>Ga0302213_1001634_pt1 | contig 10327 bp, 7 predicted proteins | sample II_Fen_N1_2_FD_194583 | JGI IMG/M metagenome (GOLD analysis project Ga0302213, IMG submission 194583) | Peat permafrost microbial communities from Stordalen Mire near Abisko, Sweden - II_Fen_N1_1 | ecosystem: Environmental > Terrestrial > Soil > Wetlands > Permafrost | place: Sweden: Abisko... | reverse complement strand
TTGTGTAGGAGCATTGCCGGTTGGGAAAAGTGGTATTTTGAAAGATAAAAATGGAACAACCTACAATAACACGGTACGAAGGGAAGCTTTATGTGAATTTGGTGTTCATGTTTTGAATCAACCCATTGTAGTGGACGATAATGTAATTACATCATGGAATCCATCTACTGCCATAGATGTTGCTTTGTTATTGCTGGAACATCTTACTTCAAAAAATAATGCCATTTATATTCGCAAATTAATGGGATTTTAATAATATCAATATGATTGCCCAAACGCCACAACTATCTTAATTACGCTGTAATATTTACTTCAATTTAAATATAAAGTTACTTTTCGTAACTCCTTTTTTTGAAACCATTTAATAAAATTTGAATACCAAATAAAAAACATATCAATGAGAAAACATTTTCTAATCGTTTCAGTTCTAACAGTCTGTGGTGCACTCTTTGCCCAGCAGGCTCAGAAAGCAAACATCACTGTAAAGTCCGGCACTCCCTCGGGAACCATCGATCCCAAAATTTACGGTCAACTTTTCGAACACATTTATTTCTCAGCCGACGGTGGTTTGTGGGGTGAAATGATTGCCGAGCGTTCCTTCGAGCCGGAACAATATCCCGGCATATCACCCCGCGAAGGTTTCTTCGACGGTTGGTTTGCTGATGATAGTGAAATATTACATTCACCTACCTTGTTTGAACAACCCATACCGCTTACAAGTGTAGAAACCGATCAATACGTGATTACCACCGATGTGAAATGGCGTGCTTACAAGCTGGCCCGTCACATGTGGAGCGGTGGATATGCCGATATGCGTGTGGAATTCAAAAACATAACGGATAGTTTAAAATACCGTTTCCGTTTGCATGACCCGCAATACGAACCGGCTAATCCGCGTAATCCTCAACCGGTAGCCAAAGAAGCTACTTTCACTATTGAAAAACAATCCATAACCACCCGTCAGGGACGCGATGGTAAATCTATGAAAGTAAGTACTTGGGAAGTAGTTGCAAGCACTCCGGTAAAACCAGGTCAGATTGACAAAGCAGAAGCATGGCATAATTTGTTTATAACCGTTTCGGGCAAACAGGTTTCTGTTAAGTGGGACGAACAAACAGTACTAACTTACACCGGGCTAGAAAGTGCAGTCAAGAAAAATGATATTGTTTTGGGAGTAAACAATACCGAAGCGCAATATAAAAACATACAAGTTTCTTCGCTCGATAGATTTCTGGTTTATATGACCGGATTACCTGAAGTGGTTTTAAACCCTGCTGTTGCTCCCCAATGGAAATCATTTGGAAAAGGTGATTTTGCAATGGAAAAAGGCAATGCGGTAAATATGGCTTATTCTCAGAAGATAAAAGCCGCAGCAGAGACTGCCGGAGTTACACAAGGTCCTTTCTCTATCAAAAAAGGGGAAAAATATGTAGGCTCCATTTGGGCCAAAGGTGATGGCGCGGCTGAATTAAGCATTGCGTTTGTTTCGGGCGGTAAAAATAAAGTTGTTCAAACATTGGGTAAACCGGGCACTGAATGGAAAAAGTATGAATTTATGCTAGATGCTGGAGAATATGCCGGCGATGCCGATTTAGCCATTGGAGCTAAAGGAGGAACTTTGCAAGTGGATCAAGTAAGTATGATGCCTAAGACAGGAGTTGATTTGGGCGGTTTCCGTCCTGATATTTATAAGACTGTAAAAGAACTGGGACCTACCAATATGCGTTGGCCGGGTGGAGGTTATGCTGCGCAATATAGTTGGAAATGGGGAGTTGGTCCGCAGGAAGCACGCGTTCGTTGGTCGCATTACATGTGGATGAACTACGATCAGAATACGTTTGGAACAGATGAGTTTATTCAACTGTGCCGTCAGATTAATTCAGAGCCGGTGATGGTTGTACGCATTGGCTTCGACCGCCCTGCTTCCGAACATGCCGAGATATTGCAGGAAGCTTGTGATTGGGTAGCGTATTGTAACGAGCCAGCCACCGGGAAATGGGGAAGTAAACGGGCTGCTAACGGACATCCTGAACCGTACAATGTGAAGTATTGGGAAATTGATAACGAAATGTGGGAATTCGGATTGGATAACTATGAAGCTTCAGTCAGAGAATTTTCTACCGCCATGCGCAAAGTCGATCCACGTATCAAAATCATTGTGTGTGGTGGATTTGATGACAACGATAAAGCAATGATTAACCGTTCAGGAACTTATTTCGACTATATTAGTTTGCACCACTACGAAAATCCGAATGGTTACGCAACCGGTCCCGGTAAACTAGCTACGCAGTATAAAAAATATGCCGATATCATTGCTCAAAGTCCAAATCCTAAGATAAAACTATATATTTCGGAATGGAACCTGAGTAGCATTGATTGGCGTACCGGTTTGTTTGCAGGAGGTTTTCTGAATGTATGCGAATCGCAACCGGTAGTTGAAATGGGTGCTGCAGCTTTGTTTATTCGTCGCACCGACGCGCCTGCCTGGAACAATGCTTTTATCAACTTCGATTACAAAGGGTTGTTTGTAGCGCCCAATTACCTTGTCACCAAGCTGTGGCACGACAATTTCTCTAAAAGCCGTCTTGCCTTCACCGGGGAAACTGGTGATTTGAACATAAGCACTACACTTTCGGAAAACGGTCAAAAAGTAATAGTGAAAATTGTCAATCCTACCGACAAGCCGTATGAGCTGACTGTGGCTGGCGATTGGAAAAAACTAACTAATGCCGGGTATGAATATCTTGCACCAGGCTCATTATCGGCAGCCAATTCAATGGATGCTCCAAACACCGTGGCGGTAAAGAAAATGGAGGTTGTTCCTGTAGGTAATAAAGTAACTATCACGTTAGCACCACTCTCGGCCGGTGTATTGAATCTGACAAAGGCCAAATAAGTAACTAGATATTCTGATACAGAAAAGGTGCAATTGATTGTGCCTTTTCTTGTTAGAAAAATAATGATAAACAGAGACAAAAATCATTTTCAAAATTAGGATTGAAATATTTATATGTTTATATTTGTCGCTTAATGAATAAATCAAAAATAAATACATTTCTCTATGAATAAATATCGTTTTATTGCAGTCCTTTTTATTGTTGTATTGTCATGTGCGTTGCTAAATGCCCAAACCAATCTCGATGCAGCTTCATTCTCTGAAAAATTAAAACAAACCCCAACTGCTCAAATTGTTGATGTGAGAACTTCGGGAGAATTTTCGCAAGGTCATATTGCTAACGCACAGAATATCGATGTTAGAAGCAGTGAGTTTCAAGAGAATGTCACTAAGTTAGATAAGAATAAACCGGTTTTTGTGTATTGCCTGAGTGGTGGTCGTAGTGCGTCTGCAATGAATATTTTAAGCTCCATGGGGTTTAAAGAAATCTACAATTTGAGTAAAGGAATGATGAGCTGGCGCGCTGCTAACCTGGCAGAAACAACTGAGGCTTCAACACCCAAACCAACGGCGGTAAAAGAAATAACTCTACAACAATATCAGGCCTTAATACATTCCGATAAATTGGTATTGGTCGATTTTTATGCAGACTGGTGCGTTCCTTGTCAAAAAATGAAGCCTTTTCTGGATGAAATTTCAAAAGAAATGAAAGATAAGGTAGTAATTGTGCGAATCGATGCTGATACGAATAAAACTTTAACAAAATTTCTTAAAGTGGATACACTTCCGGTATTAAATTTGTATAAAGACAATAAGCTGGTTTGGTCATACAAGGAATATATTTCAAAAGTTGACCTGGTAAAGCGTTTGAAAATGTATTAGCTAACATTAAACTCAAATCCCAATGAAAAAAGTTATAATTCTTTTCATTTCTCTGGTAATCTGCATCGTAACAAGAGGTCAAAATGTTGCTCTGAATTATTCAATTAATGCTTTAGGTGACACTATTGTAACGGATCAAAATGGTAACAAATTGCAAATAATTACCAAGGATATATTTGGGAATAGGGTAATAAAAGATGGAAATGGACAGATAGTCAAAGTGTACGAAAAAGACATTTTTGGTAATACAGTGATTAAGGACGGTCGTGGACAAACCCTTATGTCAGTAGAAAAGGACATTTTTGGCGATACGGTAATAAAGGATGGAAGAGGCATGACTACCCAAACAATAACAAAAGATATATTTGGGAATCGGGTTGTAAAAGACGGAAATGGACAGGTTGTCAAGTTGTATGATAAAGATATTTTTGGTAATACCGTGATAAAAGATGGGCGTGGACAAACTATTCAGTCAATTGAAAAAAATATTTTCGGCGACACGGTAATAAAAGATGAAAGAGGCATGATTACCAGAACTATCTCGAAAAATATTTTTGGGAACCTGATTGTAAAGGATGACTCAGGACATACAATATATAGTTTGGAAAAAGATATTTTTGGTAGTACAATACTCAAAAATGCCGACGGAATGGCCATCAGAACAATATCAAAAGATGTTTTTGGAAATACGTTGGTGAAAAATGAAAAAAATGAAACAATTGGCAAATACTCTTCCGATATTGGCAATACAAGGAATAACAGTGATAAAGAAGAGTTAAATGAAACGGCATTTATCCGTTATGTATTGGATAATCTTTAATTTATCTCGACTTCTAGCTGTTTACAACAAATTCCTATTCTATTGAATTTTAAAATAATCAGGCTTTTCTACACTCGATAATTGCTTTCTTTCCATCAGCAAGGGTGCAAGCAAACAAGTAAATTTCACCGCCATCTTTTATTTTAATTTTTTTGCGGATTTCTTCCACAGTTAACGGGAAATTGCGAACAGAAATATTGGCTTTAGGTATTTTCAATACCAATTCCTTCAATTCTTGTTTGGTATTTCCCCAAATCTTTACGACTTCAAATACCCGACCTGGAAAATCTGTTTTGTGTTCTAATGATGTGTATAAGTGTGTGTTTACATGTAATTTGCTTAGTGAAAAAGAGCTTCCAACCGATTTAAATAACCCACTTTTCATGACCGAACTATTGGGTTCGTACAAGTATTTCTCAACGCTTGATGAATATTCAATCTTACACGCTGATTCTTTTTCGGAGTTGCACTCAAAAATCTGAAAGGTTTTATTTTTGCTTATGTTTATAGTCTTTATTTTCGGGTTCTCGTTAGAAATTGAATTCAGAATAAGTAAAATTTCCTTGCATTCATTGTCAACACTTATAACGTGAATTTCTGTAGTGTCGGATAATTCTCTTAGGGCTGCAGTAATATCAAGCATAGGTGAAAGTTTTATCATCACTTTCGATGTTTTTTGTTGTAGCAGTTTAGATAGGGCTGATACATCAGGTTCACAGTCGGAGAGTAGCACCGTCTTCTTACCGCTTTCACTCCTTCGTGCCGGATCAATATAAATCCAATCGGAATGCAGCATTTCTGTCAAAAACTTTTCTGAAGTAGTATTATGAATTTCAATATTGGGACATCCCAATACTTTGAAATTATGCCCTGCAATTTCACATAATTCAGTATTTTGCTCAACGTAAGATACTTGTTCAAATCGTTGGGATAAAAAGTAACAATCTACTCCGAATCCACCCGTTAAGTCAGTTAATGATTTTCCTTCGCAAAGCGTTGATTTATACTTAGCTGTTGATTCAGAAGAACTTTGCTCGAGTGAAAGCTGAGCTGGATATAAAATATCTTCGTTTCGAAAAAAAGAAGGAATTTTAGACTTTATTTTCTGTTTTCCATTGATTTGTCTGATCGCCAACGATGTGTCAATCAGCGGAAACTTACCCGATTGTAGGGCTAACTGATGGATGTCGTCATCAATATGTTCCAAAATAAATCGTCTAGTTTCCTCGTTCATCGCTTATTGATTTTCGATTCAAAATTACATAAAATTATTGTCAATGAAGAAAATGTAGTAGTTTTGATTTTTGATTAACAATTTTTTTTGCGCGAAACCAGTATTTTACAATAACTTGTTTTTAGGATATTTTAAATTTATTTTTTTGTGGAGAACTTAGGTGCCCAACAAAAATATTTTACTACTTTTGCACCGGAATATGGTATCAAAACAACCTTCGTTGGATTGATAAAAGGGAATCCGGTCTAATTCCGGAACAGTACCCGCTGCTGTAGACTCCATTAAAAACGTATTGAACAACACTTTTGCCACTGTTTCTCAGTCAACAGTCAACAGTCAGTAGTCATCAGACTTGATTTAATCAAACTGTCACTATCAACTGTCAACTATAAGCTAGGATGGGAAGGCGTTCAACTACGGGAGTAAGTCAGAAGACCTGCCACTTTCTATTTTTATGTTTTTGCTTTCGGGATTAATAGCAAAAAAGGATCTGGACTCATCCGTGTGTACATTTTCTTTCTTTTTTATTATTGTTTAATTTTTAAACATCCTTAGGGCATTGGCATATACTTATTTGTCGAATAATTTATATGTGTTTAATTATCAATAATTTTAAAAATGAAATCAATTAAATTTTTTCTTTCAGCTGCTATTTTATCCTTTTTGTTCAGTTCGTGTCAACAAGAAACGCCACTTCCGGATTCATTTACAGTTTCAACGGTTGTAGATTTTGAAAATGTTAAACTAAATTCGGATAGCATCTGGAATGGATCAGATGGTTCAGGTTCATTCACCACCAAAGTTGCTACTTTTAATAATAGTTACAATAGTGCTTGGTTTTCTTGGTCTGGCTTTGCTTGTTCAGCTAAAAAGGATAAAATCACAAGTGGCTACGCCAATCAATACAGTGTTTCAGCAGGCTCAGGTGCGTCAGGTTCAAAGCAGTTTGCTTTGGCTTATGGAACTGCCACAATGCTTTGTGAAGGCAATGTGTATGGTAATTTTAGCATCAAAAGTATCATGCTGACAAATTCAACCTATACCTATTTAGATATGAAAAATGGAAGCTTGTATAGTAAAAAATTTGCAGATGGTGATTGGTATAAAATTAGCATTACAGGGTATTTGAATAATGTTAAGACAGCTTCAGTTGATTATTATCTGGCTGATTTTAGGAATGGAAAGACATTTCTTTCAAATACGTGGAACAAAGTTGATGTTAGTGCATTAGGAAATGTTGATAAAGTAATCTTTAGCTTTGATTCGAGCGACAAAGGTCAATACGGCATAAATACGCCAACTTATGCTTGCATCGATAATATCGAATTTACTCAGACAATCTCCACAAAATAAAAAATATTAGTATGAAATTTAGCTTTTATCTGCCATAATATTTGCATTTCATACGCTAAACCGGAGCTATTTTAGTTCCGGTTTTTTATTTTCGCAAATAATTTGAACAATAGTTTTCTGAGAATGAATGGAGTAGGGGCTTTGAGATTAAAAATATGTGTCAAGCGTTTTGCAGATAAGCTAAAAAATAGTACTTTTGTGCCGGGTAAGTCCTGCACGACCAGCTCCCTTTGAACTCCCCCAGGGCTTGACCGCAGCAAGGGTAGAAGGTTGTAGCGGTGCGATGCAGGGGGCTTACCCACTTGCCTCTTTAGCTCAGTTGGCCAGAGCACGTGATTTGTAATCTCGGGGTCGTTGGTTCGAATCCGACAAGAGGCTCAACAAAAAAGCCGCTTTCCAATTCAATTGGAAAGCGGCTTTTTGATTACTATTGTTTTGATTAAAGTGATAAATTATTCCTTCTTTACAGAAAACCGATAGATAGTTCTTGACTTAAATTTGTCACCTGGATTTAGCACTGTGCTAGGAAAAGTCGGTTGATTGGGACTGTCGGGGTAGTGCTGTGTTTCGAGTGCAAAAGCCGAACGGGTATTTGTTGGTTTATTGTTAGAGACTATAGATTTTTTCCAGGCAAGGCCTCCTGCCCCAGAATAGAATTGCAATCCGGGTTGGTCTGTAATTACTTCCATTACTCGTCCACTTTCCGGATCGTAAACAGTAGCGCACACTTTTGCGTTTTTGTCAAGCACGAGATTATGATCATATCCATCAAAAACAACGCTCTGGATTGTGTCGCCAATTTTATAACCCATAGGGCGAGGGGTTGTAAAATCGAAAGGTGTATTTTTCACGCTTACAATCTCACCGGTTGGAATTTTAGTGGCATTGAGTGGAGTATAGGTTGAGGCTTTCATTGTGAGTATATGATCAAAAATATAACCTTTACCTACCCCATGAAGGTTGAAATAGGCGTGATTTGTTACGTTGATAACTGTTTTCTTATCGGTTGAAGCAGCATAGTCAATAATGATTTCGTTTTTGTCGTTCCAGGTATAGGTTACGGATATATTTACAGTGCCGGGAAATCCTTCTTCCATATCAGGGCTTAAATAGCTAAATTTGACAGCTGGTTGTTTGCTGTTATTTACGATTTCAGCATTCCATACTTTTGAATACCAACCATTTCTGCCCCCATGAAGCGTATTGGGTCTGTTATTGATTGGTAAGGAATATTCTACACCATCAAGGGTGAACTTTCCGTTAGCAATTCTATTGGCAAAACGTCCAATGCTTGCACCTCCAAAGGCGTCACCTCTAAGTATTGTTTCTAGTTTTTCAGAGCCGGTGGTAACATTGTCTTTTACACCATTTTTATCGGGAACATCTATTCTTACAATTCTTGCACCATAATTGGTTACTTTAAGCACATTACCGTTTTTGTTTGTTAATGTAAATAGAGATACTTCATTACCGTTGTTGTCTCCCAGAACTTCTTTGACAACTCCTTGTTTTTGTCCATAGCTGACACTGCATAATGTCAGGATTAATGCGATTGCGAATGTTTTTTTCATGATTATTTTCTATTGATTTATATTATATAAATGAGGTAATTGTTTATTTGGCTATAGTTTTTAAAAAATAGTTTTCACCTACGACAATCATTGTACTATCGTTTTGTGCAATAGCATCAAGCGATTCAGTTGTAATTGGAATTAATTTATTACAATGCGAACAAGAAGGTACTGTCATCATTTTTCCACTGCTGCAAACCAATATTATCAAATCCTCGTAAAGGTTGTACGCAATGTCATAAGGTATTTCAGTCAGGTACGATGACTGACCATCTTCAGTTGTGTAGTTCAGCGTTCTTTCAGTCCATACATTGCCTTGCGATGAAAATAGTAATACAGGTGTGCCATCCTTATGACTTCCTGCAACAGTAATTCTATCGTTAGTCAGAAACACTTTGTTAAAAGTGCTTGGTAAGTAAAACCTGGAATAAAATTCGTTATAATTAAAAACAACCCAGTTTATACCATCGGAAGTATGAATTATTTCTCCGGCATCAGTCACTCCATAACAGTCTGCATTTCGGACACACAATGAAACAATATTGCCTTTTATTGCAAGCTGTTGTTGTTTGAAAGCGCCTTTTTCGTCCCCTATCAGTAATAATCCTTGCTCGCAACCGGCAAAAATTTTATCATTGAAAATAGCAAGTGAAAATATTGTTTTATCTGTTCCACTTTCCATTTTACGAAATTTTCCATTATCGGAAGAAATGAACAGATTACCTTTATTTCCTGCGGCAATTATCGTTTGCTTTGTCGTAGTTAAGCTGTGAAATGCAACCGCAGGCATTTTTTCGGATTTTAATACCATGCCGGATTTGTTAATCCAATCCATTCGACCATCCGAACCAACTGCCAGAAATTTATCCTGATATGATATAACGGCTTTGTACCCTTCATGTTTGAATGCATCGCTAGCTGCCGACGAGCCAACAATGCATAAAAATGACAGCAAAAAAGTACTTACAAAAATAATTAATTTTTTACTTATAATGCGATATTTCTTCATTACTTCAAACCGCTATTCATTATTTTGAAATAATCGAAAGCCACATCAAACGAGCTTTCAGGCTGAGTGGTTTGTGGGGTGCTCCGTTGAAAATTACCACCCATTCTGAAGGCAGATACACCATTGCAAACAATTACACCTGCACTGATATCTTTCAAAATAATATCGGTGCTTCCAACCGGCTTGAATTCAACTCCATCCGATGAACATGAGGCAGTATAATTGCTTCCTTTTTTTACAAGCTTCAATATTAGGGTGTTGTTTTCTTTAATGATTCCATTCAAACTCAATGATACCGTGAATTTCTGATTTCCTTTACTTTCTACCAATAAATCAACCGAGCCCGATTGCTCACCTGCACTACCTGGACGAACAGGACCTCTTCGGCCTGCACCAGCGCTATATACCAATTTCACAAAATTATCGTCATTTTGGTAGGCAACTATTCCGGCATTTTGCGAACCGGTTGGTTTTTTGGAGCAAACCAATTTTGTTTCAACAGTCCAGTCAGTATTGGCCGACTGCAAAAGGATGTTTTCAGCGTTGTTATTGGCATCGGTTA
>Ga0302213_1001625_pt1 | contig 10351 bp, 8 predicted proteins | sample II_Fen_N1_2_FD_194583 | JGI IMG/M metagenome (GOLD analysis project Ga0302213, IMG submission 194583) | Peat permafrost microbial communities from Stordalen Mire near Abisko, Sweden - II_Fen_N1_1 | ecosystem: Environmental > Terrestrial > Soil > Wetlands > Permafrost | place: Sweden: Abisko... | reverse complement strand
GGTGATGGTCATCTATTCAAAGGATGGAAAAGTGATAGACAAAAGGGTTATTGGGAAAGAGAGCTTTCTTGATTTTACTCGTATCACAGGGGATATCGGCAAGTTGATTTTTACAGTCGAACAAGGGAGTATCGCTGATGTGAATAAGTACTCTAAATACAAGGACTTGGATTTCAACGTGACGAAACACATCTATTCAATTGACAAGAATCAGCGTATTCATGAACGGACGGTCGGCAAATCATGGACCGAGACTATCAAGAAAAAGAGTAAGGTGACTGCAGAGAAATCGTTTGCTGATTTTCTAAAGATGTTTCCTCGTTGGGATAAACCTTATCTGAATGATTCTGTTTTCACGTCTGCAACCTATCTTGGGGACGAGTTCGAAAGATTTATCCCCGGCTTTCAAAAGAGGGAATGTGAAACACAGGAATTAAGATGGTTGTCATGTTACTGTCTTGAACAGGACTCTATCTATGTGCTATTTGTCGTAAAAGATTGTAGTATCCCCTGTGAAGGTTCTTATCCTTATGCTGATGACTTCATTCTGACGTATAGTAAGGACGGCAAGTTAATAGACTATTGCCCAATAGCACGGCATGGTGATCTATGGCAGGTAGATACTAAAGCATCCTACCCTCCATTGACCTTCACGGTCAGGCAGGGGGTGATGGATGATAACGAAGTGAATGTGGATCCTCCCAAACACGTTACTGTTTCAACCTCTATTTATAAAGTGGGACAGAATGGAAAAATCACCAAAGACATTACCATGTGATATCATTCAAACTTTGACAAATTGTGATTGAATGATAAGAATGGAACAATAGTACTTGTGTCCTCTGAATAAACTATAAGTCGTTATATTTAGCTCTTATGATTTTGCAGAGGACGCTTTTTTATTGTATTGTGAATACGAAAAATATAATTTATTATGGTATATACAGTATAAAATGAATGTTTATGATTATATTATAGTTGGAAGTGGATTGTATGGAGCTACTACTGCTTGGAGGGCCAATAAACTTGGATTAAGAGTTTTGGTATTGGAAAAGCGTCCATTTATTGGTGGAAATATTCGTGATAAAATCATTGAAGGTATTAATGTACATTTATATGGCCCTCATATATTTCATACAAAAGACGAGGCAATTTGGAACTTTACAAAAAAGTTCGTCCATTTCAACCATTTTCGATATTGTCCTTTAGCTCAATATAAAGGATCTTTGTACAATTTACCTTTTAATATGCATACATTCTATCAACTTTATGGTACAAAAAATCCAGATGAGGCAATGTCATATCTAAAAAACACACAAGTAGAAAGAAACGTTACTAATCCAAAAAACTTAGAGGAAAAAGCTATTTCAATGGTTGGCTATAAAATGTATGAGACTTTGATAAAAGGTTATACGGAAAAACAATGGGGACGGAAAGCAACCGAGCTACCTCCATTCATCATTGAACGCCTGCCATTACGTTTTACTTTTGACAACAATTATTTCACCGATGCTTATCAAGGAATTCCAAAAGAAGGTTACAACTATTTGATAGAAAAAATGTTAGAAGGAATAGAAGTTAAAAATAATACGGATCTTTTGAAAGAGAAGAGCTACTGGTTGAATATGGCAAAGAAGATTATTTATACAGGCTCTATTGATGAATTCTTTGATTATTGTTTTGGAGCCTTGGAATACCGCAGTTTGCGTTTTGAGCATAAACTTTACGAACAGCAGAATGTTCAAGGTTGTGCTGTTATCAATGAAACGGATTTAGAAGTACCATATACAAGAAGTATAGAACACAAACATTTTGTATTCGGAGAACAACCTGTTTCCATTGTCACACGAGAATATCCACAAGTATGGGGAAAAGGATGTGAAGCTTTTTATCCAATAAATGATGAAAGAAACACTAAACGTTATACCAATTATATGAACTTAGCTAATCAAGAATGTCCGAATATAATCTTTGGAGGTCGTCTTGGTCAATATCGTTATTTAAATATGGATGAAGTTATAAAAAGTGCATTTAAACTAAAATTATATTCTTAAATAGATAAATTTTTATCTAGTCATTTGTCTTGAAAAAATATAATTTACAACTGTAGATTACCAGATAAATATATTAATAACATATAAAATAAGCAATGAAGCAAACCATATTATTTTTAAGTGATAAATCAAATGAATATATTTTGAATAGATTTAATTCATTGTTACAAGTCGTTCCAGATATTGATGTATATTTCCTGTATCATCAAAAAGGGACAATTCTTCCATTGGTGATTAAGCAATATCCGCATCATATATTTACTTCATCTCTACTTCCTTCTAGAGGGTATACACCTATAGCTGAAAGTTTAACACCTGGAAGTAATCATTTCCCATTACTTGATTTCTACATAAAAAATCAAGAATATGACTATTATTGGCTCATTGAAGATGATGTGTTTTTTAATGGTGAGTGGAAAAACTTTTTTAAATACTTTGATAGATTTCCTGTTGATTTTATAACTTCCTACGTAAAACATTATTTAGAAGAATCTAATTGGCCTTGGTGGAATTCGTTGATTCATCCAAACAAAAATATTCCATTGTCAGAAAGAATACATTCATTTAATCCATTATATAGACTTTCTAATCGAGCCTTGTGCTATTTACATGAACAACTGAGTAATGGATGGATCGGGCATCATGAAGTCCTGATCGCCTCATTATTGGAACAGCATGGATATTCAATAATGGACATGGGAGGAAGTGGAACTTATGTTGTACCGGAAAATAATGATAAATTTTACTCTGAAGAAACATGGTCACATCTTCCCCTACCAATTCAAGAATTTCGTCCTAATATGATATATCATCCCATTAAAGAGAAAACAGATACAATACATAAAAGATATTGCGTGATATCTGCTGTCGGAAAGGATAGTTTACATAAGGAATGGCTGAAAGGGAAAGAGAAACCTGAGTTTGATTTGCATTTAATAGTATATGATAATTCTTTTAATACTTTTTATAATGATACTGATTTTATCAGTTGTAAAAGAGGGTATAAACTGAAGTTAGTATACGATTATTTAAAGAACCATCCTGAATATATGGAATATAATTATTTCTTCATTCCTGATGATGATATACAAAGTAATACAGATAACATAAATCTTATGTTTCATTATATGGAACAATACCATTTGGAAATTGCACAACCGGGGTTATCCCAATCATATTATACATATCCACATACCTTACGAGATAAACTATGTATCTTACGATATACGAACTTCGTTGAAATCATGTTACCATGCTTTTCTAAAAGAGCTTTAATTGCAGTTCTTGAAACATTTAACGCAAATGAAAGTGGATGGGGTATTGAGGGACACTGGCCAATTCTAATAGACTCAACACATAAGGACATTGCCATTCTTGATCAGATTGAAATGGTACATACGCGTCCAATACAATCATTCAGTAAAAAAAATGCAAAGGAACTGTTTGAATATAAAAAGATTTTTCACTTAGATAATGACATACAGGAATTGGGATTTATTCCTGTAAATGAGATTATTTTTTCTAATCAAGAATACAACAATGATAGGAATTTCTATTTAAAAACTAAAAATGATTTAAGATTTTTGGTTAATGAAATAGTAAAAAACATTAATTCAAAAGATATAAGGACAAAAGGACTAGATGGTATTTTCGGAATAAGCCTGTTTTTAGCGGAATATTCCAAACTATCTGAAGATGTAGCTTTACGCGATAAGGCTATAACTATAATTGAGCAAGCAGGTGATACCATAAATAGATTAAAAGATAATCTGAGTTTTTATAACGGTTTAGTTGGTTGTTGTTGGACTATTGAGCTTCTGGCCCAAAGAGGATTTATACAGGGTAATACAGATGACCTGATGGAAGAAGTAGCTACATATATGAATAAATCCGTCATGAAAAATATATCCATTCTGACTCAAGAACAATTATCTGGTATATTTCGTTTGTATCAGAAAAAATTAAATAATCCGTTTCGCCCTGTAGATAGCCCTTTACGTAAAGAAGAGGAAATGATTATAGAACGAATCAGACCATTATTGGAACTCAAAGAAATTGAAAAGATTTGTGACGAAGAAAAAATAACAGCAGGGAAACCAGAATTATCACCTTTTTATATGCTAAATAATAGACAGCATAAATTGTATGGAGAAACATATTCACCGTATTATTATCTGCTTTGTAAAGCATGGGATACATTATATTTGATGGAAAAAAAGTTTAACGTTAATAAGATACCTCCAAGAAATGCTGATACAGTTAAGGGCTTTTCAGTTATTATGCCAATCTATAATATGGCATATTTCATTAAAAGAGCTATTCTAAGTTTAAAGAAACAGACCTATAGTAATTGGGAACTTATAATTGTAAACGATGGATCTACAGATAATCTAGAAGAAATTATACAAGATGAATTAATAGATCCAAGAATAAAGTATATCACATATTCTCAAAATAAAGGACTAGGTTATGCCTTAAATAAGGGACTTAATGAAGCTAAGTTTTTACACGTCTCATATTTACCTGCGGATGATGTTTATTATGATTGCCATTTGGAAGCCTTAAAACAAATTTTCGATATATGTGAGAATGCTATCCTTGTATATTCTGGAATAAATTATCATGATAGTGATTCCTTTTTCATACGTGATAAAATTGAGAATACAACAACACGACCTGATTATTGTTTGCAATTAGTTCAGACTGCACATAAACTTACATCAGATAGATGGACGGAAAGAAGTGAAATGGTAACAGAGAATTTATTTATCATGTTTTGGACTAAATTAATTGGAAAGGGGGTATTTGTTCCAACATTGCAAATTACAGCTAAATGGACAGGCCATCCTTATCAGAGACACAAATTGTGCGGCGAAAATTATGGGGGAAATTTATATAAGTATAAATGGTATTATCAAATAGATGAGGCAATACGAATCCGTATGGATAAATACAAAACTATAGATGAAAAAGAATTATATTCTCAAGATCTCAAGGTAAAAGTAAAGAATCCATCTTTAAAGATATTAATAATAGGTGCATTATCCTATAATCCGGAACGAATCTGCGCTTTTGAGGAACATGGTTGTAAGTTATATGGATATTGGAAACCGAATCCTCTGTATGCCTATGAAAGCGTAGGCCCATTTCCTTTTGGAAATATTGAAAATATACAAAATAATGAACATTGGATAGAACGAATAAGAAAAATTAAACCTGATATTATTTATACTGTTTTCAGTGCAACATCTATACAATTTGTTTATAACTCCATTATGGCTTTACGGCATGAAGGCATATTGACTCCTTTTGTTTGGCACCTGAAAGAAGGGCCACAAATATGTATGCGTTATGGAGAATGGTCCCATTTAATGGAATTATATAGTATATCAACTGCAAATATCTTTACTAATCAAATAACGAAGGTCTGGTTTGAACAATTCATAAAGACGGATAAACCATATATGATCTTGGATCAAGATATGCCTAAAAATAATTCCTTCACGAATAATTTCTCGGAAAAACTTTCGTCTAAAGATGGTGCTATACATACGGTAATACCGGGTAGAATGATAGGACTAAGTCAATGGGATATTGTCTGTTTGGCACAAAACAATATACATATTCATTTGTATTCAGAAAGTTACCAAGATCAAAAAGATGAAATAGTAGATCATTATCAGAATATTGCCCCCAATCATTTTCACATTCATAAACATTGCTCCAATAATAGATGGGTACAAGAATTTTCTCAATATGATGCAGGGTGGCTACATTGTTTTCAAAGTAAAAATGGCGGGGATTTACTTAAATTTTCTTGGGATGATCTAAATAAACCTTCAAGGATGGGTGTCTTTGCTGCCGCAGGTATACCTATGATACAACAAAAGAATCAAGGGTGTATTGTAGCTTCGCAGAATCTTATAGAGGAACGTCAAATTGGTATTTTGTTCACGAATATGTCGGATTTAGTAGAAAAGCTGAATGATAAAGACAAAATGAATATATTGACTCAAAATATTATGAAACAACGGTTTGATTTTACATTTGACAAATATGTATTAGATTTGATCATTCTATTTAAATCATTACTTGCATAAAGCTATATTTCTACTCCTTTAATTAATTCTTAATAAAATAAAAGTTGATCACTGCTGCGTCTTATCCTTGACAATTTGCAATTTTGAAAGTATAATGTGTTTGTGTAAAAAAAATAATTATGAAAATAAAAAGAGTTATATTATTAATAAACATAAAAGAAAAAATGTGTTTTTCTTATGGAATATGCTATTCTGGTATTTGCTTACAAGTACGCCTTCCAAAGGGTACATCATATGGCTTATTTTACAAGAGACTGTTATATTTTTGCTCATACTGACAAGAAGGGCAAAGTTACCAAGGATGAAAAAGAAACCTTGGTGATGATGCCGCAGATGAACAGGGTATATCCGAAAGTACCCTGTTCATTATGCGGAATCCAATTTGTCATAAAATAATAATATTAAAATAGAAACGTTTAATAAAAATGATAACCATTAATTCAACATAATGAATAAATTATATATGAAGAAACAATTTATTTTTATTTTTTTGTCCGTCATTTGTATGGACACAATAACAGCACAATCTGTAAAACGTGACACAGTGGGTATTGACGAGATGCGCTCGATATTCTCTTCGTATGAGTCGGGTGAAGAATGTGAGCAGGTAAAGAACTATGACATAACGGGTGGCGGCGTATTTTTTCCCGTCCCCGGATTGAGAAAAGCCGGAGACATAATCCTGCCACCATCCCTCTACAATGTGATAAAGGATGACAGCACATCCTCAGGCGACAAGGTCGTGAGGTACCTTTGCTGGGAGGGCCTTTCCCCCGTAGTGGCTCAAGGGGATTCAGCGAAAATAAAGAACGAACTAGTTCGCCGGTATGGAACAATCACCAGGAACGGTGTGAGATATATACCTGCACGATGGTTCTCGGGGGATATTACCACAATGTGCTATCCTTACAGATACATGAATAAGGTCGTCTGCAAGTTGATTTGTGTGAAGGAGTATGCTGACGGAGTGAAAACAAAACTTGATAACGGTCAGTATGGCGAAAGGTATATCAGTTTGATTGGAACATTATGGAGTAAGGCGAAAGAGCTGGTGTGTCCAAACAGACTGCGAGAAACGAATGATGTCGATGATGGGATTGAGTCCAAGGAGATGGAACTGCTGGCAGACAGCGTCCACCGATACTCTTCGCAGAATGTTTCAGTGAAAGGCAAGAAGGAATACACCATAATAGTTTATGCGGGCAAGGATGGACATTATTGTCTTGATGTCCTACGTCCGGTTAAATTAAAGTCTGTTGATAAAATGTTGACAGCAGAACTGTCTGTATCTCTGTCAATGCTGCAACCAAAATCTTTGGGTGCATTCTGGACATCCGACGGGCGTGTGCTTGCCTGCAGATATCTCTTTGCCACTTTTGAGAACGGCAAATGGCTCTTTTACGATCATAAGAAAAATAATATTGAAATAAAAGCGTCTAATTAAAAATGATAACCATTAATAATATGAAGAATAATAAACGGTTTTATAAACCAGTAATATTAATGTTGTTTTGTTTGTTGATATTTCTTTATGCTTTTGGTAACAAATCATCATGTACAAGGCAAAATAATGAAGGTGTTCTTGATCAAACAATAGACACTCCTGTGACATTCTCAGATTTGTTAAAATTCCATTCTTCTAATAATCAAGTTTTGTGGAAAGAATCAGCTAAGGCAATATTCGGTAACCAAAGGTTTGGTGGTAAAGAGGCGGCTTTGGGATATTGTGAATTTATAAACTATAAATATGAAAATGAATTATATTGCATGAATGGTAATGTTTGGTGTATGTTTAGTACGAAGAATATTAATGCGAAGACTCTTAGAGTTGTCATTAATTCCGAATCCGAGAATCTTCGACTAGCACAGATATATATTGAAGAAATGAACTCTAAAGAAGAAGTAATAGATGCATCTAATATAGCGTTGACAGACAGTAAGAACGGCATTTCGGATAAAACGATAGACATGCGATCTGCAAAATACATAAAGCTTACGATAGAGTTTTTTGGTAATGAAAATCATCAAAAGCAATATCTGTTAATAAAGAGAATCAAGATGTATGCAGACGGTAAGGATCTGGATAGTACACGAGTGATACTGAAAAGGATAAAATACTATTATGAGTAAATACTCCATTATATTGGAGCGTAGATATCGTAGTAATAGACAGCACGATAATATTATATGCCATTTAATATGAAAAGAATTATATTATTAATATTCTCGGCCTGTTTGATGGCTTGTTCGAATAACAAAGTTAATGGTCAAACAGATTCTAAGGTAAAAAAAACATCAGCAACCAGTCATGTAAAGCTTAAATATGACGGAGTCAAGATTGACCCAAAGGCAATAGGCCTCTTCAGAAGGGCCCAGGCTATAGTCGATAGTGGTCAGATGTATACTTGTGGAGCGGAACCGGACTCAGTGAGATTAGCAATCTCTCTTTGTCGGAAGGCTTTAAAATTAGATTCTAATTACAAATTTGCCTTTATGTTTCTGGCTATTTATCAGTCATCATTGAGAGAATATAAAGAGGCCTTGGAAACATTGGATCAAGCAGGTAAGAGATTTGATGATGAACCTCAAATCCCAGCATTTAAAGGGTTTATTTATGACATCCAAGGAGATAGCGTGCAGGCTTCGATGGCATATCAAAAGGCTAAAAAATTAGATGAGTCAATATTACACAGAGGAAAAGATTTATATGCATACATTGACATGGCTTTTTTTGTTGGTTTAATTGAGGGGGAAAGTGAATATATGAGAATATTAAGAGAAGGATCAATCTCTGGAAATTTTACTTATAAAGAAAAAGAAAGTCTCCGCCGAATGATTGACTTTGGGCCAATAGACCGTTACCAGATAGCAAGAAAGAGCGTCTCTAGCAATATATGTGTGAATCTTGATAGAAAGAAAAATCAAAGAAAAATAATCATCTATAGTAAATAAAACCAGATAATATGAAAAGAAACATCTTAATATTATTGGCATTGTTTACGCTGCAAGTAGCTTATTGTCAGAATGATCCTCATATTTTTAGTTTAATCACAATACCTGTATCAAATGATACGGTATCAGTGGATGAAATGAAAAATTCCTTTTATTCAAGTTTAAAAGAAATCAATGAAAAATCTTATGATGATTACGATTTGTTCTTTCTTCCTTATTCTCCGAGGTTGATCCACTACATCATTCCTAGTCAGGATAATCAGTCTCTTCATAAGGTTGGTAAGATGTTGCTTCCTGCCTCACAATGGAAATGGTTAAGGCATCATGGGAAGGATTCTCTTTATTGGGCTGGTTTTCGGACGGCTCCAACAAATATGGATACGACAGCTATTCGAAAAAAATTGAGAAAGGCTTATGGAGCATACAAATATGATGGGGTAGAATGTATTATTCCGGCAAAATGGTTTTCTGGGAAGATAAGGGCGTTTACCTATCCGAAGAATTATAAAAATATGAATGTAAATAATAATGTTTTTAATATAGATGTTGCAAAAGGAGTGATTAAGAGACAATATTACAGTGAGAGAACTTTCGGAAGTTTGAATGGAGAGGTTTGTGAAATCGTGGATGCTATTTTTATTCATAGTAATAGTAAAACTGAAGAACGTGATTCACATTATGAGCTGTTTATTTTTCAACATGATATAAACCGTTTATGTCAAGAGGATACAACGATAAAAAATGATATACCTTATTCCTTCCTGATTAGTGTAGATGGCAATCAGAAGGCCCATATTCATACATTACTTCCAACGACGTTGACACAGACGGATAGTTTACGAATAAGAGAATTGACGAAAGCCGTTGAGGCTCAGCCTAAAGGAATCTTTGGCACAATGTGGACAATAGATGGAAGGGTTTTTCCCGGTAGATATTTAATGGCAGTTTATACACGAGGAGGCTGGAAATTTAAGGACTATCGTTATAAGGATGGAAGGCCAGGCCTTTATTTTAATAATTGGAAAGAGCCTTTATGATAGTTAAGCGCTATTTAATAAAAATGTATGATTGTTTGCCCATTTCAGAGAAATATTGTAAGTTTGCAATTATGAATGCTGATCACGAATAAAAAATAGCAGTATTACTGGTATTTTTATTTCTATATTGGCATAAAAATATTGATATTAAATTAAGAAACAATGAATCTATTTAAATATATATATTATAAAGCCCATCAGGTTAATC
>Ga0302213_1001620_pt1 | contig 10377 bp, 9 predicted proteins | sample II_Fen_N1_2_FD_194583 | JGI IMG/M metagenome (GOLD analysis project Ga0302213, IMG submission 194583) | Peat permafrost microbial communities from Stordalen Mire near Abisko, Sweden - II_Fen_N1_1 | ecosystem: Environmental > Terrestrial > Soil > Wetlands > Permafrost | place: Sweden: Abisko... | reverse complement strand
ACTTGGAATAGATGAGAATGTATATATTAACTTATCTTTTAAAATTATTAACCCATCTAGTCGTCTTTATTTATCAGTAAGTTAAGGCAAAAGAATATGAAATTGGGCGAATTTCTGACTCAATTCTTATTTTTTGTGTGTACTTTATGTATATAACAAACAAGCACTTATACAAAATATATGTATAAGTGCTTGTTTTAAGCAGTGACCCAGGAGGGGTTCGAACCCTCGACCCACAGATTAAGAGTCTGTTGCTCTACCAGCTGAGCTACTAAGTCAGGTATGATTTTCTATAAAAATCATTGAAACGGCTGCAAAGTTAATCAAAAAATCACTTCGCAATCCATTTCTAGCAAAAATCTTGATTATTTTTTATTCTCAGGCGGTCGGCAAACCACCACTGTGATATGAAAGCAAGATTGATGACGCTCACGTACGGCTAGCAATTTGCATTCTTTTCGCATGTCAGTCAACACTTTGGTCATAGCAATTATCGGCGGCATGGTGCTTTCCAAGGTGTCTTTTCTGGTATTAAAAAAATTCTTGTACGAAATGTCAAATGTTGTGCCGTATAAATGAGCGGAATGGCTGGTTGCATTCCCGTTTCGATGGCTAAGTTTTGTTTGAGAATCCTCAGTTCGAAGCAACGAAGTAATTCTAAATTTATAATTATCTTTCTTTTTTTCTTCTAGTTGTTTCTGAAATCGATAGCCAATTTCATTCAATAAATCAACAGCTTCAGGGATTAAATAAGGCTGTGAATGAGTTAGCGATTTAAGTTGGTAAAATCTGTTTTCTGTCACCTCTGCCAATACTTGCTTTGCCTTCAGGCTGTCAATCTGCGAAAAGAATTGTAAATCATCAGCAAAAGGAGTTTTAAGTCCGTTCTTTTCAGCATGAATCAGTTGCTCTTCATTTGGGTCATTTAATTTATCGCTTGGCTGAATAGGCGCTGTAGCATAATGTACATGATCGCATTCCGAAACGTAGTTTGTCAACTGAGCAATTTCCTTCTTCTGCTTAATTTGTTTTACTTTTTTAGTAATTAAATATCCACCACCAGCAAGCGTAACTACAATCAAAACAAATAATAAAGAATAAAATATTCTTGTTTTCCTTTTCTTTCTTTTATACGACTTTTGGTAGGTCGGTCTGTAAGTCTTAACAGGTTTTCTAGGGTAAGGTCTTTTATTGTTTGTCATTAATTGGCTATTTAATCTGCAAAGTTAAGCTTTTGGGCAATAATTTTAAATAGCCAACAACCAAAAGTTATCAACAATCTGAGTCAATCTTTAATATTTTATTTTTTTTGAAATTTTCAAACATTATTATTTATAAATTGAACCAAGAATAATTCTCATATCCAAAACAAATGGTTAACTTTGCGCTCGAATCTAAAAAATATTCAATTACAATATGAAACCAACTTTATTTGTTCTTGCAGCAGGAATGGGAAGCCGATATGGCGGCTTGAAACAACTTGACGGTCTGGGACCTAATGGCGAAACTATTATGGATTATTCAATCTACGATGCCATAAGAGCCGGATTTGGAAAAATAGTTTTTGTTATTCGCAAGAGTTTTGAGGATGATTTTAAATCGGTAGTAATCAATAAATTTAAAGATTTGATTGATACCGATATTGTTTTTCAGGAAATTTCAAAAGTACCTGAAGGAACAACCTATAACCCAGAGCGTGAAAAACCATGGGGAACCAATCATGCCGTTTTGATGGGAAAAGAAGCAATCAATGAGCCATTCGCGGTAATTAATGCCGACGACTTTTATGGCAAAGAATCATTTGCAGTTTTGGCTGATTTCCTCAACAGTGTTGAAGGAAAAAAGAATGAATATTGTATGGTAGGCTACCATGTTGGCAATACCTTGTCCGAAAGTGGAGCTGTGAGCCGTGGAGTTTGTGTGGTTGATGAAAATCAATTATTACTAAATGTGGTTGAGCGCACTCATATTGAAGAAAAGAGCGGTCAGATTGTATTTTTAGATGAAAAAAACGAAGAAATAACGTTGAAACCAAACACTCCTGTATCTATGAATATGTGGGGTTTTACGCCCGATTATTTTGATTATTCATTGGAATATTTCAAAGAATTTTTGGCGGAAAACGGACAAAAATTAAAATCTGAATTTTATATACCACTGGCAGTAAACAATCTGATTGTTCAGAAAAAAGTAACTTGTAAAGTGCTTGATACACCTTCCAAATGGTTTGGTGTAACATACGCCGAGGACAGACCTCAGGTTGTATTAAAAATAAATGAGTTAATCCGCAAAGGAGTTTATCCTGAAAAGTTATTTAAATAATATCACAGTTTTATGGGAAAAATTTTAGTAACTGGTGGAACTGGATATATTGGTTCACACACAGTTGTAGAATTACAAAAAGTTGGTTTTGAAGTGGTTATTGTTGACAATTTATCCAACTCAAATATCGACGTATTAAATGGCATTGAAAGTATTACCGGCGTTCGCCCTGCGTTTGAAAACGTGGATTGTGTGGATTACGTAAGCATGGACAGGATGTTTGAAAAACATCTTGGCTTTGATGCCATCATTCATTTTGCAGCCAGCAAAGCTGTGGGCGAATCGGTTGAAAAACCACTGTTGTATTACCGCAACAACCTGGTTTCGCTTATTAATATTTTGCAATTAATGCCTATTCACAAGGTTCAGAATATTGTATTTTCTTCTTCATGTACTGTTTATGGGCAACCAGACATTTTGCCGGTAACAGAAGATGCTCCCATAAAATCAGCTTTATCACCTTATGGAAATACGAAGCAAATTTGCGAAGAAATAATCCGTGATACAATCTATTCAAATCCTTGCTGCAAAAGCATTATACTTCGATATTTTAATCCCGTTGGAGCACATCCTTCGGCTGAAATAGGCGAATTGCCTAACGGAACTCCAAATAACTTGCTGCCATTTATAACTCAAACGGCCATCGGACTTCGCAAGCAATTAAATGTCTTCGGAAATGACTACGACACACCTGATGGATCCTGTATTCGAGACTATATACATGTGGTGGATTTAGCTAAAGCGCATGTTATTGCGGTACAAAGAATGATTAACAATCAAACAACTAACCTGATTGAAACGTTTAATCTTGGAACCGGTCGCGGATTATCTGTTTTGGAAATAATTGACACATTTGAGAAAGTAAACGATGTTGAGGTTCCATATAAAATTGTTGATAGACGCGAAGGTGATATAGAAAAGGTTTGGGCAGACCCAACTTACGCAAATAACGTGCTAGGTTGGACTGCAACAGAGAGTGTTGAAGAGACACTCAGAAGTGCATGGGCTTGGGAATGTAACCTTGCTGAACGTGCTGCCAAAGCTGAATAAATTCACGTAATCAGTCAATTTTCAACACATGCTTTACCCTTTAAAATTCACCCCCATCCTGAAAGACAAAATTTGGGGAGGCACTAAATTAAGTACAATCTTTGGCAAAGAATCTGAATCGGATAAATTAGGCGAAAGCTGGGAACTATCAGGTCATGAAGGAGATGAATCAATTGTAACAAATGGTTTTTTAGAGGGTAACAATCTGACAGAACTCATAGAGATTTATATGGGTGAGTTGGTGGGCGATAAAATTTTTGACGAATTCGGGCTTTCTTTTCCTCTCCTTTTTAAACTTATTGATGCCGAAGAAGATCTATCCATTCAGGTTCATCCGAATGATGAAGTAGCTGCCGAGCGACACAATTCATTTGGGAAAACCGAAATGTGGTATGTTATCGATGCTGAACCCGATTCAGCAATGATTATTGGTTTTGCCAAGGATTGCGGTCGGGATGAATACCTCAATGCTTTAGATACCGACAAGGTAGAAAGTTTATTACACAAAGTTCCGGTTACGAAAGGCGATGTTCTCTTCATTCCTGCAGGAACGGTTCACAGTATCGGAAAAGGTATTGTGGTAGCTGAGATTCAGGAAAGCAGTGATTTGACGTATCGTATATACGACTTTAAAAGACTGGATGATGAAGGCAATGAACGGGAATTACATACCGAACTAGCTTTGGATGTTATCAATTTCTCCGCTTCCGAACATCCTAAAACTGCTTACAAAGAAAGGATAAATGAAATTACACCGTTAGTAACGTGTGATTATTTCACCACCAACATGATAAAATTCGACGCTGCCTTAACACGTAATTACGGCACAATTGATTCGTTTGTGGTGTATATGTGCCTTGAGGGCAGTCTTATTATTGAAAGTAACAACGAAAAAACCGTTGTAAACAAAGGAGACACTGTTTTGATTCCGGCAAGCATTAACGAAGTCGGATTGATTCCCGAAAACGAAGCAACTCTTTTGGAGGTCTATATTTCATAGTCACCAATTCCACTCCCCTCGACAGACGAACACTGAATTGAAGTACTATAACCATTAATACAAGTCCCTTTATACCAAAAACACGTGGTATAATACAAAAAGCATCTGCTATGACGCTAGAAGGATGTGATATGGAACCTAAAGCATGTGTATTTAGAGTAAAAGCATGTTGATTTAAAGCATAAATATGTTGATATAAAGTAAAAACATGTGTATATAAAGCAAAAACATGTTGATATGAAGTAAAAAACTGTTTAGTAATAGTAAAAACATGTTTATTTAAAGTAAAAACACATATATATGGGGCAAAATCAAATGCTTTAGGAGTTATAGCAAGTCATACTAGATCCCTACAGCACAGCCACGAAAGTGCACAAAAAGAGCAAAACAAATCAAAAAATATGATTTGCTTTTTATTTTGATTTCAACAATTCTTCCAGTTTTATCAATTCATCGCGATATTGTGCAGCTTCCAAAAATTCAAGTTTTTTGGCGGCTTCCTGCATGGCTTTTTTGGTTTTGGCAATGGCTTTCTCAAGTGCCGGTTTGGTCATGTACTGAACCACAGGATCTGCTGCAATGGTATGGAAGTTTTCGGGTTCAACATACGCATTAGGTTCTACTTTTGCAAACGAATTGCGTTCTCCTTTAATAATAGCCGTTGGAGTAATTCCATGAAGTTCGTTGTACGCAAGCTGTTTCTCTCGACGACGATTGGTTTCTGAAATCGTTTTGGCCATACTATCAGTAATTTTGTCGGCATACATAATCACCCTGCCATTCAGGTTTCGGGCAGCACGTCCTGCTGTTTGGGTCAATGAACGGTGGGAGCGTAAGAAACCTTCCTTATCAGCATCCAGAATGGCCACCAACGACACTTCTGGCAAATCAAGACCTTCGCGAAGCAAATTTACACCAACCAGCACATCATACACGCCACGTCGGAGATCTTCCATAATCACAACCCGATCCAACGTATCCACATCGGAATGGATATAATTACACCGAACTCCCATCTTTCCAAGATAATCGGTCAATTCTTCGGCCATTCGTTTAGTCAGAGTTGTAATGAGCGTACGTTCATTTTTTTCAGTCCGAAGCGTAATTTCTTCCAACAAATCATCAATCTGGTTTAAACTCGGACGAACATCGATAATCGGATCAAGTAATCCGGTGGGTCGGATCAACTGATCGACCACAATTCCACCACTTTTTGCCAATTCGTAATCGGCCGGAGTGGCACTAACGTAAATTGTTTGCGGGGTTAGCAGTTCAAATTCCTCAAACTTCAATGGACGGTTATCTTTCGCCGATGGCAATCTGAAACCATAGTCTACTAGATTTTGTTTACGGGCGGCATCACCTCCAAACATAGCATGAATCTGCGAAATCGTTACGTGACTTTCGTCGATAACCAACAGAAAATCATCCGGAAAATAATCAAGCAAACAGAACGGTCTCGTCCCGGGCAATCGTCCGTCAAAATAGCGCGAATAATTCTCAATGCCCGAACAATAACCCAGCTCTTTAATCATTTCCAAATCGTAATTTACACGTTCGTAAATGCGTTTGGCTTCATAGGGTTTGCCAATCGACCGAAAATAATCAACTTGCTTTGCCAAGTCAACTTCTATGAGCTGAATTCCCTGAGCAATTCTTTCTTTAGTTGTTACAAAAATACTGGCGGGATAAATTTTGTATGAATCAAAACTATTCAAAATATTGAAATTTATTGGGTCAACCGTTTGAATTTCTTCAATTTCATCACCCCAAAACACAACGCGCAGAACAAAATCCGAATACGCCAGAAAAATATCCACAGTATCGCCTTTTACCCTAAAATTACCGCGATTCAATTCAATCTCATTGCGGGTATAAAGGCAATCCACAAGCGTTCTCAAAAATTCATTTCGTACAACCTTTTGCCCCCGATAAATTTCTATCAGATTGCTGGTAAAATCCTCGGGATTTCCAATGCCATACAAACACGAAACCGACGAAACAACCAGCACATCCCTTCTACCCGACAATAACGCCGAAGTAGTGGCTAATCTGAGTTTCTCAATTTCCTGATTGATGGATAAATCCTTTTCAATATAAACATCGCTTACAGGCAAGTAAGCTTCCGGTTGATAATAATCGTAATAAGACACGAAATACTCAACAGCATTTTCGGGGAAAAAGGATTTAAATTCGCCGTACAACTGAGCAGCAAGGGTTTTATTATGACTCAATACCAAGGTTGGTCGTTGAACTTTCTCAACAACATTCGCGATGGTAAAAGTCTTCCCCGATCCTGTAACACCTAAAAGGGTTTGCGAATTTACTCCGGCATCCAACCCTTCCACCAATTGTTTGATAGCTTCAGGCTGATCGCCGGTGGGACGATAAGGCGAAATTAGTTTAAACGGCACAGCAAATTAATTAAATGAGGTGTTATCAATACTCTTTAGGCATGATAATCCAGAGAACGATATAAAGCGTTATACCCGGAAAACCTGCTGTAAAAAGCGACAATAAAGCATAGGCTGCCCTTACTAGTGTATAATCCCAGCCAAAATAATCGCCAATTCCGGCGCACACACCTCCTAAAATTTGATTTGAAGACCGTCTGAGTTTCTTTTCCATAATGCAATTTTTTATAATTGAAAACTATCGATAATTATTAAAATCTGGTTTAATTTTCTCACAAACAATTATCTGTTTTGAATACTTCAAACACAATGGATGAAATATATCTCCCAAAATTCCCGTCCACGGAATGGGATAGCCCTCGTTATCTCCCCAAACATTTCCCGGATTCAATTTTAATTTTGGCAAATGCAAGTCAAGTCTTTCGTGCAATTCAGCATACCATTCCATTGTAAATGAAGTATGCGGACGACAAATATAAGCGCAATTTCCAATAACCGTAAGGAAGTACCTTCGCAAATCTTTTCCTAACTTACCATCCAGCTGAGCAACCGCTCTGTGACCAATTTCAGAGTATCCCAGCATTTGTTTATCGCTTTTATTTAGTTTATGGAATGAATCCTTCCACGAATTCACACATATCTTAACATCCGAATATCCACCACCATGGTGATGCATAAAATAACAACGCAAATAATCTGCTTTATGAACCAGTGACAAATACTCATATGCCGAATGCAAAGGATATTCCGACAAAATATAGTTGTGCAGATTTGTTGGATTAATCAATTTCACATCGACTTCAGACACTTTTTGCAACGACTCAACTGCACGTTTTCTATTTTCACTCATCTCATTTGTGCCAGTCCAGAAACAATAAATTACCTCAGGGACTTCATTCACACTCGAATCGTCAAGAATGGGTGTTTTGCATAAAAATGTGTCTGAATACCTTTTAGGATTATATTTATATGGAAAAATAAACTGAAATTGTCTTCTAACTTTTTTCTTTAGCTGTCTAAATTTCAACATTTTAAATTTTTCTTTGGGATATATTTTCAGATAACAAAGTAACAAAAAAAAAACCACACATTAAAGTTTTAGAAAATACTCATTCAAAAATTGAAAGAATTAAAGTATCTGAAAAGAATTGTCTTTAACTAAGTTATTGCAAACCAATTTCTTAAACCTCCTAAATTATTCAAATAACACATTGTCATAGAAAAAAGTTGTAGTAATTTTTACTACTTTTGTAACCGAAACAAAAATTGGTTTATTATAGACATGAAAATACGGCAAATTAATTCAATAACTCTGATTCATCTTTTGCAGATATTCTTTTTTACTTTTATTTGTTTCTCCTGTAATGATAATATTCGCTTGAATGCACCTAATAAGCTTATTGTTATACTAAAAGCTGACGATTTAGGAGATACCACGGCAAATTGGAATAGATATATCAAAGTCATAGCTGATCAAGGCATCTGCTCTGGAATCGGAATTATCGCCAAAAACGTTCACCACAAATCATTCTCTGCCATAAGAGAATATGCAAATCTTAAGCAAGAAGATGGCTCTCCAGTTATTGAATTCTGGAATCATGGTTATGATCATTTTGAGTCAAAAACAGATGAAAAAAGAGAGTTCTATAATACATCATTTCGTTTTCAATTTGAGCACATGGAAAGGGGTCAACATTTTTTTTCTGATTCGCTTCATATTAACTGTAGTGACTTCGGTGCACCCTTCAATCGCACTACCTGCATAACAAGTTCTGTTTTAGAGCACTTCCCTGATATTAAAATTTGGCAACAATTCGGTAAAACTGAACAGTATTTTCATACTGATTGGAAGGATCCTAAATTCACATATATTTCAAGTGTAGATAAACACATCATTTTAAGTCTTGATTATCTATCTCTATATGAACTTGAGGCTCAAGATGTAAAGAAAAATTTCAACAAAGATCTTATGAAACCCTATATAGTCATTCAAATACATCCCGCAATTTGGAATGATAAAATTTTCCAAAGCTTTGATAGTATAATAAATTTTTACAAAGCAAGCAACAAAGTAGTTTTTATGACTCCAAATCAATATTATGGTTTTTTGAGGTCAAATCAGCATTGATGATAAATTTGGAGATTCAACTAATCTAATTTTCAGTTTGTTTTTTGAAATAATGATTTAATAACATTTAAATAGGATTGTATTTTACATGTATAAATATTCTTACTACATTTATCATTTTTCTTGTCCATTTTAAGTTTTAATTCCGTACTTTTGCAAAAGTTTTTCAATCATAACATACAAACATCATCATGCCTCCTTCAAGTACACAATTTAAAGTATTCTCGGGTACAAAAAGTCGTTATCTTGCCGAAAAAATTTGTCAAAGCTTGAACTGTCCACTTGGAAATATGAAAGTTCAACATTTTTCGGATGGTGAGTTTGCCATTTCTTACGAAGAATCCATTCGCGGTCAATATATCTATTTAATTCAATCTACTTTTCCTAATTCCGATAATTTAATGGAATTATTGTTGATGATTGATGCTGCTAAAAGAGCTTCGGCTTATAAAATCATTGCCGTGATTCCTTATTTTGGCTGGGCGCGTCAGGATAGAAAAGATAAACCACGTGTTTCAATTGGTGCAAAGCTTATCGCCGATATGCTTAGTGTGGCAGGCGTCGACCGTATTATAACCATGGACTTGCATGCTGATCAGATTCAAGGGTTTTTCGACATTCCTGTTGATCATTTATACGCTTCAACTATTTTTGTTCCATATATCCGTTCTTTGAAACTTAAGAATCCAGTTATTGCGTCTCCAGACGTTGGTGGTTCTAAACGCGCAGGTTCATATTCAAAATACCTCGGCGTACCCATGGTCATTTGTTACAAAACACGTGAACGGGCTAACGTGGTCGGCGAAATGACCATTATTGGTGAGGTGTATGGAAAAGATGTGATTATTACAGACGACATGGCTGATACTGCCGGAACTCTTTGTAAAGCTGCTGATATTATGAAAGCAAAAGGAGCTAGAAGTGTAAGGGCTATTGTTTCGCACGGTGTAATGTCAGGTGAAGCCTCAGAAAGAGTTGAAAACTCTGCATTGACAGAAATTGCCTTTACCGACTCTATTCCATTCAATCTTGAAAAGTGTTCCAAAGCTAAAGTCTTATCCATTGCCGATATGTTTGCAGACACTATTCAGCGCGTACAAGAACATAAATCCATCAGCGAACAATATCTTTTGTAAACATATTTAAAATCATCATAAATAAAAGGAGCAACTTCAAAATGAAGTTGCTCCTTTTATTATTCTAGAAAAACCGAACTCAGTTCGGGATTATCCTAAAAAACCTTTTAATAATTTACTTTTAGCATTCGGTCTAAGCTTACGAATGGCTTTTTCTTTAATCTGACGTACACGTTCGCGCGTCAAACCAAACTCATCGCCAATTTCTTCAAGCGTCATTTCAGCCACACCAATTCCAAAGAATTTTTTTACAATATCGCGTTCCCTGTCAGACAGAGTGAAAGCCAAAACGCGTTCAATTTCTTTGGATAGTGACTCGTTAATCAG
>Ga0302213_1001613_pt1 | contig 10431 bp, 10 predicted proteins | sample II_Fen_N1_2_FD_194583 | JGI IMG/M metagenome (GOLD analysis project Ga0302213, IMG submission 194583) | Peat permafrost microbial communities from Stordalen Mire near Abisko, Sweden - II_Fen_N1_1 | ecosystem: Environmental > Terrestrial > Soil > Wetlands > Permafrost | place: Sweden: Abisko... | reverse complement strand
CTGTTCGGCGGCCGCCTTGCCGACTACAGGTATTACGATATGCATCAGGTGATCCGGGAAGCATTGAAAGTGCTGGAATGATTTCTGCTTCAAGTGATATAGTGAGTGACTGGAATGTTGTATTTGCAAGCGAACTCAGAAGCTAGGGACACCAAAAGTACGATTGGAAGTAAAGTTCAAAAATGGAGATGTGCGTGGATTGTTTCAAGGATGAAATCATAATAGTTTGTTTTGTGGGCAAAGAAAAATACCCAGAAATTATAAAAGTACATGTTTCGCAAATATGCTCAACTAGCAAATGAATACGTTTGCTATGGAGTCTGAACGTATGAAGAATGATGCTAATTTGGCAGCATTGCCACTCATTGTAATGACTTGGCGCAATGTATGATATATGTTGCTTGCCCCGCAAACATTGCAACAGGTGGTACAGAGCTCCTTCATCAGTTTTATTTTGAGCTTAAAAAATATACTAAACAAGTTAGGATCTTTTACACTGGAAAGAATGTAGACAACCCTGTCAATTCGCGCTTCCTGAAATACTCTCCGGAATGGGTTCAAACATTCTCAGACAGCTGCGATAATGTATTAGTATTTCCAGAGGTGTTTTCACATTTTAGCAGACACTATTCAAAAGCGAAAATGTTCTGCTGGTGGCTAAGCGTTGACAACTATTTGATTCAAAGAAGAGAGCGCCGCAGCTCTCGAATTCTTAGAAGACTTGACCATGTAATTTCATGCCTGATAAAAGATGACATTTTTACAAATCCACGAGTTGAGCACTTATCTCAATGTGCCTATATATCTGATTTTCTCAAAAGAAATGGATGTGAAAGTGCTTCGCTATCAGACTACATTAGTGAGCAGTTTATCAAAGAATGTGATTCAAGTATTCACCCGCAAAAGCGCGATATTGTTTTGTATAATCCTTTAAAAGGAGTGGATTTTACCCAAAAGTTAATAAAAACTGCGAAGGACATCGAATTCGTTCCTTTAGAAAATATGTCCCCTTCTGAAATTATCAAAATCCTTCGCGAAAGTAAAGTGTACATTGATTTTGGCAATCATCCTGGAAAAGATCGTTTTCCTAGAGAAGCTGCACTAATGGGGTGCGCGATTATAACAGGCAAACGCGGAAGTGCAGGGAACGAAATTGATGTTCCAATCCCGGCCGCTTATAAAATTCAAGACAAAATAAAAAATATACCATTAATCATCTTTTCGATTGAAAAAATATTTCGTGATTTTGCTCTAGCAAGCGATGATTTCAGTAATTATAGAAGGCTAATTGTGGATGAACGTCATGTTTTTGAAGCAGAAGTACAAGATTTTTATAAGAAATTTCTAACGGCACAGCATTAGCATAATAAACAATGGACTAAAATGAATGCAATAGAATTAAACAAAAGTTTTTTTGCATGCAGCGGACGATTCCGTTCGCGAGGTAATTATTATGATTGCTAATTGCGCAAAAATGGATTCAATCGACCCAAAGCGTATTGAACAACAAGACGAAATATCTTTTAGAACCGCGATCATAATTTTGAACTTCAACAGAGCCAAAGATACTATTAATTTGTGTGCTGGGATTATCGAAAATCTTTCCTCAAATTACTCTGTCATCGTGGTAGATAATTGTAGTGATGATGAAAATGAGCTAGTCGATTACGTTAATTTAAAAAATGGCTTTGTCACAAATTTGCATGAAGGCTTCGAAGAAGTTAATAATAGGCTGTTTTTAATAAATGCAGTCAATAATCTTGGCTATGCTAAAGGAAATAACTTGGGGTTAAGAATGGCTCGTTCTATGGGCTTCTCTAGAGCATTCATTGTCAACCCTGATGTGATAATTACCGACTATAATGTTTTCGAAAGTCTGAATTCCATTATTTCTTCTTCAGAGAAGAAATTGGCGATTATTGGCCCTGAATTAATCCTTCCGGACGGTTCCAAACAATTGCCGTACAAATTTCGCCCAGATTATAGAATGGCAATATTCAACTTTCTGTATCCATTATCATCCGCAGTCATTAAGTATTTACATCATCTCCAGGTAGAAAATTTTGGATATCATGATGTGTACTTAGTCATTGGCTGTTTTTTTTGCATGGATTTGAATGTATTTTCTCTTTGTGGGTATTTTGACGAGTCGACCTTCCTTTACTACGAAGAGGCGATTATTGCTGAGAGAATTAAAAGGATTGGGTACAATATCGGATATGCGCCCCATTTCTCTGTAATTCACAACCATGTTTACAGCTCTGAATGGGAAAAGAAAACCTGCAAATTGATGAACACTAGTCGTGAATTTTATCAGAGCGTTTATCTAAAGACTTCACGTATTGAAAATGCCTTCGTCGAAGTTTCGTCAGCCTATCAAAAGGTATTGCACAGTTTGATTAAGCTGCTGCGGCGATCTGTTGGAAATAATGCTTGAAGCTTCTTTCCGTTTCAAGTCGGTAAGACGTGCCGCCGTAAGGGACTGTATGGAGTAATCTCTTCCTGAAGTTTGAGTCAATGCATCAAACTATACATTATAGATCCCTAGAAGAACGGTATTTTCTCGAATTAAATGTGAATGCCATTCTGCTTGAAATGTATTAGCATTTCAAATTACGGATAAAATGTGCCGGGTTTCCTCCCCATACTTGGTCTTTTGGTATAAACCCTGTGACAACACTTCCTGCTCCAATAATTGTACGGTCACCAATATGCGTCCCTTTTAAAAGGATTGAATTTGCACCAATAAATACATCGTTACCAATTTTAATCCGCGAATGCTTTATTTTAGATGGGTCGCCTAAGCGTCGGTCAAGGTAAGGCAAAGCATGAAAGTCATTGTCGTATATTGATACGTTTGCTCCTATGGTGCAATAATCGCCGATCACGATTAAATCTTCGCAAACAATTGAGCAACCAGAAAAGCCAGAGTTTTTGCCTATGAAAAGAGAACCGTTCACCCCAACGGCAATAGAACATGGTTTATTAACCCCTGCCATGTTAATGCGAGTAGAGTTAACGAATCGAACATCACGCGCAATTTTTATGGTTCCAGAGTTGCGAATAATCATTAGGTCACCGTCACACCTTGGCCATTTTTCACATTTCACCCTGGCGCGATAAAGAATAATTCTGTTTAATGCTGTTTCGATACTAGTGCGAAGCCGTTTTATAGCTAAGATAAACATTATTTATATTCCTTGAAGTATGAGTGAAGATATACAATGCCGTCCCTGCAAATCACTCATGCGGCGCTTCCCCCCGTCTCAGGCGATATGTCGCTTCAGTTGATCTAAATCGAGGGGGCGAGTTGGATAGGAAGCCATGCGTACACCACACCCACGTCGCGCTGAGATCCTTGATCGTTTGAGCCAGCCCGGGGCTCCTTCGGTAGCCGTTTTGGCTGAGGAGACCGGAATTGCTGCTGCTAAGATTTATGGTTGGAAGCAGAGTGCCCGCCGGAAGACTTTCCTTGCCGCGGCCGAACCATTGGGAGGCCATCAAGTGAGTGTTCGGAAAGGCAGGGTTCGCAGCCCCTCCGAGAAACAAAAGCTGGTGCAGGAGTCCGACAACCTTCAAGGTGACGCCCTGGTTGCCTACGTGCGCGAGAAGGGCGTGACGGTACCTGAGCTGATGACCTGGAAGGATCTGATGCTGGGCGGCCTGGAACGGCGCGAGGAGAGTCCAAGATGGTCTCGGCCGAGCGTTATGATTGTTCCAAGACAGCGGCTTGCGCACTGGTCGGCATGGGCATCCGCCGTCTCCAGCGCTGGCAGCAAACCCCGCACGATCGACGCCGAGGCGGGCTCCAAAGTGCATCCCAGGCACTGACGGAACAGGAGAAGGATTTCGTTGTCGAGACCTTCCAGGCCCCCAAGTATCGAGATCTACCGGTACGCGCGGCCTGGGTGAAGATGCTTGATGACAATATCTGTCTATGCTCTCCAGCCACGGTGTTTCGAGTGCTGGAACAACGGGGTCGCAAGGATCGATTGACGACACGACGCGCCTCACCACAGCGGCGTCCTCCAGTGTTGGAAGCTACAGCGGTGAACCAGGTCTGGACCTGGGACATCACCTACCTGGCAACGCCAGTGCGTGGAGTCTACTTCTACCTCTACACCATCCAAGACATGCTCAGCCGCAAGGCCGTCGCTTGGACCGTGGAGCTTTCCGAAAACGGCCAACTGGCCCAGGACCTCTTTGCCAGGGTCGTTTCCCAGCGGGTCTCGCATCCGAGCCAATTGCGGGTCCATTCCGACAACGCAAGCCCAATGCGAGCAACCCGCCTCACAGGCTATTTCGAACGACTCCAGATCCGTTACACCCACAGCCGACCCCACGTCAGCGACGACAACGCCTTCATCGAAAGCCTGTTCGCGACCCTCAAGGGACGGGCTTCGTTCCCGGAATACTTCCGGGACATCCTTGAGGCCAGAGCCTACGTGGACGCCCTCATGGGATGGTACAATGAACGCCACATGCACAGCAAGCTCGACTACCTCACGCCCGACCAGATGGACCAGGGGGAGGGGACGAAAATCCAAGCTAGACGCAACGACGTCTTGACTCGGGCTCGCACGCTCAAACCTCACCGCTTCGGTTCTCGGAGCCTTTGTTTGCACGTACCCAAATCGGTCAAGCTCACATTCCATGAGGTCGTTTCCTACTCTTAATCCACACGCGACATTTTGCCTGAGACGCGCTGGAGGGTTGTTGGATCTGTTCAGCGGCAGAGGCGGCAGCACCGCCATTCCTATCCGGCAGGCTGGGCTGAGGTGTAAATAAGCGCAACTTCCGTTTAGTCAATGGTTGAAGTACCAAATTAGATTTTGCAAGTTCTATGCCCAGGTAGATCGGTAGCATAACCATGATTGGAGTAGACGTAAATGGAATCCCATTCGTAAAACTATTGACGACCACAAACAATAGCATTACCAATGCTGCAGTAGAATGTCGTTTTCCCCAGATTGCACATAGCGCAGCCCAGTAAAATAAGTAAATCACTCCCCAGATCGCACCATTAGTGTAACATCTTGATGTGAAAAAGCAATCATTTGTAAATCCTATGCTTCCACCCTCAAATAAGGTGAATGTAATGTGCGGATGTGGCCAAAAACTGATCAGTCGAATCTGCCGTTGGATAAAGATGTATCGCCATGCTAGTGATTGTGCATGAAAAAAAGGATTTTGTACAAGTAAAAGTGTACCAGACAATGTGATGAATGAGACGCCAAATGCAACTTGAATTACAAAAGGAAGATACGTTGCCAATAGCGCTATGAATAATAAAATCCCTGTTGTGCTAAAGCTAGGGATAGACAACACCATGAGAAAAGCTATGAGTGCCATATTTTTTCTTCGAGGCAAAAAATAGTCGTCAATCCGAATGATTGTGGCCGCAAACTGCATGAATGTGCTGAAAGTTTGATGATCAGAAAACAGAGAATAAGTCCGATATATATTTGTCCCGTCAACAGTGACGTTTTGGCCCCAGAATCTTTTTATAGCACCAATCCCTAATTGCTCAAGCATATCAGGGCCCATTACCCAAAATACCCAACCAATTACACCAGACACAATTCCTAACCAAGCTAATAGGCGTATATAAGCGTGAGAATGTTTGCTTAACCAAAAGTACCCTATAACCCAATAGCAGCAATAAAGCATAAAATAGAGCATTTCATTTTCGTTATTCCTGATTAGCAAACAAAACTCATATATCATAAGGACGACAGAAAAGAATGCAGCAAAAGTGATGCGTTTTTTGAAAGTGAATATTTTAGCCTTATTCATCCATGCAGCAAAACAAACAAACAGAATGATGCTAAATCCAAACCGCAAAACGCTTAAGTTTGGATTTCCTATAAAATTCAACCTTTCAACAATGATTGAAAAAAATATAATAAGCAAGCTGACGCGTGCTAGCTTTTCTAATGAAAGATACCAGCGCGTATTCTCAGCCATGTAACGGTACCATCATAGCTTTTGCGGCATGTATACGTATAGTGTAACAAATAGTCATATCTACTGCTTATGTGTTAACGGTAGGACTCTCAGTTCCAGATGATACTGATAAGGAATCTAAAACTTCATAGCTACGCAGTGCACTTTCCGCTTAAAGTTACGAATGCATCGCCTAAACCATGTATCTTTATGCAATCGGAGGACTCTGAATTTCAAGAAAACGGGAGCCGCGCCAATGATATAGGTTGCGAATGCCCAATAAGGTAAATATTTGTAGGCAAATCGAATTCTCTCTAAATGATTTTCCCAAACAAATCGATTGGATGCACCGCCTCTATAGAAATCCACAATAGTCTCATTCAAGTATTTGGTTTTTCCGAGATGCATGCGGAAATATTTGGCCAGCCAAATCCAGTCTGCTGCACCTCCTTGTACATTCAAGTCATACATTCCGTATCGTTCAAATAGGTCACGGCGAAAAAAAACTGCTTGATGAATTATTGGCGTGCCAAATATGTAGTCTTTCGCTTCAACCATCTTTCCGATCGTGATCGGATAGTTCCCTTCATCAATAATGGTTGCATTCCCATATAACAATTCAAACTCATCTTGCTTGGCAAAGTTTGATGTGCGTTCTAGCACATTTGCGTTTGTTAATGCGTCGTCTGAATTTAAAAAGCAAAGGTATCTTCCTTTTGCATGAGAAATTCCTTTGTTCATGGCGTCAAAGATGCCGTTATCTGGTTCTGAATAAACTTTACGTTTTGGACTAGCAGAATCTAATGCAATGGAAAGCGTATTATCGGTAGATGCGCCATCAATAATGATGTGCTCCCAATCGCCAAAAGTCTGGCCGTCGATTGATGCAATTGTGCGTGATATCGTCTGTTCTGAATTATAGCAAACTGTGATAATGCTAAATAATGGATCTTTAGGTGCGCCCGTGTTCAATGTGAGCCTCTTTTCGTTAAATTGCGCAGATATGATTCAATGTGCTTTGCCATGGTTTTCTCTGAACAGTTTGATTCCACATAAGCTCTTGCGGTATGTCCTTGCTTTTCTAATAGATTTTCATCTTTGAGTGCTTTTTGTATTTCTGCAGCTAATTGCTGATCATCGCCAACTGGAACAAATTTGGCACCTAGTCCATCTTTTAAATAGTCGCTGGAGCTTGGCGTGTACGTGACTATAGTGAATTTTCCCATGCTTAATGATTGCAAAAAGCTCATTTGGCCGTATGAATATTTGAAGTAAGGTAGTGGGATGACAATGAAGAGGCTTTGTGCAATTTCTTTACGCAGCTCTGTCAAAGATACACCATCTAAAATAGATACATGTTCTGCTTCATTATTTACATTTTTCAAGCCGATAATTTTGAGTGTTACGTCTGAATCTATATTTTCCCATGCCTTAAGCAAGGTGGCATAGTCTCTCTTTGAATATCCAAAAGATAATATTTGTCGCTTCACTGGGCACTTGATGGGCTTGAAGTCGTTTACATCAACCCCAAAAGGTATAAAGCGTGCAGATGGAAAAATGGACGGATATGTGCGTTGATAAAATTTAAGTAGGCACGATGAATGGCAAATGATTCCCGGTTTGCTTGCAAGGGCAATGCGAATCAGAAGGCATTCGAATATATTCTTGCGAGCTCCATTCATGCCTCCAATGTCAAAAATGACATGCTTTGGACGCTTCCTTCGACCTGGAAGGCTGTTTAATAAAGAGTAAACCAGGCCACTTTGTGCGCCGTGTGATATGATGACGTCATACTTTTTGCATGACACATATGCTTTTAAGGATTGGTAAAAATAGATTCTAGTTATTTTTTCAAGCAGGCGAAATGGGCCGGCGCTTGATTTGTCTAATACATCCACGTCAGGCAGATTAACAAAGTAGCGAAAAAACCAATAAGGAATTCCTGCGACGATTTTATCTGGAGATTGGATGCTTTGAGAATCTAATTCTAATCTGGAGACTTTCCAGTTTGGAAGAAATAATATTTTTATTGGCTTCGTCTTGTTGCTTTGCAAATCGTCTCCCATTTATGCTTGCTCGCGCTCGTGTTGCTTGATAAGTGCTGTTGAATAGGCTCGGATATAGTCCTGTGAGCATCTTCTCATGGAAAGAAAATTTGCATATTTTGCTCTTAATGCTTCTTTGCTGACTTTTTTTTGATTATTCACGTATGATCTTAGTGCGTTAAGGTAGCTTTGAGTGTCAATTTTTTTTGATAAAAATCCATCTGTGCCATCCTCGATAACGTTGATGATGCCGCCAACAGGAGTGCAGATTGGGACGCATCCGTGGCAATATGCTTCGATAAGAGAAATCGGCATTCCTTCATAGATTGAAGTTAAGCAAAACGCATCAGATAGTGAAAAATAATCAGCAACATTTTTGCGTTCGCCAAGGAACTTAATTCTTGAATTTGCTGACGATATTAGGTACTTTGCCTCTTCTGTATTGAATCCTGCGCCAATGACAAGCAAAACGTAATCACTGTATTCTTTAGCTAGATTGTTGAAAGAGTCAATTAGTAATTTTTGATTCTTTTGCTTTGAGAAACGCCCTACGTGCAAAAAAACTAGATCGCTATCTTTGCGCTTGTAGTTCTCAATTTCATATTTCACGTTGCTAAAGAGTTCTGTTGGGGGGGCGTCGGCGCAACCGTTCATTATTTCTGAAAAAGGAGCACAATTCCATTGCTTTCTGAATGACCGCGTTGTTTCTTGCGATATCGTCACGGCTTTAACTTTTCCTTGCTTATACAAATAACCTGAAAGGGTTCGCTCAATTTTACTGCGAATCGATGATGCGTCGTTGTGTATTGTTTGAAAATATATGCGCTTTTTGTCTATCAGAGGTAATGGAAATATATACTTGAAAAGATCTAGATGAACGTGAACGATTTCTGGCGATATTTTTTTGATTAGTGAGCGGATATTAAAGAAATAGCGTAGGGAAAAACCAGGGCGAATTTTTAAATTATGTAGCCTAATTTGGCTTGATAGCTCCTGGAGGTAAAATGCATTATTTGTTATGCCTAGATCTCTAATAATGCAAAGCTCAACGTCATGCCCTTGCGCTACAAGAGAATTGCATAGGTCAACAGAAAAACGTTCGGCGCCACCGGAGCTTAATTTATATACGATTTGAAGAATTTTCATTTCACTGCGGCCTTGAATGAATGTATTAGGATCTCAATTTGTTCGGCAACTCTTTGTGGCGATAGCTCGTATCGATAGTGTGCACTGGAAAATTTGCGCATTTCTCTCTTTTGCTTAAATGATAGCGTCTGCATGTATGATAAGCTTAAGTTAAATTCATTCATGTCTCCGTCTTTGATGAAGTGAAAATATGAAGAGGAAGGGAAATATTCTTCAGATATATTTCCAACCCAAACTTCGCATCCACAAAGGAGTGCTTCTTGAGCCACTGTAGGATAACTTTGGAAAGCTGAAAGGTCTGGTATAATCAATATATCTATTGATGAGTATATCTTTGGCAAATTTTTATTTTCTGTCATTTCAAAGAATTCAACTTTTCTATTTATTGGATAATTATCTTCATTTTTTCCAACAGCAATGCATCTAACATTTTGAGGTAGTGACTCTGAAATTTCTAAAAACTTTCCAAAGCCTTTGGCTTTTAAAAAGCGCCCAACATACCCTATTGTGCACATGGAAGAACAGCAACTTGGATCAAAACGGAACGTGCTTGTTGAAATCATTTTATGCGAAATTATTATTTTTGACTGGTCTAGAAGGCTATACTTCCTTGTGATCTTTTCTTTTGCTGCTTTGCTTGTTGTAATAATTCTTTGTGCGTAATTAAAAATCATCTGCTCGCCGGGAATTAACTTGTTGTTTTTCCCCTCATCTCCGGGATCGATAAGGACTAATGTCTTCTTTCTTAATCGAGCGAATAATCCATTCAGAATAGATCTTGGCGTTAGTGTTGTGTATATTACATCAATAATTGCATCCGGATTGATTGAAATTAAATGATGTAAGTATGAAAAAATGTTTGGCAAAAGGAATGCGGTACGTTTGGCGCCAGAATTCCGAATTAAGCGTATGGCTTGATAACACACTGTTTTGATGTTGTAGCCGTCGGTGTATTCGCTATAAAGCTGCTGCCGCTTATGATATGATTCGTGGCTATCGAGAAGGCTACGATACCTAGAGTGAAGAAGGTAAACGGTGAATTGCCTCTTTGAGGCTAAGTAGCGCGCAAGAAAAAAATCTTTTTCGCCGCGATGCAAATCATAAAATTCATTGGATACTAGAACTTTTGTCTTCGTGGAACTTGGGACTGTAATATTCATTTCACTTTGTCTTTACTAACCCGGTATCAAAGTTTCATCATTATGCCGCATATCTGACTTGAGGCCCAGCGAAAAAAGAGCACACCAATGATTGATCCTTTCCAAGCATATCCATGTATTTCATAACGCGATCC
>Ga0302213_1001608_pt1 | contig 10470 bp, 5 predicted proteins | sample II_Fen_N1_2_FD_194583 | JGI IMG/M metagenome (GOLD analysis project Ga0302213, IMG submission 194583) | Peat permafrost microbial communities from Stordalen Mire near Abisko, Sweden - II_Fen_N1_1 | ecosystem: Environmental > Terrestrial > Soil > Wetlands > Permafrost | place: Sweden: Abisko... | reverse complement strand
TATTATATTCATGGTTCTACTTACGGTGGTTTTAGCAGGTTGCCAGAATCTCACGGAAGATCCAAAAGGTAATTTAACACCCGTAACATATTTCAAAACACAGTCCGACCTGGATGCAGCTGTTGCAGCTATTTATCAAGGGTTTGCGCATGATTATGGTTTTGGATTCACTGCGGGCTCTGCATGTGCTTCTTATGGTTCAGACGATATGACAACTGATCCGGGTCTAAACAAAGGTGATATGAGGCAATTTGATGAATTAAATGCAAATTCAACAAATGCCAGTTACCAGGAACAATGGACAGCCATGTGGGGTGGCATTTACCAGGCTAATAATGTCATCGTTAATTATAAGAAAGTAACCAATTCAACAGATGCTTTAGTAAATGCAGCTGCAGGACAAGCTTATTTTATGAGAGCGTGGTGTTATTACAATCTGGTTCGGAACTTTGGTCCGCTTCCACTTGTTTTGGGACAGTTGGATGTGGATGCACGACCAGCAAGATCCAGTGTTGCTGATGTATATACTTCTATTGTAAATGACCTCCAGACAGCAAAATCTATGTTGCCTCCTTCTGTACTCAATCAACCAGGAATAGCCGGTCAACCGGGCAAAGCAACAGTCAACGCAGCAAAGGCTCTTTTAACAGATGTTTATTTAACCATGGCAGGATGGCCGTTAAATCAAACCAGTAATTATGCACTGGCTGCAACTGAAGCAGCACCTTTGATTGGTCAATACACGCTGGTTTCTGATTATTTAAAGGTTTATACCACCAACAATAGCACAGAATCTATTTTTACATTGCAATTTAATGTTGCAGGAAAAGATGATATGCGATCATTTGGATGTAGTAGTGTGCCTTTGGAAGAAGTAGCTCTTAATGGAACAAGTGGATGGGATGACTATTATCCTGAAATTAATTTTTTCAAAAATGCGCCTAAGTGTAAAAGGACCGATCAGACTTTTTATACCACGATTAAACTAATCAATGATGATAAAAAGACATACACATTGGTTCCATGGAATGATACACGAACGAATGCCAGGCATCCATATTACAAGAAGTTCCGTTATGGATTAAATGGTGATGGATTAACAGAAACTGATTCTACGATTCTCACGATGGCACCAAGCACGAATAAAGCGTTAGATGTGATTCGTTACCCAATGGTATTGCTGGATTATGCAGAAGCAATAGCAATGTCAACCGGTCCAAACCAGGCAAGTTATGATGCAATTAATTTAGTAAGACAACGTGCCGGGTTGCCCAATCTGACTACCGGACTTTCTGCAACTGCTTTTCGTGATTCGGTTGTTTATGAGCGTGCTTATGAGTTTTGTGGTGAGACAACTGCACAACGTTGGTTTGATATTGTCCGGTTGCAATTGCTTCCTAAGATTATTGCACAAAGGGATCCAACCGAAAATCCAATACCGGCTAAATATGTTGCGGATCCATCAACCAGATATTTGGCTCCAATTCCATTAAATGAAATGGATTTAAATAAACAATGGTCACAAAATCCGGGTTATTAATTTGAAATTATTTTTTAATTATGGTTTAACCGGGCAATGCCCGGTTAAACTATAATTTTTTTGAGGAAAGCTATAAAAAGTACAATTTGGAACCTGAATCCGCTATCTGATATCCACTCATTTTGGATGTTGATTTGAAGCTTTATTTATTATATGTATCCCAAACTTGTCAATTCTACTTTTCAAACCAATCAATAAATATTGATAACGAGAAACCGGCATATGCATAAAGTTGATTTAAAAAATAATTTACCAGATACCGGATTTAATAAAAGAAAAAGTTTCTTATTTAAAACTATCAGTATACTAGTGCCTTTATTTTTGTTGCTGTTCGTTGAATTTTCATTGCAACTCTTTCATTACGGGAATAACCTTGACCTTTTTATTGAATCTCCTTTGAATAAAGAGTATCTTATTTTTAATCCTCATGCTTCAGAGAAATACTTCACAAATCCCTTATTTGCGACCACCGGAAACAGTGAACAATTTAAAAAAATAAAAGATCCCGGTACCATGCGGTTTTTTGTGCTTGGTGAATCCACTACGTTGGGATATCCCGGGTTTCATAATGCTTCTTTTCATAGATGGCTACTTTACAGGTTGTCGCATACTTTCCCGAATAAAAACTTCGAGATAATTAATTTATCACTTACAGCAGTTAATTCATATACAATTCTTGGTTTTAGTAAAGAAATAGTTAAATACAACCCGGATGCAGTATTGATCTATGTTGGTCATAACGAATACTATGGTGCTATGGGCGTTGGTTCTACCCAGATGATTACCGGCAATTCGACAATTATAAACCTGATGTTGGAACTACGAAAACTGAGGACTGTCCAGCTTTTATCAAATTTATATACTAAAATATCAGGCCATTCTGAAAGTAAACCGGGTGATTCAAAAAAAGTTACCCGATTGAGCATGATGGTTGAAAAACAACAAATACCAGTTGGATCTAAACTTTACCAGAGAGGAATCAGTCAGTTCAGTAAAAATATGAATTCAACACTTTCAATACTATCTGAACATCACATTCCGGTATTTATCAGTAATTTAGTGAGTAATGAAAAAGATTTGCAACCTTTTGTGAGTGCTTCCCTGAGTGAGGATAAAAAATTTAAAAATATTTATAATGCTGGTGTTGTTGCGTTGGATAAAAAAGATACAATCTCAGCCTATACTATTTTTCAGCAAGTAAATAAAGTAATTCCGGGAAGTGCAGACATTCATTTTATTTTAGGGCAACTAGCATATAGACAAAAAGATTTCAGCAAAGCTAAAAATTATTTTATTCAGGCCAAGGAGTTGGATGAGTTACGATTCAGGGCTCCTGAAATTCTCAATAAAATTATTTTTACGCTGAGTAATCAATATCCGAATGTTTATTTAGTTGATACGAAATCACTTTTTGAAAAAAACTCCCTGCATCAAATTATAGGAAATGAATTGGTAATTGATCATGTACATCCATCATTGAAGGGATATTCTATTATGTCAGATGCATTCTATTTGAAAATGAAAGAAAAGAAAATTTTCCCGGTGATTCATCACGAAGATGAGATGTCATATAACGTGTTATTAGAAAAAATGCCGCAAAATAAAGTCGATTCTTTAACCGGTGTATACCGCATCCGGAATTTAAAAGGACATTGGCCATTTAAAGATGATGTTGTTAAAAAAGTGGAGGTTTACAATTCATATGAAGAAAAAACAGCACATAATATAGTTTTCAATAAAACAAACTGGACAATGGGAATGAATAATCTCTATTCGTTTTACATTAATGAAAACCGGCTAAATGAAGCCAGAAAAGTCGCAGAAGGATTAACCCTTGAATATGTATATGATCCGGTAATATTTGAAAAAGCTGCTATGATAAATGGTAAACTTGGGAATGACCGGGAGTCAGTTTTTTATTTTAAAAAATCATTCGAATTATCACCATCATTTGATAAAGCAAGGTATCTGTTTGTTCTGTACTTAAAAATAGATGAACCTGAAGAATCAGTTTCGTATCTTCAATATGCGATCTCCCATAATGAACAAAACTTAAATTTAAATCCAGTCAGACAATCTGTCGAAAGAGTAATTCAACTGAAAAGGGAGCTTCAATCAGATACAACTGATGTTGGAATAATGAGACTGATTGCCGGTGAATATCTAAAAATGGGAAATCAGGCAGGAGCTTTGAGATACACGAGTAAGGTTTTAAAATCAAAATGACATAGCATTAAGATCGTACCGAAATTTAAATAATTCATCAACCTTCTGAATCATGAATACTTTAATCAGATTCATTTAATGAAAATAGATTAAGAAATGTGTCTTATTTAGATTTTTAAAATTTAAATGAATAGTATATTATCTTCATAAATAATTTGGAATTTCAGTTTTTATAAAAAATCATATAAAAATAAAATGACTATGACAAAAATTAAAATATTTTATTTTCTGACAGTTACAATAAGCTTATTATTTTTTTCAAATAAAGTATATTCAAGCACAGTTAGTTTAATAGCCGGAACTGCTAAAATAAATATTACCCCAATCAACGACATGCCAATCCACGATTCTCTGTATGCGAGGGTCTTAATCCTTGAAATGGAGAATGAAAAGTTAGCTTTTGTATCTGTAGACCAGGGTATTTTTACGAATGACAGACTTGGGAAGATTTGCAAAGAAAAGTACGGAATTTCCCGGTTATTTTTATCCTCTTCACATACACATTCAAGCGGAACGAATGTTTCTGATTTTGTAACAAATCAAATTATCAAGGCAGTGGGACAGGCAAATAAAGAAACCTTTTCTGCCCGGATATCGGCAGGTACCAGGAGCTTTCCTCAATTAGGATTCAACCGGTTGATTGTCAGGGAAGATGGTCATTCACGGGAATCATGGTTTTCTGACGACCATTATACTTCTGAAAATCCTGAGCGCATTCCATTCGGCCCGGTTGACCCGGAAGTAGGAGTCATCAAAATTGAAGATTTAAACGGAAAATCGAGAGCTATAATAATGAACTATGCCTGCCACGCTGATGTAGTATGTCAAAATTATGAAATATCGGCTGATTTTCCGGGAGTTGCTTGTCATAAGGTTGAAGAAGCTTTCGGGAAGGAAATGACCTGCCTTTTCATGCAGGGGGCAGCAGGAGATATCGAATCGCTTATAATCAGTTCGCGACGAAACGGGGCAACTGATGCATTTAAAACCGACTACCGTACAATTGATCGTGTAGGTGGATTATTGGCCAGTGAAACAATTAAACTGGCCATGTCACTCAAACCTACTGAACAAAAGGAGACTGATATAAAATCTATGGATGACTCCTTAAAATTTACGGGCAGATTTTCTAAATCAGAAAGTTTCAATATTCATATATCTACTATATTGATTAATAACAATATTGTAATTGCTACCTGTCCTGGAGAACCATTTGTTCGACTTCAGCTGGATTGGAAGAAAAAAATAAAAGAAGCAGGAAGTATTCCATTCTTATTCGGATATACCTGGTATGAAGGGACCTGGCCGAATTATATCGCCGACATTCAGTCGGCAGCCCGCGGAGGATATGGAGCTGATCAAAACTCCCCGGTGTTGATTCAGGTTGGTGCCGGCGAATCAATCATGGACAAACATCTGGAAAATTATTTCAGACTGAACGGATTGATGCGTAACGAATCAGGGCCTGTTGGTTTCAAAAGTGGCTCTCAGTGGGTTATAACAGAATTAAAAGGCAAATAACAAGAAAAGATACCAACTAAAATAAAAAGAGAACTGATTTAATTCGTTAAAACAAAAAAACTTCACTGGAAATTAATAAAAGAGTTAAATATTAAAATCAAAAATCATGAATGAATTTAAAAAGAAAAATTATCTTAGTGTTGTAGCAGTCGTATTCTACAAACTGTTAAAAGGTAGATTGCTATTTGCAATACTGCTTTTGATTAGTCCAACCATTTTGTTTGCACAGAATCCGATCATTAAAGGTATTTATACGGCCGATCCTTCTGCCCATGTATGGAAGGATGGCCGGTTATATGTCTATGCATCTCATGATGTAGATCCACCCCGTGGATGCGATTTAATGGATAAATATCATATATTTTCAACGGATGATATGGTTCACTGGAAAGATCATGGAGAGATTCTGAATTCCAGCCAGGTTTCCTGGGGAAGACCTGAAGGTGGATTTATGTGGGCCCCGGATTGTGCGTATAAAAATGGCATTTATTATTTTTATTTTCCTCATCCGAGTGGTACTGATTGGAATAATACATGGAAAGTAGGGGTGGCAACCAGTAAGAAACCTGCCAGCGAGTTTAAAAGCGATGGATTTATCCCAAAAGTAGGCGGTTTTGCCATGATCGATCCTTGTGTATTCGTTGATACTGACAATCAGGCATATTTTTATTATGGCGGCGGCGGCAAATGCCAGGGTGCTAAATTGAAGGACAATATGAAAGAATTGGATGGCGAATTGCTCAACATGAAGGGACTTGTTGATTTTCATGAAGCAACCTGGGTGTTCAAACGCAAAGGGATTTATTATTTAACTTATGCTGATAATCATCCTAAAGAAAACCAGCTAGTGTACGCAATGAGTAAAAGTCCGCTGGGGCCATGGGAATATAAAGGTGTTTATCTGACTCCGACAGGATGTGATACCAGTCATGGATCGGTGGTTGAATACAAAGGGCAATGGTATGCTTTTTACCACAATAAGTCAGTTTCCGGCCAGGGAAACTTAAGATCGGTATGTGCTGATAAATTATATTTTAATCCGGATGGGACAATTAAAGTTGTTGTTCAGACAGGAAGTAAAAAGTCAAATAATTAATAACCTGCAATTATGAAGTTGTAAACTGTAAATTTCATTGTTTAATTTCATACATGGACCCAATAACCATACATCTTAAAATTATTAACATGAAATATATACTTATCTTTTTTTGTGGATTTAGCTCTGTAATAGGGAATGCACAAACAAAGCTAAATTCCGCTTTAAGCAGGACAGGACAAATCACAGCAGAATGGACCGATCGTGCCATCCTGTCGGGTAATTCCACAAATCCCCGGGGACGTGAGATACTTTGGTACCGGGCTCCGGCAAAAGTCTGGGAAGAAGCACTTCCTATCGGGAATGGTAAACTGGGAGCAATGATATTCGGAGGAGTATCCGATGAAAGGATTCAGCTAAATGATGCGACTCTTTGGGATGGATTTCCGGTCGAACCGAATAACCCGGAATCTCTAAAAGCCTTACCCGAAGTACGTCGATTACTTTTTGAAAATAAAAATAACGAAGCTGTATCTCTGGCTGGAAAGACTATGATGGGTAATCCATCTGGTATAAAATCGTACCAGTCGTTAGGTGAACTTTGGTTTGAGACCCCGGTATTAAAGGCGAACAGTTACAGAAGAAGCCTCAATTTATCCAATGCCATAGCCACTACCAGCTTTCGCTCTGATGGTGTGGAATATACCCGGGAAAGTTTTTCTTCTGCGATAGACGGAGTTATTGTTGTCAGGTTCACAGCAACAAAAAAAGGAAAAATCAGTTTTTCCCTTACGCTGAAAAGACAGGAAAATGCAGGGTGTTTTGAAAAAATAAATGACTCATCCTCCCTGATACTACGTGGTCAACTACCAATAGCGGATGATAAGGGTAAAGCATGTGGAATCCATTTTGCAGCGCAGGTAAAGGCAGTTCAACAAGGCGGAAAAGCTACAATCAGGAATGGAATACTAACTGTAAAAAATGCAAACTCAGTTGATTTATACATTGCCAGTGCGACCACTTATCCGGGATTGCAAAATTTAGCAAAAGGAATTTATTTATCGGACAAAGAGCCAGAAACGGTTTGTGAGGGTAATATCAAACAAGCTTTATTAAAGTCGTATGATCAATTAAAAGCCGATCATGTAAAGTCGTACCGGCAATTTTACAACCGGGTTGATCTGAAACTTGGTGGAGTAGCAGATTCCATTCAATCGCTACCTACCGATGAGCGGTTACAATTAGCCAAAAAGAACGGATTTCCTGATCAGGGACTGGTTGAGACTTATTTTCAGTTTGGCAGGTATCTTCTTATCAGCAGTTCACGTCCCGGAGGCATGCCGGCTAATTTACAAGGCATCTGGGCCTGGCAAATGAATCCACCCTGGAATGCGGATTTTCATACCAATATCAATGTGCAAATGAACTATTGGCCTGCTGAAATAACCAATCTTTCGGAAATGCATATGCCTTTGTTTGATCTTACTGAGGCATTGGTTAAGCCCGGCGAACGAACAGCAAAAGTATTGTATGGGGCTCGTGGATGGGTGGTTCATCATTTAACCGATGCATGGGGCTTCACTGCTCCGGCAGATGGACCGCAGGGAATCTGGCCGATGGGAGCCGCCTGGTTGGTACGGCATGCCTGGGAACATTATTGTTTTAGCGGAGATAAAAAGTTTCTTGAAAACCGGGGATATCCTCTTATGAAAGGAGCTGCCCGGTTTATTCTGGATTTTCTGGTAGAAGCTCCGGTTGGATCGCCTTTTGCCGGGAAACTGGTTACTAATCCTTCGTATTCACCTGAGAATTCTTTTTTCTTGCCGGACGGAAAGGAATCAGTATTTACGTACGGTGCCACCATGGACCTTGAAATTATTCACGATTTATTAACTAACTGCATTGATGCCTGTAAGGTTTTGAAAATTGACAATGAGTTTCGTACTGTGTGTGAGAAAGCACTGGGACGTTTGGCTCCCGTTCGTATAAGTCAAACTACCGGACGGATCATGGAATGGGCTGAAGATTATAAAGAAACTGATCCGCACCATCGCCATACATCCCAATTGTATGGTTTGTATCCGGGAAACCAGATAACAGTGATTGGGACTCCTGATTTGGCAAATGCAGCCCGCAAGACATTAGAATCCCGGGGTGATGACGGCACAGGTTGGAGCCTGGCATGGAAAATAAACATGTGGAACAGGTTGTTGGACGGTGATCATTCCTATAAACTTTTATCGGTATTATTAAGTTCCAAGACCCTGCCTAATCTGTTTGATACCCATCCTCCATTCCAGATTGATGGGAATTTCGGAGCTACAGCTGCAATTGCTGAAATGTTGCTTCAAAGCCAGCTGAAATTAGATGATGGCAGTTACGAAGTTCACCTTCTCCCGGCATTACCAGGTGCACTTTCAAATGGATCGGTTAAAGGGTTGAAATCGCGGGGTGGTTTTGAAGTGGATATAACATGGGAAAAAGGACGTTTAATACAGACCCGAATACATTCTATCCTTGGTGGCAAACTACATATTCGGCTGGATAAGCAAACAGCAATTTTCAATACTGATCCCGGAGAAGTTTTACTTTTAAATAATGGTTTGACTGATATTAATCCTTCCAATAATTAGGAGGATCACAATTTTATAATTATGTACATGAAAACATTTAAATTTATTATTTTATTCTACCTGGCAATTCTTCTGTTGATACCGGATATGAATGCTCAAACAACTACCGTCAAACCAGTACGGCTGGCAATTGCAGGTATGACCCACGGGCACATTGCATTTATTTTAGGTCGAAAAGATAAAGGTGATTTTTTACTTACCGGAGTTTACGAACCGAATAAAGAACTGGCATTAAGCTTATCTAAAAAATACAATTTTAACCCTGATTTGATTTATACGAACCTGGGTGAAATGCTTGATAAAGTAAAACCTGAAGCTGTAGTAGCATTTGGGTCAGTTTATGAACATATGTCTGTCGTAGAGGCATGTGCTCCGCGTGGAATACATGTTATGGTGGAAAAACCATTGGCAACCAATGTAGCCCATGCCAATAGGATGGCATTACTGGCCCGAAAGTACCACATTCAGTTGCTCACAGATTACGAAACGTCGTGGTACCCGACAACAGCCAAATCATTTCAACTGGTGAATGACAGCAATTTTGTCGGGAAAGTGAAAAAAGTAGTGATACATGATGGTCATCAGGGACCAAAGGAAATAGGTTGTGATAAATACTTCCTTGAATGGCTTACCGATCCTGTACAGAATGGGGGAGGAGCCCTGATTGATTTTGGATGTTATGGGGCAAATTTAATGACCGGACTTATGAAAAATCAAAAGCCGGTATCTGTAACCGCTGTTACCAAACAATATAAACCGGATATTTACCCTAAAGTAGATGACGATGCCACCATCATTGTAAACTATGCAAAAGCCGAATGTATCATACAGGCATCCTGGAACTGGCCTTTCAACCGGAAAGATATGGAAATATACGGAGATTCGGGTTATATAATTACGATTGATAACAGCAATATGCGTGTTCGTAATAAAATCAAGCCGGTTGAAACCCCAGTTATGGTTACTGCTAAAGATATCGATGTGTACGAAGATCCGTTTACCTATTTTTATGATGTCTTAAAAGGAAAAATCATCGTAAAACCAACCGATCTGTATGCACTTGATAATAACGTTAGGGTGGTAGAAATACTGGAAGCGGCAAGGGAGTCGGCAAAAACAGGGAAAACAATTAAATTAAAAAATTGATTTTTCTATCATCATGCATTAAATTGTATTAAAGTCTTTAACTTATTCTACCGATAATTACTAAGATTTAAAACACGAGAAATTTGATAAAAAGGATGTTTAAATATAAATTCAATTTTTTTCTTTCATTTTTAACTTGCTTACATGTAAAATGTAAAATATCCAATTCAACCTGAATATAAAAAATCAAAATGAATAAATTGAAAAAATCAACTTGTGAATTTGCAGGTATAAAGAAAAAAATGCTTACAAAACATATATTTCTAATATTTACAGTTGTACAACTAATAAGTTTCTCAGGAATAAACAGGGTTAGCGCCCAGTCGGTAAAAAATAATTCGTATAATTTAAAAAAAACGAATACTTTG
>Ga0302213_1001604_pt1 | contig 10493 bp, 14 predicted proteins | sample II_Fen_N1_2_FD_194583 | JGI IMG/M metagenome (GOLD analysis project Ga0302213, IMG submission 194583) | Peat permafrost microbial communities from Stordalen Mire near Abisko, Sweden - II_Fen_N1_1 | ecosystem: Environmental > Terrestrial > Soil > Wetlands > Permafrost | place: Sweden: Abisko... | reverse complement strand
TAGGTAAATGCTCGTTTCATAAGCGAGTGAAATGCAACGACGTTTTTACATATAAGCACCTAACAATCCTCTATTTCTTTTGTTCAGACCCACTATGCGTGTTCGTTTTAGTGCTAAGAAGCCTTTTTTTTTCGATTGCTTTTCTTTTCTATGAGACTGTTTACTGAATAAACCGGTTTTTCATTTCTTCAAGCCACCTCAACGGTTCTTCAAGCCACTATGTAGCGCTGAAAACGCACTACCAGGGTATCACCCTGGTACTAGCACATCCTACTCTTGTAGATTGTAGCAACAGCTATAGGCCTGTACGAAACATCTATCTACTACAAAAACAGAACTATATATCCCTATAGCTTCTAAACGTACTAAAATCTTAGATAAATAATAATTATTAATTTAAATTCCAAAATAAACATAATTATTGGCGTGTAAGTTAATTATAGTTTGTACTTTTGGAGTGCTAAAAAATAAGTTATGCGAAAATAAGTACTTATAAAGTAGATATATGCGCTCTTGAACAGCGCATATCCAAATAGAATAGCGCATATATAGGTGTTATGGGCAAGTGTAAAAAAATGTGAGAACTTCAACAGATTTATTTTAACACAATCTAAAGAAAAATAATAAATGGAACCATTAATCTACTACCCAACATTTGAACCGCCAACCGACATTTGGCTTAAATTTTCATTATTGTATTTTGAAAACTTTAAACCTATTGTTCCATACTGTAGACAGCACTTATTGAGTGATGATTTCAGAAGAATTGAAAATGAAACAGATCTTGTAACGCTTTATTCACCTGAATATAATGTCGGATACAGAGCCTCATTACAAGCGATAGAAGAAGTGAACAAGATACTTAATAATACATATGAAAGAAGCCAATTATTTGGGCAAACAAATATTCTAAGAAGTTGGCTTGAACCAAACAACTGGACTTTTCTTGTTTATCGTGAAAAGTTTTCGGAAGAATGGGTATATTTCTGTGAGTCAAATAAAATTGGTAAAAGAACGATAGATGGTGATGGTATTTTATTACCAGAAGGCCTTGCATTTTTATTTATGACTTATTTGGCAAAAGAGATTGCATTTATAGAATCAGCTGCTATTATTACTGACAATAATCGCTTTGATAATTTTACAAACTATTCAAGAGTAACAACTCCAACAATTGACAAACAAACAAGATTTGCAAAAGGATTATTTAGCTTGCTCGTCCCTAAAAATTTGGCAGACATTCCTTTTGAAAAACTTATTGAGTTTAGAAATAAAAACAGACGACTTATTACTTCATTTAACTCAGAGTTAGACAATGTGCAGAACAAAATTGGAGATGGTTATTCTCACCAGGATTTCATAGATAGATATAATAACATTTACTCAGAATTTAGCAAAGAAATTTTATTACAAGGATTAGGTATTGCTTCTATTCCACTTGCAGCTTATATCCTTATAAAAAACAATCAAGCAACAACACCTGAATATGTACAAGAAATATTAGGTGGACTCGGAATTGTTTTAGGTGGTGGTTACTCATTAAGCAGAGAACTAAAAGACAAAGAAACAAAAAGGTACTGCAAAAAATATATCACAAATTTGGGCAGATTAAGATAAATGATAAAATATACTCTTTTAGAAAATGCTATTGATTCTATTGAATATGGAATTCAACAACTTGAGAAAGCGGTACAGACAAGTGATAAAAAGTATTATAAATACTCATTACTTAATCTCTTTCAAGGGACAGAATTGTTATTAAAGGAAATATTAGTACAAATAAACCCTATTATTATATTCGACAAGAATTCATTGTATAAAAAATGTACTGACCCTATAAATCCTAAAATAGAAGAATTATATGATTGTAAATCAATTGATGTCAATGAAATATGTATCGCATTAAGAAAACATTATTCAGATGACTTTGATAGCGTGAGTCTAAAATTAATTGAACGAATTGCAAAAGAACGGAATAAAGTACAACATTTTGCGATTGAAATTGACTCAGAAACAATCAAAACATATTTAATTCAACTTTATGGTAAAGTTATCAAACCTTGTTTCAAAATACTTAATGACTATAGACTTGATATTAACGAGAATCTTATAGGCGAAAAAATAGAAGAATTATATTGTCTTCATTCAAATGCAGACAGAGAAGAAGCCATGTTGAAAATTAGTGATGAAGATTTCAGAAGAGGTTGTTGTTCTAATTGTAACAACTATTCAATGTTTATCTTTTACGATAAAGATTCTTATCCAACACGATTCTATTGCACTTCATGTCCTCATGAAAGAAAAAAGATTGATATTAGTGAGTTCAGAGTGTGTCCTGAATGTGGTGTAAATTCTTTAATTTATGATGATAGTTTATATGGTGGTATTTGCTTATGGTATAAATGTGCCAACCATGGAGATGGTGGAGTATTGATTGATATGGAGTTTTGTGACACCTGTAAAGATTATGCAATTGAAGGAGTCTGTGAGTGTAATAAAGAGGATGACAATGATGATTAAATCAAACACCTAGCCCATAACACACGCTCGTTCATTGGCTGGCTTATATGTATTCCGGAGGTTTTACTCCCCTGTTGAGTGTAGCATATAATGTTTGGCGTAGTCTCCAGACTACGTCAGGTTAGAAGTAAGGCTCTGCCTTGCATATTGAAATGTGCGATTAAAAGCTAGAGCTTTTATTCCGTCAGTGGACGGACAAGTTTTAGCACGGCGTAGTCTGGAGACTACGCCGAACGGAGGTAAGTGTAAAAAAACCAAATTAATCACAAAAAGAGAACTTATGAAATTCAAATCAGCAATCTTTTTAGGGACTATTATTTCTAGTATTCTATTACTCTCTTGCAAAAAGAATAATAAAGAAATTCAAGATAACACTTGTACCCCGACTATTATAAAAAGAGATGCAGGCGACAATAGTCCATTAAGAATCACTGTGAAAGTGACTGGAAAAAAGCCTAAAGCAATTGATGGAACCTTGAACAAATATCCATTTAGAATAACTCTACAGAATCAGACAGACTCTGTATTCGGATTTTGGCTTCTCAGTTGCTCTTATTACGATTATTTTGAATGGAATACCAAAGGTATTGGAATTTATTCTGAAGGCTGTGACAGTAATTTCCCGATGTTAATTGAGTTGACTCCAGGAAAAGACTATAATATTGGGGGTGAATTTGTTGTATACGAATCAGAAACAATCAAAAGACAAAAGAATTTAAGACTCGGATTACATGTAATTGGCAAAGAATATAACCTGAATCGTTGGCAAACATTACAAGGAGTAGAAATCAAAGACACACTTATTTGGTGCAAAGAACCAATTAAATACGACTGGTAAACACAGCTTGAGTGAAATGATAAATATAATGAAAAAAACCTGTTGAGCGTAATGTATAGTGTTTGGCGTGATCTCCAGACTACGTCAAGTTAGAAGCAAGGCTCTGCCTTGCATATCTAAAATAAAATATGGAATGGAGTATTATTTAGGCTATGTCGGATGAAAAAATAAAAGAAGCTAGATTATTTATTTAAAAATATAATTACAATGAAAGAATTAATTGTTAAAGACAAACAAAAGTATCTCGACGAAAACAATCTATTTGTTACCCCACTAAAAATAACAGATAAAAAACGCTGCATTCACTGCGATTCAATTATTACAGTTGGTGACTATCAGGTTTATACAGACAAAAGAGGTGAAGAATATATTTGTTGTCCAAATGCTCCAGAATGTAACGGAACAATAATTGATTGGATGAACCCAGATGAATTTTGACAAAAAAACTGTTGAGCGTAGCGTGTAATGTTTGGCATAGGGCAATTGTCTGAACTTGGATTCAGCTGATGAATCAGATAAAAACAGATATGCTGAAAATCTGAAACATTCTTTTATCTGAACTAATCAGGGTTCATACAGTGTAAAGAAATTAAGCATGAAGATAATTGCAGTCAAACAAGTTTCGTATATGAAGCTTATTTGAAGATAAAAACGACAAAACAGATACAAAAACGAGAGAATATGGGGTTTCTGCGCAAACTCTCGTTAGGCGGTAATTTAAAAAAAAAGATAAATACTAAAATGATTCATTCATAGTATAAAAATTATTTTATACTATGGTAAAGTTAAGAGTTTGAACTTTTGAAGAGAAATCAACAAAAAATAAAAAAAGACAGACATAATCTAGCAATAAAATAATTCGATAAAAACATGAAGTTTTTAAATATAATTAAAGAGTTTTTCTCAAGTAATGCATTTACAGCCTTAATAGGTGTAGTAATAGGTGGAATTATCACAGGTTTTTTTGCCTACAAAACGCAAGAATCAATCATCTCTGCTCAAGAAAGACAATATAAAACTACATATATGATTGAACAGAATAAAGCACTGAGAAAAGATATCAATACATTTATTGATAACTTATCAATTATTAATCAAAATACTACGAAAAGTCAAAATGATAGTATTTTAAATATAATGTACTCAACATCGCTAAGAATAACCCTAACAGAGGACATGAATGTTGGAACACCATGCATAGAATTAGTTGATCAATTTAAAGCAATATCAGAAAACAAAGCAGTTGATAAAGCAAAAATAAATAAATCAATAATAAAATGGTTTATTTCGATTAAAAGCGCAATGAAGATTGTTGATTACTCAGTAGATGAGAGCACATTTGAAAAAGATATATATCAGTTTTTACTTAATAATCCAGATGTAATAAATAAATAACTACATGTAATCACTTCTTGTGAGGTCTCGAACACGAAAATTTTAGGGATTCCATTTTTTTTGAATAACGAATATATTGAATAGGACTATGGCTTTTGGAGACACTTTTTACACCCTTTGTCGACGAGAAAATATTGGTAGAAGAGTTGAAAATCCTAAAAATGGAAAACTTTATTTTGAGATTACAGTTGAAGAATTTCATCAACTTAAAAAATTAAATGTTTTATTTGACGGAACTAAAGGAGGATTAGTATTAGGTAAATTACATGTTGATGGTGGAGTACATTTTATTCGACCAAGTAACATCGGACATTTTGAGTACGGAGGAGAAATGGAAGGTTGGGAATATTTAAGTTCTCCTGTATTAAGTAACGACTTTGGAGAAAAACTGGTTACTTTAAACAGCTCTGTAAAAGGAAAACTATCGCACGAAAACACAGAATTCAAAATTCCAAAAAGGTGTAAAGTGATCGACACATGTAATTTAGACGTTGCCATAATTGTATTATCTAATGTTAGACATTTTGTTATTAATAGATTTGCGACAAGAGAACACATAAAAAAGATTATAAAACTTGAAAAAAACTACCGCTAACACTTCCTTGCTCCCGCGCGATTGTATCGCGTGGGGAAAGATAATTGGAATTTAGATTTGCCACACGATGCAATCGTGCGGCAGCGGGTGTGAGGCTTTGTACATTTAATGAGGAAATCCGGTAGGACGGGAGTAAATTCATGTTTTTTCACTTGCAAAGTTAAGAATTTTCTATTGGTGCAAAAGCCGATAGTCATTTTACTTTATATACATAAATAAACATCAAAAGTATATATGAATTCAGTAAGTAGTCGTTGGGCAGTCACTTTTACATGCATTTTATTTCTAATTGGGCAAATTATTTTAGTAGATCATATCTCTGCTCAAAAACCCATAACAATCAGGGGTTTTGTGTTGGATGGAATGACTAAAAATTCTGTTCCTAATGCAACAATCAAGTTGTCGAAAAATAGGATAACTACAGCTGAGATTGATGGAAAGTTCAAATTCAGCTGTTTGCGCGAGGATACTTTTATGATCACTGCAATAGGTTATTATCCTCGTTTGTTGAGCGTTCATGATTTGCTTACTGATTCGTCAAAGTGTAATGTGCTTATGCAACCAGCTGTTTATCAACTTCATCCGGCAGAGGTAATAGCCAAAAAAAAGAAAACTAAAATTTCAAAAGCTTTGAATTTACTGTCTGACATATCGCACCCCTTCAATTATTTCAGTAGAGAAGAAAAATTCAAGCGCAGATTTGCAAAACTCAATTCAAACAGTGTCTTTTTCTCTCAAAATATATACTGGGAAATCAATCGCCAGTTAATTGAAGAAATAAGTAAACTAACAGGTGAGGACTTAGATAAATGCATAATGTATTGCAATACTCATATTGTTTTGTCGCCTAACGATGATGAGAAAACCATTACAAATAAATTACTACTTTTAATTTCCGATTATTTTAAAAGTATTAAAAGCGAAAACCGAGACAGCTCTCGTCCTCACGAATATAAATTAAATGAGTGAATAGTCGCGCACGTTGCTGGGTCCCTGTTGAGTGTAGCGTTTAATGTTTGGCGTAAGGCAATTGTCTGAACTTGGATTCAGCTGATGAATCAGATAAAAAAGAATGAAATCTGAGAAATCCTTTTATCTGATACAATCGTGGTTCTGACAGTGGCAATCAACTTATCCTCGCGGATATAAAAATTATTTGCATTTAATAAAGCAGAACTTATACTGACATCAATTTATCAAAAAAAATGTAGCTATGCATAAGAAAATAGTTCTTTTAATCATTCTTCCATTATTATTGGCAACAGCCTGTTCAAAAGATGAAATTGTTGATTTTACAATACCTGAGCACCTTGCCGGGACAAAATGGAAAAGTACGACTGTAGCTGATATAGATAAAAGTACAGAATATGTTGCGTTGTCATTTACGTCTTCAACAACAGTAGAAGCATGGTCGAAATACATTGGAGAAAGCGAACAATTAATGTGGACAGCTTCCTTTGCAATTTCAAATGACAGTATAACTATTCAAAATGAAGATACTGAAATTACTGGAATAATTGATGGGAAAACCATGAAATTGAATTTTATAGTTGGAAAGTATCTTTTTTCAAAACAATAGCCCCTGTTGAGTGTAGCGTGTAATGTTTGGCGTAGTCTCCAGACTACGTCAAGTTAGAAGCAAGGCTCTGCATTGCATATTGAAATGTACGATTAAAAGCTGGAGCTTTTATTTTAGCACGACGTAGTCTGGAGACTACGCCGAACCGAGGAATTTGTCTGAACCTGGATTCAGCTGATTAATCAGATAAAAAAGAATGCTCTGAAATCTGATGAATCCTTTCATCTGATACAATCGTGGTTCAGACAGTGACAGTCTACGCTAAACGAAAGAACAACACGCAATCATCATACTACTTGATGGTTGCGTGTTTTTTATCTTTTATACCCCAATACATTGCATTTATGTTTGCTGAATCCAGTTATTAGAGCTTATTTATCTCTCACAGCTTTCATCTTATGTTCCATCTGATCTTTTTTGCCCTGTTTGTTATCAAATGTTGCGGTGCAATAGATGCGCTCAGCACTTTGCTCCAATATAGCATTGGCTTTTGAGATTACACTCAAACACTCATCCATGGTATCGCATTCTACTATCGTACCCATTGGTGTAAGCTGACTGTTGTAGGGCAAAGCGTCTATCATCTCCACCACTTTGCGGACGTATTGACTCACATGTTCCCCTTTATCCATGGGAAAAATGGCAAATTCCATAATTACTGACATATTAGTTACAAGTTTAGAGTGTTGTGTTAAGTACAAAATATCGTATCAAATCTGACAAACCGATTTAAGCGGTTGAATGCATGGCAAATACAGGTCTTTATATACTGAGACTCATTAAGCTTTCCCCTGATTCTTTACAGCATTCATCAACTGTTTAATGGTTTCTTCATCTCCCAGGTAATTCTTTGACTTTACATTCAGGTTTTCGTCGAGATCATATACAAGTGGAATTCCCGTTGGAATGTTTACGTCCAGAATTTCTTCGTCCGATAAATGATCCAGGTACTTAACCAATGCCCTTAAACTATTGCCGTGGGCTACAATCAACACTTTTTGTTGCTGTAGGATAGACGGTAGAATAGTTTCATGCCAATAAGGCAGGAATCGTTCGATAGTATCTTTTAAACATTCGGTGGCAGGCAATAATGATTTATCTATTGTGCCGTATTTTAATTCGTTGACAGGATGTCGTTTGTCGGTAAGTTCCAATTCGGGAGGACGAACATTGAAACTCCGCCGCCAAAGCAGCACTTGGTCATCACCGTATTTTTGTGCAGTTTCGGCTTTGTTTAATCCTTGCAGATCGCCATAACTTTTTTCGTTCAGTCTCCACGAACGATATACCGGAATCCAGGCAAGATCCATTTCATCCATAACATTCCACAGTGTATGGATAGCTCTTTTTAATACCGAAGTGTAAGCTATATCGAACGTGAAACCTTCTTCTTTAAGCAGCTTTCCTGCATTTTTTGCTTCTTCTATTCCTTTCTCTGTTAAGTCAACATCAGTCCAACCGGTAAACCGGTTTTCTTTGTTCCATTGACTCTCTCCATGACGTATCAAAACTAATTTCATTTCGATTATTATTTAATGATTATCTGTTTTTATTACTTAATCACTATTTGACTTTTCAATTTACATGAGAAGTTTTAAGCTCATACAAATACATATACTTTCTAACATTTAAAAGGGTTGATATGTTCTTAAAAAGATTGCTTTTAAAGCCTTTTAAAAATGAATGTTCTTTCATTAGTTTTACGGAGTCTCTACAAACGAAGGAAAAGGGTGAAATGTGTGAATCATGTAACTTTTCTCCATTGTTATGTAATAATTTCATTGTTGCTTATATGGATTCAATTCTTTTCCGTCCTCGTGGATATATAACCATTACTTGCTTGCAGAATGTTGCGGGCTGGTTGCTAGGCAATTGTCTGAACTTGGATTCAGCTGATAAATCAGATAAAAAAGAATGAAATCTGATACATCCTTTTTATCTGATGCAATCGTGGTTCAGACAATGGCAGTCAACTTTCAACAAAGTACAACACGCAATCATCATACTCTTTGATGGTTGCGTGTTATCTTTTACACCCCAATCCATTACATATTTATACAATTTAGTATACAAAAAATAGCGATGTCCAAAAATTAATTTAATTACACTTTCAAAACACTGAAAAACAGAGAATTAAAAATACCGGATGTCCAAAATAAATTTACTGAAAATTTGGATGGAATTATGTAAATAATTATGTTTGCATCACAAATTAACCAATTGTAAAACCCGTCTGAAAGTTTACGAAGACATAGAACTAACCCGCTATGCAAGAAAGAATAAAAAATTACTTGAACAGATCGTTCCCGTTGTTTTTATCGTACCGACAAGGGAGAATCTATTTTATTGTACTGATCATCATCTTTGCCATTTTTCTGAATGTGTTTCAGCCTTTTGGTCTTACTAACTGGCATGCCTTTCACAAGAGTTTGTTCCTGAGCACCTACAGTCTGATTTATATTGGTAGCTATGCCGCAGTGTATATTATTTATTCCTCGCTGCGCCCGGCATATTTTCGTCGCGAAAGCTGGACTATCCTCAGAGAACTGCATATCCTAAGCATCTACATTCCCCTGTCGGCTTTCAGCAGTTGGACTCTTACCGATATATATGTAGAAGAAATAGATTTTAGCCTCAGTTTATTTGTTGCTTTACAGTTTTATAATAGCGTTGTAAGTATTGGTACCGTTCTGGGCTTTGGCTATTTTGTTTCCACTAAGCTAAAGCCTGGCAAACAACTAAGTCCAGTTGTGCTTCGGGCTTCGGGAAGTATAATAAACTACAAAAACACGGCAGAGCTAACCGAACATCTAACACAAGTGCCCCCTACTCCACCCGAAACCACCGGATATATTAGCATTAAAAGAGAACAGATCGATGTAAGCACCATACTCTTTGCCGAATCCCGGCGTAACACCTTACACGTTTACATACTGCTGGGTAAAAGAGTCAAGATGCTAAAAAAGATCATGACACTGAAAGCCTTTGCAGAACTTGTGGCCGGATACCCGTATATGAAACGTTGCAATATTTCGTATATCGTCAATATAAACCAAATAGAAATGTGGAGCGGCACATTGTCCAAAATGATACTCTACCTAAAGGACTGCAACCACCACGTTCCGGTCTCGGACACATATACCTCCTGTTTTAAAGACATAGTAGATGAACTGAGAATAATGAAGAAAGAAGCAGATAATTAGCGGTAAGCGGTAAGCAGTAAGTGGTAAGTGGTAAGTGGTAAGTGGTTGGTAGTAAGTAGTTCATAGTTCATAGTTCATAGTTAACTGATCATTGTTCATTGATAACTGATCATTGTTCATTGTTTTGTCCTTATTTTACCAAAAAGTGTCCCGAAAAGCAGGAAAGTGTCCCTAGCTCTGTTTCAACCCGAAAATTCAGATAGTATCTTTGACCCGTCGATAAGAGACTACATGATTTTCAATTACATAACCAAAAAGAAATGAGTATGGGCACAGGAACAAGAATCCCCCGCAGTATTAATGAGTTCGGCACTTACATTGGTTCAACCAATATTTATCTGAGCACCGGAGCTCAGATAAATA
>Ga0302213_1001597_pt1 | contig 10521 bp, 2 predicted proteins | sample II_Fen_N1_2_FD_194583 | JGI IMG/M metagenome (GOLD analysis project Ga0302213, IMG submission 194583) | Peat permafrost microbial communities from Stordalen Mire near Abisko, Sweden - II_Fen_N1_1 | ecosystem: Environmental > Terrestrial > Soil > Wetlands > Permafrost | place: Sweden: Abisko... | reverse complement strand
AAAAGATTTTGGCTTGATGCTCCGACTTTCCACAAATGACTGGTTAACTCAACCCCAACAGTTGAATTAAAATTAGATTCATTCAACAACCGTTCATAGATGGTTGGATCGTCGGCTGTTGGAAATATCACACTGGACATATCATAAGACAGATTCTGATAAGAGACTGCCAGCCCCAAATGTAGCTTCCATTCCCGCTGAAACAGCAAGGAATACGCATACGTTAAATCAATAGCAGTTGAATTGGTATATCCTATTTTATCCTGTACTATTTTCAAGCCAAACTGGGTGTGCATATTTTCGAGGTAAGTTGTAGCCGAAGCAAAGAGTGTTGCCGGAGAACCGGGAAACCCTACCCACTGTTTTCGGGTAGCCATATTAAATTCAGCCAGGCTCAGGTCATTAATGGACGCCGGATTAATAAAGTATGTCTTATCCCAATAATTGTTCAACCGGATATTCGATTGAGCCATTATTGAGATAATCAATACATTTATAATTAAAAAACAGACAGATTTTTTCATGACACTCTAATTATCGAATAACGGTTACGAATCCTGAGGTTGTTTTAAAACCTGATTCACTTGAAAAGTAGACCACATAAAAATAAGTGTCATTTGCTGCAGGTTTGCCATTACGCGTTCCGTCCCAACCATCTTTACCCTCGTAAAAAAGAATTCCGTTCCGGTTATAAACCTGTATATGCCAATCCTTCATAAAAACATCATTTTTCCCATCACCGTTGGGTGTAAAAGTATTGGGTTGAGTGTTCTGAGTAATCCATATCCGTTTCGTTACAAGTTGTTCACAACCATGCGAACTAATAATTTTAAGTTTCACATCATAATAACCATCTCGTGTAATCTCATACAGATGGGTAATATCATTACCCTCATCAGTCTTCCCATCACCAAAATCCCAGTAATAAAGCGATCCATCAATACGTTCACTCCACAAATGCAATGGGATATTGTCGGAAGTCACTTCATTCCTGTCTGTTTTAATCGTATAGTCACTAAAATCGAACAAGGTTGCTTCAAATGACAGGGTGGACAAACAACCGTTATTTGAAGTTCCGTTGACTATATATTGTCCTTCATGTTTTATGACAATGCTATCACTCACTGAGTTATTATTCCACCTGTATTTATCAGCACCTTTCACGTGTATCACCACCGAATCACCGATACAAAATTTCGGAGCTTTGTCAATGGAAAGCATAGGTCCCGGGTCAACCGAAACCACCTGGTTATAGTAACTGGTGCACGAAACGCTCTTGAGAATCAGCCTTACTGTAAAACTTCCGGCTGTAGCATATACATGCTGAACATTTTGTTGGGAAGAGATTCCTCCATCTCCAAAGTCCCACGAATAGGTATAATTTTCAAATTCATTTGGAACAACTGCATTAAACTGGAATGCAAATTTATTGCATTCAACAAACTGATATTTTATACCCGGATTCCGGATTTCCACATTGAATGAATTAGTGGCTGTACAACCTTTGCTATCAACTACCTGCAACATGACCATACCGCTTTGAGTAGTTTCCATGTTTTCATTCATTGTACCACTAACATCTCCGCTTGACCATTTAATTTGATATGGAGGTACTCCCCCTGTAATTTCAGCTTTACTCAGTTGTTTTACAATTTTAGTCACGCAATCAAAATTTGCACTTGTTGCTACATCTATTGAAAGTGGCACTTGTCTTTTTACAGTATATGATCCGGTGATATTGCAACCTTTTGCATCAGTTACCGTTACAGAATAATTACCGGCATCAACATTCTCTATTTTGTCAGTCTTTGCTTCATTCGACCATTTAAAACTATAGGGGGAAGTACCACCCGTTACTTTTAAACTAATGGCACCGCTGGTTGAAATATTACAATTTAAAGCATCTGTAATATCTGCTGTTAAATTCAATTTAAGGGGTTCCAGAATGACAAATGTTTCGGTAAAAGAACATAAGGAACCATCCTTTAGCGTAGCGGTATATGATCCCGGTCCCAGTCTGTTCCTGACATTTCCGGCAACCGGATTATCTGTCCAGGTAATAGAAACAGGAGGCAATCCTCCCAGAACATTTAGGTTTATGGTGCCATCATTTGCTCCATAACAGGAAACCGGCGTTATAACAGGATGATATGAAAAATATGCCTCCTTTATTTTAATGCTTTCTGTTGCCTGACAACCCATTGAATCTATAACGGTTACGGCATAATCACCGGGTGATAAATTATCCTGAAAAGTTCCGTTTCCTAAATTGCTCCATACATATCGGTAAGGTTTGACCCCGCCTGAAATATCGGCTTTTATGGATGCATTGTTAGAGCCAAAGCAAGTGACCGGAGTTACAGTTGTTGTTAATTTAAGTTTCTCCGGTTCGGTAAGTATGACAGGGATTACCTTTGAACAACCTGCCTGATCAGTCACAATAAGAATGTACTTGCCTGCCTGTAAATTATTCAAATCTCTTTGTTTGCTTGTAAACCCGTTTGGACCTGACCATGAATAATCGTACACATAATTGCCCGGTGTAACCTCAAATGGTAAACCTCCGGAAACATTAACAGAAACAGACCCTGTACTATCGCCTGCACAACTCAGGTTAGTTACAGATTTCAGGGAAACAATAATCCCAACAGGTTGCATTAAAGTAACAAAAGCATAGCTTTCACAACCATGGGCATCAGTTACTTTAACTTTATAGTTTCCTTCCGTTAAATTTGCGGCTGTAGCTGTCATCTGTTCAGGAATGGTATTCCACAGGTAATTGTATGGCTCTGTGCCTCCGGTGACAGAAACAGTTGCGCTTCCCATAGTTGGCCTTGAACAGGTTGGATTAGTTGACGCAATTATGAGTGAATTTAAGGGTGCTTCGGGTTGTAAAATTGCAACAGTATCTGATATTGAACAACCTACAGAATCGGTGATGAGTACAAAATATGTCCCTGCAGTTAAACCGGTTGCTGTTGGTGCATTTTGAACCGGCAAAGTATTAAGCCATTTATAATTTAACTTACCCGTGCCCCCACTTGCTTTTACTGTTGCTGTTCCGGTATTTTCACCAAAACACCCGACATTATTCTGAAAAATTACGGAGGAAACCAATGCAGGAGGTTCACTGACAGTATCCTTCAAAACTTTCATGAAGCCTTGAGCATCTGTCACTTTCATATCATAAATACCCGGATATAATCCGTTAAATTCATAATTTGTCAGTGCTAAACCAGTTATTTTTTTAATGGTTACTCCCGATTTCTCCAATAAAAAGTCGTATGGTCCGACTGACTCCTTTGTAATCAGGATCTTTATCTTTCCATTGGAATCTCCATGACAGGTATTATGTACATGATCCAATTTTATTGAAAAAGGTGTTGGTTCAGTCATGGTAATATTCAATATAACCGAATCACAACACCCATCTTTTATGACAACAGTATACACTCCTGCAGGTATGTTAGCAATATCCTGGGTTGAAGAAGTAAACCCGTTAGTGCTTGTCCATGAATAGGTATATGTACCCGAGCCACCACCGACAGTAAGATCTATCCAACCATCTTTACCTTCCGAAACATTTATACCATACCCATTATAATTCGAAGTTATATATGAAGTCGTAACAGGTGGATTAACTGTTATTAAATAACTGGCCGTAGTTCCAACACAAGAACTTTCATCCGCAAAAACAGTTGTAACGGTATAGATTACAGTTAGTTTTTTATTTGTCAGATTAACTAACGTTTGAGAAGGGATCTCGTTAGTCGTTGGCTTTATCTGTCCTGTGATACCCGAAGGCACATCGACTGTCCAGTTATATTTCACATTCCCTGTTGTGAAAGATGTGATAACCGGGATTGATGTATTTCCTGAATTTATAATTTGATTCGGTTGCGAAAAATGAATATCCGGTGTGGGATTTACCGTTACAACTATTGTGAAAGGGTTACCGGAACAAATCTCGGGTACCGGAGTCACTGTGTATGTAGCTGTAGCGATTTGATTCGTTTTGTTCGTCAATGTCTGGCTGACAGAATCCTGGGCATAAAGCTGTGAATAACCACCTGAAATTGATTTGGCAGGATTTAGAACCGGTGTGGTCCAGGTATACAGAGTATTTAAAGGTATAATATTCCCATTTCCATCTTCAGGTAAAAAACTAAATGTTCCACCATTGCAGATGGTTATTTCCTTAGTTTTTATTGACGGAACCGGATTTACGGTTATTATATAGTCGTAGACGTTACCCTCACATATCCCGCCCTGGTAAATTGCTTTGGATGAATAAATGACATCAATCGGTTGATTCGTTGTATTGATTAAATTCTGTGTAGGGATCTGGCTTGTGCCCGTTGTCACAACACCCGTTATTCCATTCGGCTGAACAGCATTCCAGACTAAAGTTGATCCTGCTACATTACTGGTAAGATTGACAACTGACGTAAGAGTACCTGAGCATATAGTCTGAGAGCCCTTAGAAAAAATCACAGCAGGGGTTGGATTAACTTTTATAGTAAATCTCTGTGGTATTCCACTGCAACCATTCACATCCGGTATTATTGTAATTGTATCAACCAGTTGTGCAGTGGTGTTATTAGTTGCAGTAAATCCGGGAATACTGTCAGTTCCGGATGTATAGGGTAACCCGATCAGGTTGTTTGTACTTGTCCAGTTAAATTTAGAATTAGCAATATTTCCTGATAATTTAATACATGCAGTTTTGATACCGCTGCAGATTTCCATATCCAACGGTTGATTTACTATAGGGGTTGGATTTACAGTTCTGGTAAATGTAAAAGGCAGACCTGCACACCCATTGAAAATCGGCGTTACCGTAATTGAATCAATAACAGGAGTAATACCATTATTTACTGCCTTAAAAGCAGGCATATTCACACCAGTTGAGTCTTTCAGTCCAATAGTTTTATTTGAGTTTACCCATGAAAAAACAGTACCTGCCACATTACCGGAAAAAGATATTATTCCGGTAGTACTATTACTACACAAGACATCATCCGTAACAGGGTTTATTTTTGGTATTGGATTTACAGTTATCGTAAAAGATTTAGATGTTCCCGTACAGGCGTTCAAAACAGGCGTTACCGTAATTTTTGTTTTCAGAGGCTTTGAAGTAGCATTTACCGTTATAAAAGAAGGTATTGATCCGGAACCGGATAATACATTTCCTATACTATCATTAGAACATATCCAGTTAAAGACTGTCCCGGGCATATTCCCGGAAAAACCAACAAGTTGATTGTACTCCTCGCCAGAACAGAGAGTTGTATCATTCAGAGCATTAACTTCCGGGGTTGGGTGTACGGAAACAAGAATGTCAAATGGCTGACCTGTACATATACCTGAATGTGGAGTTACTGAATAGGTGGCTGTAGCAACAACATTCGAGCTATTCGTCAACGTCTGGCTTATTGATGGTTTGGGAGTATTTTGTGAAGAACCGCCACCAATACTTCCCGACGGGTTTGATACCGGACTACTCCAGGTATAGGTGGTGTTGTCAGGAATCATATTCCCGCTACCGTTCGAAGGTGTAATAGAAAAAGACGTACCGCTGCAAATGGTTGTCGTTTCGTTCGACTGTATTAATGCTTTTGGATTAACGGTTATAGTATACGTAAAATCGGCACCTTTACACGAATCAGCACTCATAAAAGAAGCATAAGCTTTGTAATTAATTACCAAAGGAGCGTTGGTTGTGTTTATCAGTTTTTGAACAGGAATTAAATTTGTACCGGTAATAGCAGTTACTCCGGTAATACCTGATGGAACCACAGCAGCCCAGCTAAATTTAATATTAGTAGGCGTCGTACTGCTAAGGCTGACCTGGTTCGTATTATCTTCCGAACAGACAATCTGGTTAGGTAATGAAAAAGTAACAACGGGAGTAGGATTTACAACAATTGTAAATGTTTTAGATGTACCGGAGCATCCATTTGAAACAGGAGTTACTGTAACAATTGATGTGAGTGGAGTACTGGTATTATTAACAGCTGTAAAGGTAGGAATGCTGTCTTTTCCTGCTGTTGGAATTAACCCAATAGTTGGATTATCAATTTTCCAGTTATAAGTTGCATTGGGAAGTTTGCCTGAAAATTTTACGGGTACAGTTAATGAACCGTTACAAACTTCCTGATTTGGAATGTCATTTACATCCGGCGTTTTATTTATCGTGAATGTTCTGGTATCAGTTGTTGCTGAACCACAATCGGCATTGGTGACTTGTAAGGAAACAGTGTAAGTGCCCGGAGTATTATAATTTACTGTACCCGGAATTGGTGATATTGATGATACAGGATTCCCTCCGGGGAAACTCCAAGTGTATGACAACCCTGTAGCCAGGGGAGTACAACCATCCACTACTGCTGTAGGATTTATGGAAGCAACATCACATGAATTGGCAATATTATTTATTATAACTGTTGGAGGTTTGGTCACTTCCACTGTTTGTGATGTTTTTACAATCCCGCATGAATTAAACAATGAAAGTGATATCGTGTATTTACCGGGTGTTTCAAAATTAAAAGAAGGACTTAGTGAATTTTTACTTGTGTTGTTCGAATAGTTCCATTTTTCAGGGGCAACACCGCAATTACCCGGAGAATAAGTAACATCCCATAAATAGGTAACTGAAGGATTGTTTGTGAAATCTGTTGTATTTGTTGTGTTGACTGAAAACGGGGTACAGCCTTGTACTCCGTCTATTGTGAAATGAGGCAGCAATGCCGGCTCAACGGTTATTACAGTATCTTTTTGATCAATCCCGCAACGATTTCCGGCTATCAGTTTAATAGTATATGTTCCCGGGATAGTAAAGACCGGACATATTGTAGCAGTCCCCGATATCCACGAGGTTGGTATGGCATTCCCGAAATCATCCCCATAAGAGCCAGTGCTTAAAGTAACACCCAATGAGGGAGAAATCGTCCAGACACGTTTGGGTATTGTACAAGTTGGGTTTAAAGCAGTTACTTCAGAGCCGGTAGAAACATCAGCAAAACAAGCAGGTACAGTGGCACAGATTTTTGATGAAGGAAACGTAAAATTAGCCACCGGTGGTGTTGAAACATAAATCGGGGCCACTGTCACAGCGTCGGAGCCGCATAGATTGGAAGCTACAATAGTTGCAGAAAATGAATTTATATAAGTTCCCGTAGCTGTTACACTTGTATATCCGCAGGATGATTTATTAAAAGTATGGTTAACCCTGGAAGGTGGATTTGTATAATAAATAATTGAAGGAGTTCCATCATTGTATGTTAATGTGTAAATTGTACCATCCGGATTGCTTTCGGTATTAGAAATTATAAAAGAATAATCTGACCCGACACACATATCCTTAGAAGAATTATCAGAACCAAATGAAACCTTTGAAGTTGAGTTAACTAATATTGTGTAGTCTTTACTTACAACGCAACCTGATACTCCTGTAACAGTATACCTTAGTGTCCATAAACCGAAAGCATAATTATGGGTAACAGAAGACCAGGAAGTGACGTTAAAATCCGGCGAACCATCTCCCCAACTTATCACATACTTAGAGTTAGAGGCTACATTAGCCGATCCGTTTGTAAATAATATGCCCGTTCCACCATTGCAATACTTAAATCCCGGTTTGCCATCAATCATGCTTAAGTATTCACTTGAATTAAGTGTAACATCCGGGGAAGCACCCACCGTTAAGGATATAGATTCATTTAACGGAGTCTGTTGGGTTGAAGCATCACTGACATTTGTAAGCGTATAAATGAATACTCCGGTTGCAGTTGCCGGAGCAGAAAGGAAGATACTATCCCCGGAGGTTGTGGTGATAGTCAGGTTCGGTCCGCCATTCAGGTTATAAGTAAAAGTATACGGGGCAGTACCACCCGAACCCTTAAACAGAATTTTTGAGGAGGGACTATTCTCGCATACCGTATCTGTTCCGGTAATGGAACCATTAATCGTAAAAGCGGGTGCTTTGTTGCTGGTTGGAGTTACATTTTCGTAACTGAATAAATCAGTATAACAGAAATTGTTTTTTGCATCAACATGACTAAAAACAAAAATTGAAATAAGAAAAAGGAACGTGAAAAAATGCTTCATTTAATCGTGTTTATATCATTATCCGACTCTGGTTATTGGAAGATTCTACAATTTAAATTCATTTTAATCCGGAACATTTATCAATAGCCATCCTAAATATTTTAGAATTTGGGCTAAATGTACAATTAAACAATCTTAAAATGCTGACTCTTTAAGTTAAATGTATAGTCTTGCTACACAATATTTTAAATGTAATAATTATTTCCACACAAAAAATTTAATCCATACATATTTTTGTAGATATTATTCTAAAATGCCTTAAAAAGACGTATTCAACGAGTGTTAATTATTAATTTGTTATCCGGTTTTACAACCTGATGACTTATAGAATTATTACGGATTCTTCTAATCTTGGGATGAATCACCAACTAAACGAAAATCCTATAAAAAAAGGTCAAAACCATTATTGCAGGATTTTGTCTTCCCTGTATGATTTTGAGGATTTCATCCACAATAACAAGGTCATTTCTGTAAAATCAAAACGTTTAATCCGTGTTTTTTTGATGTAGATTGGTCATTTGTGTCAAAATAAAAAAAGCTCTTTACAAGTCAAATGACTTGCAAAGAGCTTTTCGGTTAACAACACAATCACATACAAATTGCACTTTCAGGTTTCATTCTACCCGAAAACAGAGTAAAAACACTTATTTAAAAAGGTCTCCTAACTTTCGATCCAATTCTTCACCTTCCAGGTTTCTGCCAATAATATTCCCTTTCGGATCAATCAGAAAGTTCGATGGAATATTACGGACTGCATATAACTTAGCCGGTGCACTATCCCAGAACTTAAGATCCGAAACATGTACCCATGCCAGATGGTCATTGGCTATTGCGGCTATCCAGTTTTCACGTTCCTTATCGAGCGATACAGAGAAAATATTAAAGCCTTTTGCCTTGTATTTGTTGTAGACTTTTACCAGGTTCGGGTTTTCTTTCCGGCAGGGAGGACACCATGATGCCCAGAAATCGAGTAACAGGTAATTGCCGAAATAGCCAGACAACTTTACTGTTTTCCCATCGGGAGTAGTACCTGAAAAATCAATAGCCGGAGAATCATTTTCAAGTTTCTTTTTAACAGCAGCAATCTCTTTCAGTTCTTTCAGGTAACTCAGATCACTCAGGGAGGTATCAAATAAGGCCAAATCAGCTTCTATCTCTTTGGATGATAAACCCGAAGTAAAGTTACGATAGAGGATATAGGCTGCAACCGGTGATTTCGGATTAGCTTTTATCAACGAATCGATTTTGAACCCCTCATGACGGGATTTATACTTTTGGAAAAGGTCATTGGAAACCGAACCTGTAATGGAAGCCGAACGGGTATTGGCCGTATCGATATCAACCTGAATGGTGCTGTTTTCAATAAAAATGTAGTAGGGGCTGAATGTTTCATTTCGGTCAGTGGTTAATCCAAATAGTTCAGGGCGTTTCACATTACCCTTGAAACTAAATGTACCGTTTGTCACTTTTGCCGAATCGATAGTATAAAACATTTTATTTTTAAACCCTTTCAGGTAGATAGTTGCCGAATCGACATTAATTTTCCCCTGAAGGGTATACGATGCCTTATGAGTAAAATAGAAGTACCCTCCTAAGAATACGATGAGTACTACCGGGATAATTTTAATGTATGTCTTCATATTTATCCAAATTTGTTTGTTTATTTTTTATCGGATTTAATTTAAAAGAGGAATCACAGGCAAAATAAGCAATTCATATTCTTTTTCAACACCAGCCGACATACAAGCAATTGTAGTTGTTTAATAAACTATTAAATCAATCTACAAAAGACTATATTTCAGCAACTTGCCAATTATTAATTATTAATTATTAATTATTTCAACTTACTTTACATCGAACCACAACTTTGTCGTCAGCAAATCTTTTCCCTGGCTAACGATAGCTGCCTGGTAACTTGCACCGTTCAATGACTGCTCTGTTCCGGGATAAAAGAAGCGTGAAGGTATTTTTCCGTCCAGCACAGTGGCAGGACCAGCTACCAATACCGGATAATCCAATCGCCTCCATTCGGCAAATGCATCCAGCCCCTGACCATAAAAAGCTATCCATTTCTGTTCACCGATTGATTTGGCATAATTCGTTGCATCAAATTTGACAGATGGTTGATTCAGGTAGTTGGTAATAACAGTAGCATCGCTAATTCCAAACTGATTGATTGAAGCAGTGATAGCATTCTTGTAAAGTTGTTCGGCATCTCCGGCTATATAGCCACGGGCTGTAGCTTCAGAAAGGGCAAATAACACTTCTGAATAACTAAAAATAACTGCCGGTGACTGTGAGGTCAGAAAATAAGTACCGGGTTTGGATGTTTTGGCAAATCCCTGGCTATTGGCGTCGCTGTTTGACAATCCATTGGCAGCACCGACATATTTACCCACCGTGGCATCAGAA
>Ga0302213_1001595_pt1 | contig 10536 bp, 2 predicted proteins | sample II_Fen_N1_2_FD_194583 | JGI IMG/M metagenome (GOLD analysis project Ga0302213, IMG submission 194583) | Peat permafrost microbial communities from Stordalen Mire near Abisko, Sweden - II_Fen_N1_1 | ecosystem: Environmental > Terrestrial > Soil > Wetlands > Permafrost | place: Sweden: Abisko... | reverse complement strand
CGTACTTTTATTTTTTCTGTGTTGCAATATATCAAATTCACAAATTAAAACAGTTGAAACCAACTACTATAATCCTGTAATTGCAGGTGATTTTCCTGATCCGACAATCATTCGTGTTGATAAAAATTATTATGCTGCAGGTACGTCTTCTGATTTTGCACCTCATTATCCGCTTTATCACTCTGTTGATCTCATTAACTGGGAAAGAATAGGATCCTGTCTCATAGAAACCCCTCAATGGGCATCCGGAAGTTTTTGGGCACCTGAGTTGTTTTACAATGATGGAATTTACTATTTGTATTACACTGCCAAAAGGAAGACCGACAATGTTTCATGTATCGGTGTAGCAACCACAACAGACATACGTCGTGGCTTTACGGACCGGGGTATTCTCATTGACTGGGGAAAAGAAGCTATAGATGCATTTGTTTTTAAAGACTCGGATGCTAAATTATACATTTGTTGGAAGGCATACGGATTAAACAAGGAACGTCCCATTGAAATACTTGCTTCAGAATTAAGTACAGATGGTTTATCTCTTATTGGTGATCAGTTTAGTCTGACCCGATACGACGAGGGATGGGTGGGATCAGGTGATGAAGGACCCTGTCTTGTCAAAAAAAACGGTTATTATTATTTGTTTTATTCGGTTGGTGGTTGTTGTGATAATCAATGCAGTTATCAGGTCATGGTATCCCGTTCCACGAATCTCAGAACCGGATGGAAACAGTATGATAAAAATCCGGTACTGGAAGGAAATAAAGAATGGAAATGCACTGGTCATGGTACTATCGTTGAAACACCTGATCATCGTTCTTTCTTTCTGTATCATGCATACAATTCCAGGGATTTTGAATATGTGGGAAGACAGGGCTTGTTGGATGAAGTTCTCTGGGACAAACAAACCGGCTGGCCGCATTTCAAAAACGGAAGAACACCTTCCTCAATTGCAGCAATGCCTTTCAGAAAAACCATTCAAAAGAGGGATTCCATATATGCAGACCATTTCACCAATGACCATAACAGGTTCTTGTGGCAATGGGATTTGAAAAGTCAAGAGCCGGAGATTAAAATTGAGGCAGGAAAACTAACTTTATCAACCAGTAAAAAAGGAATTGTTTTTACCGGGTTAAGTCCACAAACAGGAACCTTTTCATTCGAAGCAGAAATTGAATGTTCAATTGATCAGAGCGGGATAAGTGTGTATGGGAATCAGGACAATCTAATCGGCTTTGTAGCCAACCAGACTAAAATTTCTCTTTTCCGGATAATGAAAGGACAGAAGGAAGTAATCTTTGAAACACCGAACACCGGACACAAAAATCTATCATTGAAACTGGAAACAAAAAACGGCAGATTTTATAAATTTTTCAGTTCGGATAATCGCATTGATTGGAAGGAAGTACCTATAAAGAATGAATATCTTGATGGCGCTTTTTTACCTCAATGGGGTGTCGGATTGCGAACCGGTCTGCTACTTGATAATTTGCTTGACAGCCCGGCAGTATTTTCATTTGTACGTTTAATCAATAAATTCAATTGATCAGTTTTAAATATATCTACTATGAATTTTCTCAAATCTGACAATAACTTTCAGTGTAAATGATGAATTAATTCTTTATTACTTATGATCAATCAATGTTTAGTAAAGGTTAATTCAAATTACGTTTCATAGAATCAATCAGTGAAGTGAACGTGTTGGATATGAATGGCGCAACTGTTTTTAATAAAATATATGTCTGCCGTCATTGAACACAATCTTTTAGTTAGGTTTCTCTTGAAAGGTGATTCTATTGTATTTGTAAAAGAAACAATTTTCGATTTAAGTTAAAAAGATACTATGCAATAATTGTTGCTGATAATAAAATATTTAAGGAAATTATTCACTCTCTTGTAAAAACATATAGCTCATGCTAACATTCAGAAAATCTATTTTAATCGTTTACGTATTTCTCTTTAGTCAACTTGTTTTTTCTCAGTCAAACAGCGGTTTACTGCCCTATCAAAACTCTTCATTTACATTCGAAGAACGCGTTGATGATTTGGTGGGTAGAATGACACTTGCTGAGAAGACGTCACAAATGTTGAATAATGCCCCTGCCATCATTCGGTTGAATATTCCGGCATACAATTGGTGGAACGAATGCCTACACGGAGTAGGTCGTTCAGACTATAAAGTAACTGTTTATCCCCAGGCAATAGGGATGGCTGCAACATTCGATGATAAAGCAATGCAACTAATGGGGGATTATACTTCCGATGAGGCACGTGCAATCTATAATGAGGCAAACAGAACAGGTAAAGGAGGATCACAATACAGCGGGTTGACTTTCTGGACTCCGAATATTAATATCTTCCGCGATCCCCGTTGGGGAAGAGGGCAGGAAACCTATGGAGAAGACCCATACCTGACCACCAGAATGGGAACTGCCATTGTAACCGGGCTTCAGGGAAACGATCCCAGGTACCTGAAAGTGACTGCCTGTGCGAAACACTTTGCAGTACATAGTGGTCCGGAGAAAGGGAGAAATAAATTTAATGTTGCCGTTGATGATTATGATTTGTGGGATACTTACCTGCCTGCCTTTAAAGCTTTAGTGACAAAAGCCAACGTAGCAGGGGTTATGTGTGCTTACAACCGTTTTGAGGGTCAGCCATGCTGTGGTAATGATCTTTTGATGACAGATATCCTGAGAAATCAATGGCATTTTACCGGATATGTTACTTCAGATTGCGGTGCCGTGGAAGATTTCTTCCGGAATCATAAGACACATGCCAATGCTGCCGATGCAGCTGCTGATGCGGTACTCCATGGTACAGACCTGGAATGTGGCGAAGCTTACAGGTCATTGGGAGAGGCTGTCATAAATAATAAAATAACAGAAAAGGATATTGATGTTTCGGTAAAACGGTTGTTTATGACCCGTTTCCGCTTGGGCATGTTCGAATCCCCCTTAAAAGTGCCCTATGATACAATTCCCCTTCGGGTATTAGAGAGCAGGTCACATCAGGAACATGCACTGAAAATGGCCCGCGAATCAATGGTATTGTTAAAAAATCAGAATGGATTGCTGCCTGTATCTAAAAAAATAAAGCGAATCGTTTTGGTGGGTCCGAATGCCTATGATAAGGAAATATTACTGGGAAATTACAATGGTTTCCCTACGAATATCATTACTCCACTGGAAGGACTTCAATCACTTAACTCATTGGAAATCATTTATAAAAAAGGAACCGATTACATTACTTCCAATACCAGTGAAGAAAATGAAGCACTTTCGGCGGTGAAAGATGCTGATCTGGTTATTTTTGTTGGAGGAATTTCTCCCAGGTTAGAAGGGGAGGAATTTGGTGACAGAACTACAGATCCTGAAGGTTTTTATGGTGGTGACCGAACCAATATAGCCCTGCCTACCGTACAGACTGAATTTATGAAGAAAGTAAAAGGATTGGGTAAACCCCTGGTATTTGTCTGTATGTCAGGAAGTGCCATTGGATTCGAATGGGAGGCCGAACATGCCGATGCCATCATCCAGGCCTGGTATGGCGGTCAATCGGCCGGTACTGCCATAGCCGATGTATTGACCGGAAATTACAATCCGGCCGGTAGGTTACCGGTTACATTTTATAAAAACTCAAATGATCTGCCTTCAATGGAAGATTACTCCATGGCAAACCGCACGTATCGTTATTTTAAAGGATCAGTATTATATCCTTTCGGATTTGGATTAAGTTATACGACCTTTCAATACAACTGGATGATTCAACCTCAAAAAACCGTTACTGAAAAAGATAGCCTGACATTTTCTGTAAAGGTCCGGAATACAGGAAATTCAACCGGTGATGAAGTTACACAGATTTACATACAATATCCCTCAGGAAACCGTTTTCCTTTGACAGAATTAAAGCAATTTAAAAGAATAACATTATTAAAGGATAAAGTTCAGAAAATTGAGTTTAAAATTCCTGTAAGTGAATTGAAAAAGTGGGATGACAGTAAAAATGAATTGCAGCTTTTTAAAGGCACCTATCATCTGTACGTCGGATCAAACTCTCAGGACCACCGGCTAGATCATGATTTCAATGTCGAAAATTAGTCGGATATTTATTTTCAGGATTTGAAATCTGCTTTTTAAAATGTATTCCTCTTGCTTCTTTATTTGATTATTCCTGATTTCTATTATGCGTTTTAAATTTAAATTGATGAAAAAGAAAATTTTGAATCTCTTCTTGCCGGCAATTATGTTGTTCGTGTTCAATTGTCTTCAGGCACAATCATTCAATACTTTAAATATTAATTTTGATAAACCAATTGCCCTGGAAAAGACAGGGAGAGGATTGTGTTTGATAGAAAATAAAGTACTAAAAACCAAAGAAGCTTATGCATCATTCGGTGAAACCGGATGGTCTGACTATGAAGTGACATTTAATGCCAGAACTCCTGCCAATGAGGATCAGGTTCAGATATGGGCTGGTTTCAGGGCTAATGACAGAAATGACAGGTATGTTTTTGGTTATCGCGGGGGCTTAAAGAATGACCTGTTTCTGGCGCGTTTAGGTTATATGGGTGCCGATGAATTCCTGGGATTAAGGGAACTTGGATTTTCACCTGAAACCGGGAAATGGTATAATTTTCGTTTTGTAGTCTGTGGTAAACGCATTCGTATCTTTATCAATCATGAAGCCGTTCCTCGAATAGATATTATTGATAAGAACAGTGAAATGTTGCCCTCAGGTAAAATAATTCTGGGAGGTGGTTGGATGAATACCGAATACAGCAATTTAGTGGTGAAATCACTTCCCGAAAATAATCTTGAAAACTTACCACAAATTGAATTTACACAAAAAACATCCTTAGCAGCAAAAGAAATAAAGCGCTTAGAACAACGGGCAGCCTTTAAACCTATCAGTGTGCCTGCATTTAATAATTCCCGTTCAGAGGTTTCATTAAACGGGAATTGGTTATTTATGCCCGGGTATCAACTAGAAGATGAAAATAAAGCAGTATCACCTGAAAGTGATGATGCTGACTGGCATGTGATGAATGTCCCTGACTTCTGGAACCCCATTCGAATATGGTTGCATGGTGAAACATTCGGAGAACATTCAAAAGGAGTATCCGACACTTATTATCAAAATGAAACCCATCGCTGTGAAGAGTATACATTCGATTACAAACAAACTAAAATGGCATGGTACAGGCAGTGGATTAATTTGCCTGCACCTGTTATAGGAAAGGAATTTGAACTTGTTTTTGATGCCGTATCAAAAGTTGGTGAAGTCTGGATTAACGGACATAAGGCCGGAAGTCATATTGGTATGTTCGGTGAATTTCATATTAATGGCACAGGTTTATTTAAAGGTGGGAAAAATCTGGTCACCGTAAAAGTAATCCGTGACTATGTAAAAAATATACAGGATGCTGATAAGGTGGTGAATGTTGCCGTTACAGTCCCGGTTACTAATAAAATGTTAAAGGATCTGGCTCATGGATTCTATGGAGAAGACCCTGCCGGTATCTGGCAACCGGTGAAACTGATTATAACAGAACCTGTAAAGATTACCGACGTTTTTGTAAAACCTTCCCTGGAGGGGGCATCATTTGAAGTGACGGTAAAAAATCATTCAACAAGGACGAAAACATTCAGTATTTCTTCCGATATTATCAGCAGGCAGTCCAACCTTAACTTATTTCAGGGAATTGTATTGAACGGTCAAGTATTAAAACCTAAAGAGGAACATACATTCACTTTTTCGTTGAATGGGTTAAAACCTGAATTATGGAGCCCGTCAACTCCGAATTTATATGATTTCGGTTTTACAATCGTCGAAAAAAACAAGGAAGAGGATCGAAAAGTAATTTGCTCAGGTTTCAGGACTTTTGAGTCTAAAAACGGTTTTTTATATCTGAACGGTCATCCGTATTGGTTACGCGGGGGTAATCAGACTCCTTTTGCCCTGGCACCTAACAGTGTTGCTCTGGCTGATAAATTTTTCCGGTTGATGAAAGCTGGAAACCTTGAAGTCACCCGTACGCATACTACTCCTTATAATGAATTGTGGATGGATGCTGCTGACCGGAATGGTGTTGGCATAAGTTTCGAAGGAACCTGGCCCTGGCTTATGATTGAAAGTTCCATGCCCGATAAGGAGTTGATAAAATTATGGGGTGATGAATATCTGGATCTCTTGAAAAAATACAGAAATCATCCTTCCCTGTTGTTTTGGACGGTAAATAATGAAATGAAATTTTACGATAACGATCCTGATTTTGAAAGATCAAAACTAAAAATGGAAATTATTTCAAACGAAGTAAAGCATATGAGGGAAGTGGATCCAACACGTCCGGTTTGTTTTGATTCAAACTACAAACGTCAGGTAAATAAATTCGGGAAAGATTTTTACAGCAGTATTGATGATGGGGACATCGATGATATTCATTATTACCCCAACTGGTATAACTCTACATTATTTAAACAATTTAACGGTGAGTTTCAGAAATCTAATAAAAACAAAGGACGCCCACTGATTTCCCAGGAAATGTCGACCGGTTATCCGAATAGTGAAACAGGACATGCTACCCGATTCTATACCATGGTCCATCAGAATCCGGCATCCCTGATCGGTGAATTAGGTTATGAATTCAGTGACCCGGCATACTTTCTGAAAGTACATTCATTTATTACCGGGGAAGTTGCTGAGGCATTACGTCGTTCAAACGACCAGGTCTCGGGAATCCTTCATTTTGCCTTGGTCACCTGGTTTAAAAATGTATACAATCCGGATAAAATAGAACCTTACCCAACCTATTTTGCTATGCAACGGGCGTTACAACCTGTGTTGGTAAGCGCAGAATTGTGGGGTCGTCATTTTTATTCAGGAGAAAAGCTACCCACACGTTTTTGTGTGGTAAATAACGGATTGGATTATACCGATTTGCCGGCATCTACGTTGTCCTGGAAACTCGTTGATCAGGAAGGTAAAACGTTTAATTCCGGTAAAATAGAAATTGATTCAGTTAAGTATTTTGGTCGGAGATGGGTTGAACCTAATATTCAAATTCCTGAAAACCTTCCATTGAATAAAACTCAAGGTAAATTAGTAGTCTCTTTAACGGTTAAAGATAAAATAATTTCTTCAAATGAATATGATCTGGTATTTGCAACTAAATCATGGAGCCAATTGTCTGAACAAAAGAAAACTATAATTACACTGGTTGATTTCAACAGTATTTCTACTGCCTTCGATTTACTGAAAATAAAACATGACTCATTTAAATCTGTACTTGAAGCGTTAAAAAGTAAAGCCGGAATTTATGTATTTTCAGGTCTTGACCCAACTAAAAATTGTTCAGCAAACGACCTGATACAAATCCGACGGATGATTGCAACAGGAGGAAAAGCGTTGTTTTTAAATTCTGAAAATGCTCTAAAAAGTATTTATCCTGAATATATAACTGGCTGGTTTGTTCCGGAAGAAGGTGATATCTCCAACATGGAAATTCCCGAATCTCCGGTATTTGATGGGATTGAACCACTTGAATTGAGGTATTTCAACAATAACAAACGGGAAGTACCCATGGTTTGCCATGTTGCACTTCAGATAAACCGGAATGATCATGTCATTCCTTTGGCCTCTCACATGAAAATACACGGTTATATAAACGGTGAAATGCCTGAACGTCAGAAATATGTTGAATCGATAAAGGGATTTACGATTTTACAAATCAATGATAAGGGTACTGCGATCATTTCAACAATGGCAGTTGAAAAATCACTGACTGATCCCGTAGCCGGTAAATTGTTATCAAACCTGATAAACGCACTTTATTAAGTTCCGTGAATTTGTTGTTTTTTTTCTTTTTTTCAAGGTTGTTGTAAACTATCAGACTTTAAAGTATGTCAAACCTCCATGCTTTAAAAATTCATAATCATCTGTCAATGAAATATCTTCAAACTATAATTGCATTCATACTGAGCATAAATATTTGCAATGGTCAAAACGTTGCAAATATGGGATTGACTTCAAAACAGGATCCCTCAACATTGCCAATGTCGAAAGTTTCGGTTGTCATGCCAATTCATAAAACAAAAGTGAAGGCTGTTACATTCCTTCAACCTGTTCAAAAAAACGATTACATACTCACAGGAGGCTGGGAACTGACCGAATCTTCAAACGTAATTTCATCTGAAAGCTCCATTTTCAGTCATGAGTTGAATACCTGGAAATGGTATAATGCCACTGTTCCGGGAACTGTCCTTACAACGCTTGTTGATCGGGGCATTTATCCTGATCCGTATTTTGGACTGAATAATCTTGCTATCCCGGACTCGCTTTGCAGGACGGATTGGTGGTACAGGATTGCTTTCGAACTACCGTCAGGCAACAGGAATAAGAATACATGGCTTTTGTTTAACGGGATCAATTACAAAGCAGAAATATGGTTGAATGGCAACTTATTGGGGATGATGAATGGTGCATTTGTTCGGGGTGAATTTAATGCCACACAATTTCTAAATCCTGAAAAAGAAAATATTCTGGCCGTTCATATTCTTCCTCCACCCAATCCCGGAATCCCGCACGAAGAATCACCACGTGCCGGTACCGGTAAAAATGGTGGTCAGTTGTGTCTGGACGGTCCAACCTTTATTTCTTCTGAAGGGTGGGATTGGGTTCCCGGAATCAGGGACCGGAATATCGGTATCTGGCAGGATGTACATCTTCGTTTTACTGACAATATAAAAATTATTGATCCACAGGTTATCACCGATCTTCCTTTGCCCGATACAACCAGTGTCAATATCACCATACGTACCGGAGTTGTCAACCTGACCGATATTGAACAGAATTTCACATTGAAAGGAAAAATCGGGAACATAAATTTCAGTAAGTCAGTCAACCTGAAAGGTAAAGAAAAATCAATAATCGTTTTTTCACCGGATGAATTTCTTCAATTGAAAATAAAGAATCCAGGATTATGGTGGCCCAACGGGTACGGTAAACAGGAGCTCTACCAGCTTGATATAACAGTTGATCAGCAAGGTAAAGAGTCAGATCATAAAAATGTCAGGTTTGGTGTCCGTGAGATGTCCTACGAACTTTCGGTTGATACCAAAGAAAAGAAAGCCTGGCGGGTAGAGTTTAATCCAATACGGTCATTTGAAAAAGGGATACCTGTATTTGATAACATGCATCCACGAAATGTGTTGGAAGGTACCTGCATTCCCAAATTAAGGGATGATGCCGATGCTTCACTCCTTACAGAATGTTCCGATTTGACCACTGCTCCCTATCTGGTTATTAAAGTAAATGGTCAACGTATTTTTTGCAAGGGGGGTAACTGGGGTATGGATGATGCTATGAAAAATGTGACGAGGGAACATCTGGAACCATACTTCCGGTTGCATCATGATGCCAGTCTGAATATGGTTCGTAACTGGACGGGTGAAAGTACCGAAGAAGTTTTCTATGAGTTATGTGATGAATACGGATTACTGGTATGGAACGACTTTTGGCTTTCTACTCAGGGTTACAACCTGGGAGTGAATGATGATAAACTTTTTCTTGACAATGCGTTGGATGTGATAAAACGGTTCAGAAACCATCCTTCTATCGCTCTGTGGAATCCTCGGAATGAAGGATTTGCCCCCGACAACATCGAGGGACGATTGGCTGAATTTGTTGCAAAAGAAGACGGCACAAGGCTCTATCAACCCAATTCGATTAATATGAACCTTAAGCCCAGTGGTCCCTGGAACTATTTTAAAGATCCGGCCGATTATTTTCGTCATAATGCCAAAGGGTTTAATACTGAACAGGGCTCTCCATCCATTCCTACAGCCGAATCCATGCGAAAGATGATGCCTGAAAAGGATGTGTGGCCTGTCAGTGATGTGTGGTATTACCACGATTTACACGATGGTCAACAAGATTATATTCAAGCCATCGATACAAAATACGGACCTTCGGATACACTTGAAGAATTCTGTAAAAAAGCACAGCAGGTTAACTATGACAGTCACCGGGCTATGTTCGAATCGTGGAACAGCAAACTCTGGAATAATACAACAGGATTGCTGTTGTGGATGACGCATCCTGCCTGGCCAAGCACAGTATGGCAAATCTATTCCTCCGACTATGAAACCTTCGGTTCGTATTTCGGTTCCCTGAAAGCCTGCGAACCCATTCATGTACAATACAACCTTGACAATGGGAAAGTAGTAGTGATCAATACCTCTTTAAAAACAATTCCTGGTTCAACGATCGAATTCAATCTGTATAATTTGAAGGGAAAAAAGATTTTCACCAAAAGCATGAAACTAATTATTCTTCCCAATCAATTGACCGATTGTTTTACACCAATGCTCCCCCCTGATTTACCATCAGTTTATCTGGCAAGGGTAGTTATTCTTAGTTCTGCAAATACAGTATTATCGAATAACGAATACTGGAAATCAACGTTGATTGATGGCGGTTTTAAAGAGTTGAACCGGTTGGATAAAGTAAACCTTACAGCTAAAGTAATCAATCAACCCA
>Ga0302213_1001588_pt1 | contig 10572 bp, 9 predicted proteins | sample II_Fen_N1_2_FD_194583 | JGI IMG/M metagenome (GOLD analysis project Ga0302213, IMG submission 194583) | Peat permafrost microbial communities from Stordalen Mire near Abisko, Sweden - II_Fen_N1_1 | ecosystem: Environmental > Terrestrial > Soil > Wetlands > Permafrost | place: Sweden: Abisko... | reverse complement strand
CCCCTGAACGGCGTGCCGCAAAACGGGCAGCAGGGCTTGGTGGTGTTGTCGAACACATACCATTTCTGGCCGCAATCGGGGTTCAGGCAGGGCTGGATCAAGTCCACCGTTTTGACCAGCGCCGTTTCCCAGTCATTGGCCGAGGGGCGCTGCGCGGGCTGGTGCAGCGCCGTCACAAAGGCTTGATGAAACAGCGGCGCCAGATAAGGGCCTGTGACGGTGTAGGGGATTTTTGCCGTGTCCGCCCAGGGCAGCTCGGCGGGCTTGGCATCCTGCGCCCGGATGCGGTTGCTGGCGTCGGCGGGATGCTCGACGAACAGCGCCTTTTCGCCCATGTGCAGCGACTCGTCGCGGATTTCGTCGTCCAAGTCATGAACCTTGCCGCCGCGCAGCGGGTGGCGGTAGAGCAAATACATGTAGAGCAGCACCGCCAGCGCGTGCTGGTCGGTTTCGCGCCGGGGCAATTGGCGCTGCGGGTCGTCTTTGGCCAGGTGGCTGGTCATCACGACTTCGGGGGCGATGAAGTCGGGCGTGCCGACCACATCCGGCGGGTATTTGCCCGGCACCACCAGGCCGTCCACGTCAATCACGCAGGCGTGGCCCCCGGCGGGATCGACCAGCACGTTTTTATACGACAGGTCGGAATGGGCCAGGCCCATCATGTGCATCTTCTTGACGGCTCTGGCAATCAGCAAGCCCATTTTCAGGTGATTGAGCCAGTCGCCCAGCTCGCGCGGATCCATGAAGCGGCTGCGGTGGCTGGCCGAGGTAAACCATTTGCCCTCTTTTTCCCGGCCCTTGATACCCAGCGTGTCGCCGCTTTTCGAGCCGAACTCCATGAAAAAATGCGCCGGATAGGCGGGCGCGACCAGCCCCAGTTTGCCCTCGTGCTCCAGCGCGGCGCTGGGCCAGCAAAACAGGTTTTCCCAGTAATCGCCGCCGCTTTGGTTGAACAGGCTGTCGCGGTATTTGCCGGTGATCATTTGCAGGCGGTCTTTGGCCTGCGCATCCTGCGGGGTTTTGAAAAATGCCACCACATAGGATTTGTCCGGCGAAAAATAGACATCCTTCATGGCCCCGGAGCCAATCACTTCGTCCATGTATTCGACCAACTGCCCGTCAAACGTGCGGCATTGAACCAGCTTGGCCATCAGGCACTTCTCCTCAAAACGTCAATCAGGGCTTCGCAAGCGGCTACCACAGCGCGGCAATCGTGCGGTCATCGTGGTGCCCCGGTGTGAAAAATTCAAGCCATTCGAGCAAGGCTTGTTCCGGCGCGGGCGCGGCCAGCAGCGGGCCGATTTCGTCCCACAGCGCGTCCCATTTGGCGGCATCGGCCAGCCCATTGTCAGTCTCAAAGCGCGGGTCGGAAATGCCGTCGGTCATCAAGAGCACGGCGTTCAAGCCGCTGTAGCAGCCGAAACCCAGACGCTTGCCAAAGTCCGGGTCGGTCAGCGCGGCGCGATCCAAAAAGCGCGTCTGACCGGCAAACTCGCCGCTGTCAGGCTTGCCCATCAGCCTGAGCTTGCCCTGCGGCCCGTAAGCGGCAATCGCGCCGTCGCCCATCCAGAAGGTGGCCAGAAAAGTCTCGTCGCCGTCGCGCCGGACGACGGCGGCCAGCAGCGTCGTCGCGTAGTCTTTGGCGGCAGCGCCTTGGCTCTCGGCTTCCTGCTCGATGGCCTGGACGGCCAGCTTGCTCGCCGCCTGAAACAGCCGGTAAAACGGTGCGTGCATGGCCTGACTGGCGGCGACCCGGTCAGTAGCCCAGCCCGCCAGCGCCTGCCTCATGTCAGCGCCGAACGCGCCTGACAGCTGCGCGGTGATGTGTTCGCCAGCGGCTTGAACCGCCAGCTTGGAGCCCCAGCGGGAGTTTTTCGCACTGCCCGCACCGTCGGCGACGATCAGCAGGCTCCAGCCCGAGGCGTCATCGTGCTGAACAAAAAAGTCATCGTCGCGAAAGCTGCCCACATGCTCGTGGGAGCGCCCCCGGCGGCTCGCCGCTGCGATGCTGAAACCCGGCCCGGCAATCAAGGCGGCATCGGTGTGGGGCTTGAAATAGGGGTCATCGGCAGGCGGCTCCAGTTGCTTCCACAAGCTGCGCGGGTCGGGATTGACAAACAGCAGGCATTCACCCGCGTACTCGGTCAGGCCGTCGCCGCTCCAGCGCAGCGCGATTTTGTAGTCGCCATCGACCAGCGGCGTTCCGCGCATCTCGCCAGAGGCCGCATCAAATGACAGGCCGAACGCCGCTGGCAGCCGGGCGTCGCGGATGGTGACGGGATTTCCGGCTGAATCTTTGCCCTCCAGCCTGGCCGCATAAGGCTGCCCGACTCTGGCGTTGGGCAGGTGAAACTGGATGCGCGGAGGCGTTGGTTTTCCCAGGGGCATCCCCCCCGCCGGGGGAATCTGCCCAGGGCGCAGTCCGGGGCGCAGCGGCGGCGTGGCAGGCGGCTCGGCAGCTACAGCAGCCGGTGCGACCAAGGGCACAGTGGGCAGCGAAACGGACAGCTCGGCGGCAGGTGGCGCAAGCCCTTCAGGCGCGGACACTGGTACCAGCGCCGATGCGGGCGCGGGCGTGGGTACAGGCGCAGGCGCCGGTTCGGATGCGGGCGCCAATACGGACGCTGGCGCTTGTGAAGCAGGCACTGGCATGTCTCCCATTTCCTGCGCGGTATCAAGCTGGTTTTTTGAACTCAGCCAGAGCGCGCTGATTTCATGCAAATATTTTTCGGTGGCCTCGCACAGCGCCGGGCTCTGCAAAAAGACCGTCAACTCGACAGGCGTCGCCGTGGCTCTGGCCTGCGCCAAAGGATCCAGCCGTTTTTCAGTCGCCTCGCCCGGTTGCGCGGACTGAAACAGATGCTGGATCAGCGCCTGCAACTGTTGCTGGCGTTCGTACTCGTCAAAAGCGTCCATGCTCAACCCCGCCCCCGCCCGACATCAAAACCGTCTTCGTCGTCCTGCCCGACCGGCGAGAACGAAACGGTTTTTCGGCACCACGGACAGACCACCGCCTCGGCATCGTTCAGGCACAGCAGCTTGCCGCAGCCGCAGACGGCAAACGCCGTGCGCGCGCCGCAATGCGGGCAGCCCGGCGAGCCGACCAGCTCTGAGGTGTTGACCTTCAAATCCGCCGCGTGCGGGTCTGACCAGTCAAAATAATCTTCCTCCAGAGGGTAGCAACCGGCAATTTCGTAGCGCACAACTTGCAGCTTGAAGTCGCGCATCGGCACGTCCTGCACCGCCTTGTCGTACTTGATGAGGTAGGGGCGGCTGGTTTTCTGGCAGCGCCCGGTCAGCGTCACCGTGGCCTCGTCGGCCAGCGTGGCGGGCGGCTCCTTGACCAGTTTCAACACGCTCTCGTCCAAAATACGCAGCCCCTGAAAATCGCTGCCCTCGCCGACGCTTTTGCTTTGCGCCGCGACCGAGGCCGTGACCCAGTTGATGAATTTCTTGAAGTCACCTTCCTGCGCGTCTTCAAACACCAGGACGTTGTCGGTCAGGCGCCGCAGCGCCGCAAAATCGACCGCCTGACCGAGACCGACGGCAATCAAGGTGGCTTTTTTGGCGTAATGCGCGTTCCAGCGATCAATCGCCGGGGCCGGGTTGTCCGTCGGGCGGCCATCGGTGAGCAAATAGACGATGGGCCGCCAGTCGCCCTTGCGCTCGGCGGTGGTTTTGACGACGGACTTGTCGATTTCGGCCATCAAGGCGTCCAGCGCCAGCCCCAGATTTGTTCCGCCACCCAGTGGCAGCCGGGGCGGGTAAAACGAGACGATTTCAACCAGCGGCACAATGGTTTTGGCCACGCCCGCAAACGCAATCACCGAGAAAAAAACCGTCTCCAGCGCCTGCGGATCGGTGCGCAGCGATTTGACGACGGCGGCGACAGCGCCCTCCATTTTTTTCAGGTTCTGGCCCACCATAGACTCGGAACAGTCGAGCACAAAAAACACCGGTAAACGTCTCATTTTCGGCAGCTTTTTTTGTCAGAAAACCAGTTGAACTTCCGGCGGCGGTGGCGGCAGCGACACTGGCCCGGCCAGCCCGGCGCTGCTGCTGCCGACAGCGACGCTGGCCGACACCCACTTGAAAAAGCCCGAGAACGCGGCGGCGTCCATCGTGTCCATCGTCACCACGCGGTCGGTCAGTTCGAGCAGGTAATCCTGCTTGGCCTTGGGGCCAGCCGCGCAGGCCAGGATGGAGCCGAAATTGCGCTTTTTAACCTCGGGAATCGCCTCGCGGAAAGCGTGCAGGTCGGACGGGCTGCCGTCGGTCATCAAAAACACCAGCGGGCGCCAGTCGCCCTTGCTGTCCGCCGTTGATTTTTTCACGTCGCGGTCCACGCAGGCAATCAGCAGATTCAGCGCCGCGCCCATGAAGGTGGCGCCGGAGTTGGGAATCTCGATGCCGGTAAAGCGCACCTGATCGAGCGGCGTCAGCGGCATGAATACCTGGGCTTCGGTGTCAAAGGTGATGATGGCCAGATGCACGCTTTCCAGCGCGTAGGGGTCTTGGCGCAGCGTGCTGAACATCGCTTGCAAGCCCACATTGACCGAGTGCAGCGGCTCGCCGCGCATCGATCCCGAGGTGTCGAGCAAAAGATAAACCGGCAGGCGTCGGGTACTCATGGCGACTCCGCTGGTTTTAAGCAAACTGCTTGAGCCACTCAACGAACGAGTCGGAGGCCGAGGGCGTTCCGAGCGCGTTGAATTTCCAGCCGTCGGCCTCGCGGACCATTTCGGCAAACAGCATCGAGCGGCAGTTTTCATAGGCCGCGCCGCCCGACAGGTCAAAGCGCACCATTTCGCGTTTTTTGCCATCGACGGCGCGAATGAAGGCGTTCTTGACCATGCCAAAGCTCTGCTTGTTCTCCAGCCCTTTGTAAATCTGGACGACAAAAACGACTTTCGCATACTGCTGCGGCAGGTCGTTGAGCTTGACGATGATCTGCTCGTCGTCGCCGTCGCCCGCGCCGGTGCGGTTGTCGCCAGTGAGCCAGATCTGGCCGGAGCTGTGGCGCATGTTGTTGAAGAAGATGATGTCGCCATTCGTCAGCGTGGCGTTGCCGCTACTGTCGCGGCCCAGATCGTGGACTTTGCCGTCCGCGCCGCACAGGAAGGCGACGACATCGAGGTCATACTCCTCTTCCTTGGCGCCAAAAATGCCGCCGAGAAAGCCTTTTTTCTTTTCCTGAATGTCCCAGCCCAGACCGATGGTGACCATCGACAGGTCGTTCTCGCTCTTTTTGAGACTGACGCCGTGCCCTTTTTGCAAAGAAACTGCCATTTTTATTTCCTTATAAAACTACGTTGACTTCAGGCGGTGGTGGCGGCAAATCGCTCAGCCCCGTCACCTCTTTTTTGGTCAGGTCTATTTTTTGGCTGCCGGTGGAAACACTGGCTGAGACCCATTTGAAAAATGCCTTGATGGTGCTGGCGTCCGCCGTGTCGAGCTGGACTACCACTTCGGTGATCTGCTTCAGAATGCTGGTGTCCGCGCCCTGCCCGGCGGCGCAGGCAATGACTAGGCCGGTGCGCACTTTTTTCAGCCGCTCCAGCCCTTTTTTCCAGTCGTCGGTTGGCGAGCCGTCGGTCATGATGAAGACGATGGGCTTCCAGTCGCCCTTGACCTGCGCGGTGGTTTTGCCGACTTCGGCCTCGATTTTTTCGGCCAGCAGCGCCAGCGCCGCGCCCAGTTCGGTGCAGCCGTTGGCTGAAAACGCCGGGATCTGAAAGGTCGCAAGCTCGGTCAGCGGCACGATTTGCCGGGCCGTGCTGTCAAAGGTGATGATGGATAAAAAGGCGGTTTCCAGCGCATACGGGTCTTGGCGCAGCGTCGAAACCAGCACCTGAACGCCGTTTTTTACCGCCTCAATCGGCTCGCCATGCATGGAGCCGGAAGTATCCAGAAGAAGGTAAACGGGCAATCGTCTCATGAAGGCATCCCTTTGGTTGTGCAGCTTATTTTTCTCATCTTAGCGGTTTTGCCTGACGCAAATGCAGCCTCTGCTCATACGCTGACGACTGGGCCGCGATAATTGCGCCATGAATTCCCTGCCTGCGGAGGAGCGTCCGCAACCCCAATCGCCGACTGATTTGTTTGTCTCCTTCACGCTGCTGGCGTTGCAGGGCTTTGGCGGCGTGATGGCCGTGGTGCAGCGCGAACTGGTGGAGAAAAAACGCTGGATGACGCGCGAAGAATTCATCGAAGACTGGGCCGTCGCGCAGGTCATGCCCGGCCCGAATGTGGTGAACCTGTCGATGATGATTGGCGCGCGCTCTTTTGGCTTCAAGGGCGCGATGGCGGCGCTGGCGGGCATGCTCACGGCGCCCTTGATTCTGGTGCTGCTGCTGGCGCTGGTCTATGCCCGGTTTGCTGATTTTCCGGGCGTGGCTGGTGCGCTGCGCGGCATGGGCGCGGTGGCCGCCGGGCTGATTGCCGCCACGGCGCTGAAACTGGCGGGTGCGCTGGCCAAAAACGTGCTCGGCCTGCGCCTGTGCGCCGTGCTGGGTGCGCTGTGCTTTGCGGCAATTGCGCTGCTGCGCTGGCCGCTGGTCTATGTGCTGATCGGCCTGGGCGGCACGGCCTGCGTGCTGGCCTATCAAAAGCTCAAGCCATGAACGGTGCGCTGACACTGGTTTTAACCGTGCAGGACTGGCTGAACCTGCTGGCGCATTACCTGATGCTGTCGCTGCTGTCCGTCGGCGGCGCGGTCAGCACCGTGCCGGACATGCACCGCTTTCTGGTCGAGCAGCAGCACTGGCTGACCGACGCGCAGTTCAACGCATCAATTGCCTTGGCGCAGGCCTCGCCCGGCCCGAACCTGCTATTTGTCGCCGTGCTCGGCTGGAATGTCGGCCTGAACGCGGGCGGCTGGCTCACCGGCCTGCTGGGCGTGGCACTGTCGCTGATGGGCATTTTGGTGCCCAGCACGGCGCTGACCTACGCCGCCGCCCAATGGGGCCACCGCAACCGCGAGCTGCGGGCGGTGCGCGCTTTCAAGCAGGGGCTGGCGCCGATTGTGGTGGCGCTCTTGATGGCCACCAGCTGGATCATGGCCAGCGCCAACGGCGGCCATTTTGCCAACTGGCCGCTGTGGCTGGTCACTGGCGCAACGGCTGTGATCGTCTGGCGCAGCCAGATTCACCTGCTCTGGCTACTGGCTGCGGGCGCGCTGCTGGGTGGGTACGGTCTGGTTTAGGCGCGGGGGTAAACGGCTGCGGCTACGCGGCACTGCCCGCAGCGCCCAACCCAAAGCCGGGCGTGGCCTGCCAGCGCCCCGCCTTGTCCACCAGCAGCACATCGACTTTCCAGTACGCCGCCAAGGTCAAAGCTCGCGCCGTGCCCGCGACAAACATCACCTTGGTCAGCGCGTCGGCCAGCGCGCAACTGGAGGCGGCCACGGTGACGCTGGCCAGCTCCGGCGGCGAGTAGCCGGTATGCGGGTCAAAAATATGGTGGTTTTTAAAGTCGCTGCTGAAAACCGTCTGGCTGTCCGCCGAGGTCGCGATGCTGCGGCCCTGCATCCGCAACTGGGTAATCAAGCGGCTTTCGTCACGCGGATTGGCAATGCCCAGCGTCCAGCCGTGCTGCGGATCGGGCTGGCCCAGCGCCGTCCATTCGCCAGTGTCGATCAGCGCGTGTTCAATGCCAGCGGCCTGCAACTGGCGGCGCACCAAATCAGCCGCATAACCCTGCGCAATGCCGTTGAGGGTGATTCCCATGCCCGGCTTCGTGAAACGGATGCGGCGCGGCGACATCTCCAGCGCCTGCCAATCCACCCGGCTGCGTGCCTGCAGCACCGCCTGGCCGGACGGTAAGCCCGCATCGTCGCGCTGCGCCGCCTCGAACGCATTCCACAGCGGCTGCACCGTCACATCAAACGCGCCACCGCTGCGCTCTGACACCGACTGCGCCAGGCGCAGAATGCCGAGCAAATCCGGGTGCGGCTCGTCCAGCACGCCGTCGCGGTTCAGGCGGCTGAGCGCGCTGTGCGGATCGAACAAGCTCATTTGCGCCTCGACATGGCGAATGGTGGCGACAGCGCCATCCAGCGCCCGCTCGGCAAGCGCCGGATCACGGTGCGCCACGCGCAGCGACAGCGTCGTGCCCAGCCCCAGCAGCGGGCGCGTCTGCCAGTGCAGTGCGTCGGCCTGACGCTGCGGCGCCGCTGTGGCGACACCGCCCAAGTGCCCGACGGCCAAACCGGCAGCGCCCAGCAGGCCCAGTCCTAAACTGGCTTGAAACAGATGGCGGCGTTTCATGCGCGAACTCCTTCAGAAGATTCAGAAGAGGCGGCCTCACGCGGCACGGCCACCGGATGAATCGGAATCACGGCGCGACGCTTTTCGAGAATCAGCGGCACGCACAATTCGTCGCTTTGCTCAATCGCCACGCAGTCTAGGCACTGGAAGCATTCTTCATAGACGACTTCGCCGGTTTTCTTGATCGCCTGGTACTCGCAGTCGTGCTGGCAGCGCTGGCAGGGTTTGCCGCACTCGGCGCGGCGCGCCAGCCAGTCGAAGCGCCGCAGCCGCCCGAACAGCGCCATGCCCGCGCCCAGCGGGCACAGGTAGCGGCAAAAGCCTTTATAGACAAACATGCTCAGCAGCAGCAGGCCCAGCGCCCACGCCAGATACGGCCAGCCGCGCACAAACAACAGCGTGATGCTGGTCTTGAACGGCTCGACCTCCACCAGCCGATCCGTCCACGGCACCGACACCAACGCCGTCAGCAAAATCGCCGCCAGCACGGCATATTTGACGCGCTTGAGCCGCTCGTCAGTGCGAGCGCTGAAGCGAATCTGCGGCACCCGCAACCACTGGGCCGCGTGGCTGGTCAACTCCTGCAAGGCGCCAAACGGGCACAGCCAGCCGCAAAACGTGCCGCGTCCCCAGAAAAAGAAAGTAACGCCAACAAACAGCCACAGCGTCACCGTCATCGGGTCGTACAGGAAAAACTCCAGGCTGCGCCGGGCCGCCAGCGCCTGCACCAGCGCCGTCAGGTTGACGATGGACAGCTGGCCCTGCGCATACCAGCCAATAAACAGCAGCGTGAACAGCAAATACCCGGTGCGAAAGCGGCTCAGGCGACGCCGGTCAGCCGACAGCCACCGCTGATGGCGCAAAGCCCAAGTGAGCACCGCCAGCCCCAGCACCAGCAGCGCCAGTTCCCAAGCGCGATCCGTCCAGATCGAGCGCCAGGTTTTGTTGTCGGAATGCGCGGCTTCAAAATATTTTTCTGGCAGTTCGGACACCAGCGTGAAATCCTTGCCGACGCGCTCGGCGTACATCACGCCCTTGCTGCGGGTCACGCGCAAATCAAAAGCCAGCGGCTGCGCCGGGTCCAGCCCCGACGGACCGATGACGCGAAACACTTTCCACTCGGCCGACTGCAGCGGCGCGGGCAATTTGAGCGGCGTGTCGATGTCCATGTCGCGGATTTCCAGCGGCAGGCTGCCTTGATGCACGTTCAGCCGGTTCGGCACCGCGCCGCGCACAAAATCGTCGCCCAGCATCGAATAATCACCGCTGGCAATCACCAGCAAGGCGCTGTCGCCCGGCTCCAGCCGTCCTTTGAGGTAATCCCAGTCTTTCGGCGCGAGCAGGTTGCGCCCCACCGAAGGCACTTCCAGATGCGCCGCGTACAGCGTGACAAAGGCGCTGTCCGGCGCGCCAGCAACCTGCGCGTCCAACCCCGCGCCGACAGTGCCGGCAAAAGCCGCCTCCACCTCGCGACGGCTGAAACTCTTTTGGCTGATCAAGCCCGCCTTCACCAGCGCATCCCAGTCCATCGACTGGAACACATCGGGCCGGATGCGCGCAATCAGATCGGGGTCGCGCCCCTTGGCGTAACCGAGCTTGGCCCGCGCCACTTTCAGCGACGCCGACAGCAGGCTCTGGTTCAAAATCCGCACCGAGGCCGTCGCCTTGCCGACGCCGTGGATAAATACATTGGCGTTGCTGGCGGTGTTTTTGTCGGCGCCGATTTTGATATTCTGGTTCAGCGACAGGCCTTTGTACTGGGCCACAAAACTGAGCATCGGCCCCTCGCCCAGGCCTTCGACAAACACCGGCTCGTGCTGCGACAGCACCTTCACGCTCATAAATTCGCCCTTGGCGTCCAGCGCCACCAGCAAATTAAACGGCGTGCCGGAAAAGCCCGGAATCGGCGCCAGGTCAATCGACTCGAAAACATAGCCGACCAGCGGAGTCGATGTGGCGTCCTGCTTGAAGAGGGGCCACACCGGCAATTCTGTTTCCTTCTCGCCGACGATCAGCGGCGACGGAAAAGCGGCCAGCATGCTGGCCTTGGTCATCACACCCGCATGGGCGGGCCAGGCGCAGGCCAGCAGCCCCCAGCAAGCCAGCGCCACCCACAGGCGGCGCGCCAGGAACAACACCATATGCATCGTCATCACATCGTCCTCATACGGCGCACCAGGGCGGGTCTTGGCATTTTGGGGGAGCTTGAACGCTTACTTGGCCAGCGAGAGAATCCAGGCCACCAACTGGCGGGCATCGCCTTCGGTGATGGCGACCGCATTCGGCGGCATGGCCAGACCGGCGG
>Ga0302213_1001584_pt1 | contig 10583 bp, 7 predicted proteins | sample II_Fen_N1_2_FD_194583 | JGI IMG/M metagenome (GOLD analysis project Ga0302213, IMG submission 194583) | Peat permafrost microbial communities from Stordalen Mire near Abisko, Sweden - II_Fen_N1_1 | ecosystem: Environmental > Terrestrial > Soil > Wetlands > Permafrost | place: Sweden: Abisko... | reverse complement strand
TAAATATCATGTTTACCCGTAACTTCCTTCTTTAATGGGGATGTAAAAGTTTTAAAATCTTGCCATCCACCTGTGCGAGGAAGTTGAATCGACGATATGATTGAGCCCGAGATGCTATCCAGTCGTACTTCCAAAATACCACCATCAACTCCGGCTGCCAATGAGGCTGAGAATGATTTTGGTGATTGATCCCCGAAATTCACCTCACGGACTTTCGTGTAACCTTTCAAGCGGGTACTTGAAACATATACTCCATTTTTCGCATTTTGAGATATGGAACATTTTTGTGACCATGCCATTGTTTCTGCTTCAACCCTCTTGTATGGATTTATTTCCCCTATCGGTTTAGGTCCTTCTTTAGAATAGGAAACCGCCGGAATTGTTCCGTCAGAGTTATACGTGAATTGCTCCACGCAAGCAGCTCGTCCATAACTTCCTCCTCCAGGTAATAGTCCTGTATGGTAGAAAAGATATGAGTTTCCTTTATAATCAATAATTCCACCATGATTGGTAAAGCTATTGGTTTTTTGATTCTCCATAATTTTCCCCTGATATTTCCATGGACCTACCGGACTGTTACTTGTTGAGTAGGAGAGGCTTTCTCCTCCTTTTCCCATTCCGGCATACATCATGTAATAGCTATTTTCCCTTTTATAAAACCACGGGCCCTCAACATACATGTCTTTGTTGGGATTTTCGACACTTTTGTTTCCCCTTACTCCTCCGAAAGATTCAACTGAGATAGGTACAGTAACAATATCACCTGAATAAGAAATCATGTCTTTATTCAGCTTTACGTAAAACAGGCTTCCGTTCCCCCAATAAAGGTAAGCCTGCCCGTCATCATCAATCCATACTGTTGGGTCAATATTGGACCAACTTCCGTTAATAATCAAAGGCTTTCCAAGTGCATCTTTGAACGGTCCTGTTGGGGAATCAGATACAGCCACGCCAATAGCCATATCGTTTTTATCGCTTTGAGCACACATATACCAGTAAAACTTACCATTACGTTCGATACACTGAGCAGCCCACGCACGGTCGCGTGCCCATTTGAACGATTCTAACGAAATAGGACTTCCATGGTCTGTCCAGTTTACCATATCTGTAGTGGATAGTACATGCCATTTAGTCATGTAGTAGAAATCGTAACCAGGAATGTCGTCGCCAACATACGCGTAAAGTGTTCCATTATAAACCATTGGTGCAGGATCGGGACCAAAATGCGTCTGAACAATAGGATTCTCCGCCCAAATAGCGTTAACTGATACAATTGCGACAAAAATTATTGCTAAATATTTTTTCATTTCTAAATAGGTATGAATTGTTTTTATTTATTAATGTGAATCAGTATTCAAAAGACTGGATAAATGAAAGCAATTGCCATTTTGCCAAACAAATTAATAAGTAATCAATGTGTTGAGCTTTTCTTTAATTCTTATTAAAGCATTGAAGAGCCTCTACTCCTGATTCGCATTAATATTTAAAATATGGTATACTGACAACTTTTATAATTGCTAAAAGGTGTCCAACTTTTTTTGAACACCCTCTCCATTAAGAATATATTAGTACGCTTTAAAATTCCATTTGGAATTGTCACTATTCATATCAAACTTTGCAAGTGTCGGTGTACTATCTCCTGAAGATACCAGTACCAGATTCTCGTTTGAATTTGGAACTACTTTAGGCATTATTCTATAGGTTGCATCGGTCAATTGATCGATTCGCCACAGTTGTTCAGGTGCGCCGGTAAATGCTGGAACTGTTACTACTTCGGCCTCAGCGGTTGCTGCTAATGCACGGTCTGTTCCGGCGATTACAATTTTATAATAAGGTCCGCCGATATAACCTCCTGCTTCGGGAACAGCTGTAATTGTCCATTTTTGATGTGGACGGAACAAGTAATCGCCTATTCTTACACCAATATTTTCGGTTGGCCAGGTTTTAATTACATCTGCTAATTCCTGAGATGCAACAGGTTTGATCGGTTCATCATTGTTTCGGTTAAATCCGCGCATACCACCTGCCATTCTCGTAAAATCAACTACTAACTCTAAGGCGTATCCTCTTCGCTCGGATTCAATTTTATAGGTTCCTTCTTTGAAATTATCGCCGGCAACAGGCCATCCATTTTTCCATAGTAACGGACGAATAGCTAATACGCTGCGGCCGCTTTGATCTAAATCCGCTTCATAATGGCAGGACATTTTTTCAATTCCATCACCAATGATAAAACGACCAAAATGTCCTGGTCCGGTAACTCTTCCACCGGCAGCCACTACCATCTTACCACCACCTTCTATCATTTCTCTTCCCATATTATCAAGGTAGGGACCGGTTACTTTTTTGGAACGACCAACCACGATATTATAGGTTGAATTTGCTCCATCACAGCAAGTTCCGTGTGTACCCAAAAGATAATACCATCCATCACGGTACATCAGATCGGTTGCTTCACAATCAATAGCTATATTTATTGCCTTATTACCTTCTACACGTTTCCCTGTTTTAGGATCAAGTTCAACAAGGCGAATAAAACCAAAATAAGTACCGTATGACATCCACAATCTTCCATCAGTTGGATCTAAAAGAAGTCCGGGATCAATAGCATCACAATCTTCAATACCATCGGACGCGGTAACTACAATAGCATCAGTAAATTTAAAATCGGGAGACTTGGGGTCAAGCGTTTTATTCCACATGGTAAGTATTTTTCCACTATGTCCACCGTTTAAACCACCTCCTGTTGAACCATATACAACAAGGTATCTGTCACCAATTTTTATTGCATCCGGAGCAGCTCCTCCACCGGGTCTTACTGCACCACTATTCCATGTCCAACCGTCTTGGGATATTAATCCGCCACCACCTGTACCAAATGTATAATACTTTCCATCACATTCCATGATAGTTGATGGATCATGGATAAATGGTTTTCCGACTTGTGCTATTACTGTTCCAGTTAATAATACTGACAACAAGGCTATTACGCCTACTATTTTGATTCTTTTCATAATAATTTCAATTTCTGTGCGATAAAGATGTTAAATAAGATAGCTAATTTCATTCATAACTAATAGTGATATTTTTTATCGGCTGGCCTCTTTCATCCAGAAAGCGTACACAAAAATCACTCATTCCGGGGCCATTGATTACAGCTCCGCGGATGATATTCTTTCCCTTATTAAGTGTTAGTCGGGTCGAGACACAATCGTCAACTACCATACGTCTATCACCTGAGAGTAACAAGGCTTCCTTTCCATTTAGCCACCACATTGATGATGAATTTGAGCCTACTGCCAATCTTACATTTTTCATTTCTTGCGGGCTATTAACTACGGTTACTGCCCAAAAGATGACGCCGTAAACCTGTTTTCTTAGTCCATAGGCGAAGCGGTACAGTTTGACGTTGTAAATTGAGCTTTCCAGTGCATGCCAGGTTAATTCCTGCTCACCAACTTTTACCTTTTCTCCATTTTTTGGAAGAACTGTAAACTGGTTTTGGAAATACTCGGTCGAGAAATTTGTTCTCAAATAACTGTCTGTAAATACAGTATTGCCACGATTTGGTTTATTAATTGGTTCTAGTAATAACCAACGTTGAATAAACCCTTTAGCATCCGGAGTCATTTTTTTTGTTGTGCCCGGAGTGAAGTACGGTGCGATACTTCGTGTAGTATCGCTTTTGGCGGCAGTATTAGTGTCAACTTGAGTAGCAGAATATCCTTGGGATCCTAATCCTACCAAAATTACAGAGCTCACCGCTAAGAATAATGTTTTGTGTTTAATTTTCATATTAGATATTTAAAGTGTTTTGATTTGTTTTAGATTGTTGTTCTTTTGAGAATAAACCCACTTTTTTTGGGGGGAATTACATAAAGCTATCACCTTGTTCTACACGACAAATAAATATTGTTAGGCAAAGTGTATTTTTAGTCAATCATATATTTAAAATTCGATTCTGTTTTTTCAGATTCTATTATAGAATTCATCGTTGGATACGTTTGATTCAAGCCAATAATTATTAATTTCATAATTTAATTCTCTATGAATTATTCTGGCTTAGAATCATTCGTGTGTTTTGATATTTCTTGTTTTAAAAAATTGACCTCAAAGATTACTTTAATTTCCACCAGTCAAAATTGAAAAGATCACCAGCTCCACCTTTAAATACAAAGTATATATCGTGTACACCTTTTACTTTATTAATTTTACACGATTGAACAGCCCAGTTAGTTACACCACCTGTAGATTTTACAATGCAAGTTCCTAGCAATGTCCCGGTTGGACGGTCTACATGGATTTCAATACTTCCACCATCTGTAGCTGATGCTACGTTTGCCTCGAACGATTTTGCACCTTTACCAAAATCGACACTTCGTACTTTTATGTAGTCACCATTGCTAATGTCGGTAACATAAACGCCTACTTTTTCATCTTTCGCAGTTTCAATACCTTCTTCCCAACCAATGGTTTCGGCTTCAACTCTTACAAATGGATTCAAATTAGTTGCACTTTCCTTCACTCCTTCTTTTGTAGGAGCAATTAATGGAATAGATCCATCGGCATTAAATGTAAACGGCTCAATACAAACGGAACGTTTAAATCCACCGCCTCCGGACAATGCTGCATTGTGATAGAAGAGATAAGATTTCCCTTTAAATTCGATATAGCCCGGGTGGTTCGTAAACGCTCCTCCATCTTTAATAACGTGCATGATGGTATCGCCATAAGTCCATGGACCTGTAATACTTTTTGCTGTCGAATAGGCCAGATGCTCGGGAACGCCACCAGCAGGGTAGAGCAGGTAATACAAACTGTTACGTTTAAAAAGCCAGGGACCTTCTTCGTAAGATGCTGTACGATTATCAATTTTTTTAGCACGATACCCAAAATTTTCATCTTTCAAATCTTCCTTAACGATGCCTAATTCCAGATTATAAGAAATCATATCCTCATTCAACTTAACGTGCCAAAGATTTGGATTACCCCAATAAAGATATGCTTGGCCATCTCCATCGATATAAACCGTTGGGTCAATATAGCCATAGCCAGTCAGCAATGGTTTGCCAATGGCATCTTTGAAAGGACCGGTCGGGCTATCGGATACCGCAACTCCAATGGCATTTCCACCGTTTTTTTGATTCACCGGCAAATAATAATAGAACTTGCCATTTCGGTATATGCACTGTCCTGCCCAAGCATCACCACGCGACCATTCAAAAACTTTATACGACAAAATCGGACCATGGTCAGTCCAGTTTACCATGTCGGTGGACGAATAACAACGCCAATCGTTCATCGTAAAGAAATTCTTTACTGTAACATCCTCATCATGTGAAGTATAAAGATATACAGTACCGTTGTGTACCATTGGAGCCGGATCGGCAGTGTAGTTGGTTTGAATAATCGGATTTTGCGCTTTACTTATAAAAGGCAGCAGTACCACCAAAACTGTAATAACAATTAATTTTTTCAACATTTTCTACTTTATATTATTTCTATTGAATACTTGAAAATTACATTATTTTTTACCTCAAAGAATCTATTTGACAGGCGAAAGTTTGTAAAGTACTACTCCATGAGCAGGTACTTTAAGCAATAGTTCCCCTGTTTTGGTTTCTATAGTACTTATATCCTTCTGTCTCCAAACATCACGAACTTTAAATTTACCATTAAGACCAATCTTTTCGAAATCCTTGTAGGAAAGTTCTACTTTGTCGATACCAAAGTTACAGAACCCAACTGCTCGGCTGCCATCTTCAAGCTCTTTTGCATAAATACGAAGCTCACCAATTGTTTGTAGGCATGTAGCTTGCTTACCAAGCGGATCTTGATTGATCTCAATTACTTCATCATTAGTTAGTAAATTAAGTGTAAAATCATCGAGCTTCTCCATATCACAGCCAATCAAGAGCGGTGCTGAGAAAAGACTCCAAAGACTGATATGAAGATATTGTTCATCTGGTTTAAGCTTGCTTGGATGCGGATTTCCCCAACCAACATGACCAACCACAAGCATATCGGGGTCGTTCCAGTTACCGGGCTTAGCATAAGGAGCCGATTTGTCCTGATCGAGCGCTATATTTTTTACGCTTACCCAGGTGTCGGTAATATCATTGGTAGTACGCCAGCAATTACCATTAACAGAATCGCCCCATTTCCACACATCCGACATACCGTACTGACATACGCTAAATAAAATGTCGCGAGGCTGTTGACGAAGGTATTCGCCCATTACCTTAAACGGTTTAATAGCCGTATTCAATTCGTTACCACCATTGTACGATAAAGATGATACTTTGTTCGGGTCATTGTTCGGCAAACCATTAATCACATTACCATAACTACACCAGTCGTATTTCAGGTAATCGAAGCCCCATTTGGCATAACTTTCAGCATCTTGTTTTTCGTACCCATAACTACCGGCACATCCACCGCACGTCCATGGGCCCGGACTTGAATAGAGTCCTATTTTTAATCCCAAACCGTGTACATAGTCTGCCAGTCCTTTCATATCTACAAATCGTGAATTGGTAACAATGTTTCCGGCCGCATCACGAAACTCTCCACGTAATGACTGATCTTTGGAGTCACGGTTATTTTCCCAGAAATCATCGATATTTACATAGGTCCAACCGTGGTTGATAAGTCCGCTTTTTACCATTGCATTGGCTGCGCGTTTTACTTTATCGGCCGATACCTCGTTGGCAAAACAGTTCCAACTATTCCATCCCATAGGTGGAGTAAGTGCAATACGATCGCCACAAACAATACGCAGTTTTTTCTGCGTTTCACCCTTCGTGTTTTTAGCTGTCAAAGTCACTTCAAAAGTCCCGGCTTTTGACAATGAACCTATAATAACTCCTGTTTTGGGATTTATCTTTAATCCTTTAGGCAAGCCTTTGGCCGAGAAAGTCATCGGACGGTCGCCGGTGGCTGCCACCAAAAATTGAAACGGTGAACCCGGACGTACCCCAACTACTTTCGCACTATTTATTTTAGGAAAAGCTGACGGCTTGGGTGTAAGTATGTACTGCTCGTTGGATATCGGATTGTAAGTTTTGAAAGTTGCTACTCCAGTAGTTTCAAATTTAGCATCCACCCAATCAACATGGTCGTAATAATTACCATTGCCACCATCGGTCACTACCAATTCCAGTTTCTTAATACCATCAAGCTTTACCGAACAGGTTCTGGCAGTGTCACCTAAATGCATCACACCACTCGACCATAATTTTTGGTTATCACCATAAACAACAAATTCAGCAGCCGGTCTCTGACCTTTTACCTCGTCATCGATACCAACCTGAGCTGTAAATAATGTTGCCTTTCCATCAAGAAGGACAGTTAACGAACTTTCGGAATGGCTTCCAAAGCCCCGTTCGAAGGTTTTTCCAGCAATCGTCAGCGGTTTTCCATCAACGGTTTTATTACTTCCTGGCGTTCCGTATCCCTGAGTGGCAGCACTGAGATCTAATTGATCAAGCCATACAGTTTGAGCGGATAGCTTATCAATTCCCATGAGGCTGGAAATGATAATAAGACTACAAATAGTAGCTAATCTAATGTTTCTTTTTGTTTTCATCAATGTCTTTTATTTTATTTTTCTATGAATTCAAATCGGCGATTAAATATTAAATTTCCACCAGTCGAAATTGAACAACTCTTTTTCTCCTTTGAAAACAAAATACAAATCGTGAATTCCTTTAATATTATTCAGCGGGGTAGTGACCGTTTTCCAACTATCACCTTCGCCAGAAGTAGTTATATTAATTGCGCCCAATAGTGGTCCATCAATCTTGTCGGTATGAATTTCAATTTTTCCACCTTTTAATGAAGCGACACAAACATCAACTGATGCTACACCCTTAGAGAAATCAACACCTTGAACTTTAATGTAATCTCCGTTGTGAATTGAGGTTACAAATATCCTGTTTCCAATTTTCTTACCTCTGTTCCACGATTCGTTTCGTTCCCATTCAGTAACTATATCTGTCTTAACCCCTTCGCTATAAGCCATTGTTTCTGCTTCAGTACGGTTATATGGATTTAAACTACCGATTTGTTGTGTCCCTTTTGTTGACCACCATGGATGTTTCAATATGGAGCCATCATTATTATAGGTCATTTTTTCGACACAAATCGAACGTCTTTCATACTTTTTTGACATTGTTTGTTTCAGAATAGCATAATTAAAACCGAACACGTAAGAATTTCCTTTATACTCAATAATTCCCGGATGGTTTCCCGATGATCTTTCGTCGGGATCCATGATAGTCCCTTTGCATTTCCATGGTCCTGTTGGACTGTCACTCATAGCATACCCGATACCTTCGGGGCAACAACGCGATGCCCAAGCCAGATAGTAATGATTGTTTTTTTTCCATAACCATGGACCTTCCGTGTAAGACGCTTCGGGAGGAGTTCCTGTAAAGTCGATGGACACAACCTGAATATCTCCAGAAATAGAGATCATATCTTCGTTCAACTTTGCATAATAACTAGGACCATTTCCACCCCAGTACAAATAGGCCTGCCCGTCATCGTCAATAAATACAGTCGGGTCATAGTCGCCAGAATTTGAACGAGAGATCAATGGTTTACCCAAAGCATCTTTGAATGGACCATAAGGACTAGTTGATACAGCTACCCCAATAGCCATCTTTCCCTGATAAATTGTAGGACAATACAAATAAAAGTTTCCATTTCGGGCAATACATTGAGGTGCCCATGCGCTATGGCCATCTGCCCAAGCAAATGTTTTAAAAGGGTCATTTACACCTGCAATCATTCCATGGTCAGTCCAATTGACCATATCGGTAGATGTGTATAACATCCAATTTAGCATTTTAAAACCTGTTGCATCATCCTCATCGTGACCGGTATATAAAAATACTGTGTCATTATAAACCATTGGTGCAGGGTCAGCGGTATATTTTGTTTGGATGATTGGATTATCTGCAAAGCATTTAATTCCAATTGATGAGATTAGACTGATGAAAGCTACTAAAGCAAATTTGTTGAATTTACGATTTCTCATAACCATGAGTAGCAACATCACGAACCTTGTAAATTTCATTTTCATATTGTACATTTTTAATATTAGATAAGTCTATGTTTTAGGAGAATACGATTTTATACTTGCAACTTGCATCTCCTTTACGAACAGAAGCAATAACTTCTGCCTGAGTTTGCTTTCCAGAAACCATTGAAAACATTTTTTCGGCAAATCCTTCAGAGCAATAGCATATCGCAGAAGAGTCTTTTTCTTTATCGTTGACGGCAATCGGACAAACACAATAATTTTTATTTTCATCCGCAATAAGTACTCCCTTCTCCTTGTTATAATCTACCTTCCAACCCCATTTATCGCGAAGAAAAGCAGTAAACTTGTCAAGGTCTCCTTTATACTCAGCTAAAAGAGTTTCCATTTTTAAATTATTAAAATGAACTTCAGAAGTTTTTTTTATCAATTTTCTGGCAGACTCTTTGTCTAACTCAACATTTGCATTCAAAAGTACACTTGATATCCACTCCCGTAAAAGGGAAAGACTTTCAGTTTGAGCTTGAAATGCTTTCTCATCAACGCCATCTGCGTCTTTTGCAAATGCAATTGAACCGAATCCACACATACAAACTCCAGATAAACAAGCCTTTTTTAAGAAATCTTTTCTATTCATTGTTTCTTAATTTGTATTCTATTTTTTCGCAGGCACACTCACTCCTTCAGCTGTTAACGTAATTGGCTTAATGCTTCCATCGGGATTAAAATAAAGATATTCAACACATACTTGGCGACGACAATCGCCACCCGGCGTACCGTCTAAAGTATAGGATCCATCATGGTAAAAGAAATACCATTGCTTTTTAAACTCAACAACTGATGGATGAATTGTGAACCCGTGCTTTGCAGGTCCGGTAATGAAACCTCCATAAGTCCATGGACCTGTAATTTTCTTAGCAGTTGAGTAACAAATCTGTTCGGCTTGCTCGCCTGGGGCATCGGCTGCATATACGTTATAGTAAAGATTATCACGTTTGAAAAGCCAAGGACCTTCTGAATAATTTCTGAATGGCACTTTGGTGATTGGTCCATCGAGTTCAACCATATTACGATTTAGTTTTACCATGTAGCAATCGCCGTTACCCCAGGCCATCCACGGAGTGCCATCATCATCTATTAAAATGGTAGGATCAATATCGGCATTCGGTCTGTGAGAATCTTTAGTCATGTCATCGGTAATGAGTGGCTTTCCAGGGCGCGCTTCTTTAAACGGGCCTGTGGGACTATCACCTACAGCTACAGTAATGAAATGTCCTTCCTTTCTATCAAGTGTCACATAATAGTAGTATTTGCCATCCTTTTCCACCACTTGTGCTGCCCAGGCTGACCCGCTATTTGCATTGGCAAAATCATTTGCGGCTAAAACAGGGCCATGTGCAGTCCAGTTCTTCATGTCGGTAGTTGAGTAGCAAAGCCAGTTTGGCATATTGAACCAACCTCCCACAGAAGCTTTATCTTGACCAACATAGGCATAAACCGTATTGCCAATGACCGTTATGGCTGGATCGGCGGTGAA
>Ga0302213_1001582_pt1 | contig 10595 bp, 10 predicted proteins | sample II_Fen_N1_2_FD_194583 | JGI IMG/M metagenome (GOLD analysis project Ga0302213, IMG submission 194583) | Peat permafrost microbial communities from Stordalen Mire near Abisko, Sweden - II_Fen_N1_1 | ecosystem: Environmental > Terrestrial > Soil > Wetlands > Permafrost | place: Sweden: Abisko... | reverse complement strand
TCTCAATTCAAGAAAGACAAACGCATCAATCCGGATTACGAGAAAAGCAATGCGTACATCAACAGCCAGTTTCTAAAAGCAAAGGATGTTATTGACGAATTCGACCGCAACAAAATCGACTGGACATTAAACCAGTTCGAAGAATCATTCCTCAATCGTGCAAAGAAAGGCAAAGTTAAGCCTTTTTTTGAGAACCACATACAAACATTGAAAAATACCGGTCATATTGGCAATGCGAAAAATTACGAAAGAGCGCTGGATATCCTTGAAATATACGACAAGAAACTTAGTAAAAGATTGTTTTCCGAAATTGATATTAAGTATATCCGGGATTTTGACGCTTTTCTACAAACTCCACGCGAATCCGTTTGTAAATACTCGAATGGTACAACACGGACAATACAACGTAAGGGCTGCTGTGGCAATACACGTAAAGGTTATATGAAACAGTTGCGGTCTATTCTCAATCTAGCCATCGAAGCAAAGGAAGCAAGCCGTTCAACCTATCCATTTGGTAAAGGAGGTTTTGAAGTCGCCAAGTTGGAAGAAGAAACAGAGAAAAGATATTTACCAACTAATTATCTAGCCAAAGTAAAAGCAGATATTCCGTTGAAGGAATCACTGCAATTTGCCCGATTAGTATTTCTGTTTTCATATTACTGCTATGGGATAAGCTTTGTAGATATGGCACATCTAACACCTGCTAATATCAAAAGGCTTGAGAATGGTCAATACATTGTTTATAAACGGCAAAAAACACAGTACAGTAAAAAGTCCAAATCCATAAGTGTAAAGCTCACAGAAGAACTGCAAACAATCATAAACGAGCTTTGCAGCCTTCAAAAACCTATAGAAAACTATCTTCTACCAATTGTATCTAAAAAGGGATATACCGGAGAGAAATTATACAAACACATTCACAATAGATTGTTTACAATAAACAACAATCTTGACGAAATGGCTAAAGAACTTGGCATTGACGATATTAATCTAACCTCGTATGTCAGCCGTCACACCATGGCAATGACATTGCAAAACAATGGTATCAAGCGAGAATTGATTTCACAGATTATGGATCACAAAGACATGAAAACGACAAATACCTATCTGGACAGTTTTGCAAATACAGAAATTGACGAAGCAGCAAAAGTTTTGTAATAAAAACGAAATAATTACGTTAAGATATTAAAAATGGCATGATAATTCATGTCATTTTTTTTCTGAAAAAAAACATTATATCTAATTACAAACTATAGAAAATATCAATAATGATTAAGCGAGAACTAACAAACACTTATCTATCGAGTTTTGATTTACTTACTGAAGCTTTGTATTTATGTTGGACAAATTCCTTTTGCGATGTAACGGAACGGCTAAACAGAAATAAACTAAGAGAACAAATACGCTCTTATGGTTTTTACGATCACAAGCATGCAATTAAAAAAGAAAAACCAATCAATTTTATAAATAACTTTGAATTTAAAACACTTGTTTGGGTAAACAAATTTTCAAATGCAGTTAATCAAGATGCTTTATGTAGTTATGTTGAGCTATATAAGCAAGTCGTGGTTGAGATTGAGAATAATTTATTTACACTAAAAATAAAAACTGCTCAAATTGCTTATGCCAACATCCTATTGAGAAATCTTGACAAAAGTCATATTCATAAACGTAAAATTGACATTATCGAACGCGATAAGATGTACAAAGAAATGTTCGAACTTGTTTTAGATCGTAAATTCGTTTTTGACGATGAGACCGCAGTGTTAGAAGGTGACTTTTGCGATATTCATGCAAATTACGATTTGACGGTTCGACTAATTAATCATCTTGATTTTATCGATAAGTTAATAGATGTATTTTTGTGTTTCGACATCAACCTTATTTCCTTAGCAGATAAGTCAAAACACAATTTATACATATTCAACAATAACAAAAGACACAACATGAGTTGTCCCGAATTGAAGAAATTTTCTAACGATGTTCATTTTAACAGTGACAAGTGTAAGAATTGCACTAAGCTCTGTTGTCGCAGACCAGACTATCAGAAAAATGGTACTTCAATAGACAATGACCTGATATTTCCAAATATACAAGAGCTCAAACATGATATACTTCCAAAATTCAATTCTACACTTACGGATGACTGCCTAGTTAAAATAATGCAATACCTTTTTCATAAGAAGATGCTGGATAATCCAAACTCAGATGTATGGCTTTTCTGGTTTAATCGAAAGTACATAAAAGTTCCTGAACCATTAAAATGGAAAGGTTCACCCTCCATGTTGTCAAATATCATTCAACATATGTGTGGAGAAAGCATTTCGAATACGATCAAAACAGCTTTTTGTACAAAAGAATATATCAAACCAACTAAAAGCAAATATGAACGTAGCAAAATGCACAAAGAAATAGAACAAATTATTATCATTTCAAAGCAAAAAAACAGCTAAATCTCCGACCCAACTTCCGACCTTTCCTTAGCCTCTATTTGAGGCTTTTTTTGTATTATTTCCGACCTAGTCCGACCCGTCCGAAGTCGGAGTCCGACCCAAAAATTCCCATGATTTCATAGTATCCGCTTATATTTTTGATGATACATTTGTAGCAAGAAACCCAATAGACTGCGCAGCTATCGGCTTTCAGAAATTCAAAAAAAAGCACAAATATGGAAACAAAATTTCAGCCAACAAACGAGACTCCGTTAGCAGCTCTTACCATTGGCCAGTTCAAAGATTTATTAGGAGAAATGGTAAAACCGCAACTTGTGGTACAAACAAATCAAGAAACTTTCCCGGATACTTTTGGGAAAAATGAATGTAGTAAACTAACCGGCTACGCTGTAAACACAATCAACAAGATGATTTGCGAAAAAGCAATTCCATTCTATAAGAGAAATGCAAAAGTTCTTTTCCGAAGAGATGAAATTGAAGCATGGTTACTGGCTAACCGTATTCAAACTGTCGAAGAATTTATTGAAGAGAAAGAAAACCAACTTTCAAACGGAAAGGTAAACAAATGAACTTCAAAGAACATTTCGAAAAGTTTGAAGCCGACCTTAGAAAGAAAATGCTCGATGATGAAACAATCATTGAGTCACTAAAAGAAATCGGTCAGAAGCACGAAGAATTACTCAAACGATTAGATGATTTGATGCTGGGGTTAAATGAAAACAGGAAACTCCCGGACGATCCGTTTTTCTCAAATGATGAATTTATGGATTTAATGAGTATTAGTGTTCGTACCGCTCAACTTTGGAGAGATCAGGGATTAATTAGTTATTCTCAAATCAGTGGCAAAATCTATTACCGGATGTCGGATATTCAGAAACTATTGGACGACAACTATCATAAATCAATTAAAAAGGCAAGAAAGCCATGATAGAAAAAAAAGAAGCCCCTTCGAACCTTGCAGTATCCGAAGAGGCAAATAATCAAGAACAAAACAAAAATATAAATTTCATTCAACAGCTAAAAGCTGAGATTCATGTCAATAGTATGAATTCGGGTGCAAATGATTCCGTTTTTCCAACAAACGGACTACCACAAGTTATTCTTGATTTTGCATTGGAAGTTTCAGAAGTTTATGGAGTACCGATTGAATTTCCTGTTATGTCGGCTTTATGCGCTGTAAGTGCAGCCGCAAGAAAGAAGTTTGTAATAGACAGCGGCAAATATAAAAACTTTGGGCAATTGTGGGTTATGCTGGTTGCTCCTCCCGGAGTGGGAAAAACCGAACCGGTGGCAGCTGCTTTCCGTCCATTACAAAAACTGGATAATGCCAGTTACGATGATTACCAATTAGAACTAAGCCGTTGGAAAGTGGAATGTGCAGAAGCAAAACAACTCAAAACCCAGGAACCTGAAAAGCCATTCTTTAAACAATGTCTGATTGATGATTTTACTCCAGAAAGTTTATACCAAACCATGTTCCGAAACAATGGATCTATATCACTCTATCGGGATGAACTATCAGGGTGGTTTGCCGACTTTGGCAGATATAATAAAAACGGTGAGATTAGCCGGTATCTGTCTATTTTCAATAATGCACAATTCTGTATCAACAGGAAAAGCGAAGAACCATTGCAAATCCCAGAACCATTTCTAACCATTTGCGGTACAATTCAACCCGAAGTATTAAACATAGCATTAAGCAGCAACACGCTTAAAGAAAATGGTTTTGCAAGTCGTTTTCTGTATGTCTATCCTAAAGAAGTCAAAAAGCAAAAGTATTCCGAAAGAACACCCGATAAAATTATTGTTGAACGATACGAAAAACTGATTACACATTGCTATTACCTGTCAAAGGTTGAAAATCCATTTAAGCTTTCCGCTGAAGCGAAAGAATTATTTATTCAATACGCCAACAAAACCACCGATTTAGTAAATAGCTGCTCAAATAACTTTGTTCGTGCTACCTATGCAAAAATGGAGATTCAGGTACTACGCTTAGCCCTCATTATTCAAATTATCAGAGGTATTTACGACAATGTAGAATGGCAACAGGGAATGATAACAAAAGAAGCAATGCAATACGCTATTAAGCTTTGCGACTACTTTAATTCAAAAATACTATTGGTTGACATAACTAACTGCCCAACAAAAATGAACCCAGCTGAAGCAATAAAAACGATTCAAAAAGAATATGGTATTAAGAACAAACAAGCGTTTGCAGATTCCATTGGTTTGTCAAGGCAATTTATCTCAAAAATCTGTAAAGAATAGAAAACAACCCTTGGTTGCGGAGTTGCGGTTGCGGTCGTCTGAAATCCTTTGTCAGTATAGTTTACAGAAGAAATGCCCCGCAACTAAAATAAAAATAAAAAACTTTTCAAACAGATTTTAGTTGCGGTCAAATATTGCTATAACCGCCTTCAGTAAACAATTTCAGCAATTTTATACCGCAACCAAGCAATTTCCAAATAAAACACTTAAAAATAACATTATGTACTCTCAACCATACCTTCAACCATACAAAGGCAAAGACACTCGCCACGATTGTCCATCCTGTAAAGCCAAACTGAGTTTCACGCTCTATTTAGATGGCAATACCCATAAACCCATTCATGACAATGTCGGCAAATGCAACCGCGAAAGCAAATGCGGTTATCATTACACCCCAAAACAATTTTTCATGGATAATCCATCTCTTTCTCGTACAGACGAGGCATGCCTCGTCTTAAAACCCAAACCAATCGAAGTGCCTCGCCCAATTGGTACAATCCCATTCAGGTTCGTACAAAAATCCGCAAGCTACAAAAGCAACTTTGTACGCTTCCTTTTCGACAATTTTTCTGACAGCCAAATTCAGAGAGTTGCCGAGAACTATGCTTTAGGAGCAACCAAGTCAAAAGAAGTTATTTTTTGGCAAATCGACATTCAGGGAAAAGTCCGAACAGGTAAAATTATGCAATACAATCCAGCCACAGGAAAGCGAATTAAACACGAAAGTGGGGCGATTGATTGGGTGCATAACAAATTAAAGAGGTCTGGTAATTTACCGGAAGACTTCAATTTACAACAGTGTTTTTTTGGAGAGCATTTATTGAATATCTATCCTGACAAACAAGTTGCGATAGTGGAAAGTGAGAAATCCGCTAATATTGCCAGCTGCATTGTGCCTGATATGATTTGGCTTGCTGCCGGAAACCTTAACGGATTATCTATTGAAAAATGCCAGGCGTTGAAAGGACGAGAAGTTATGCTTTACCCTGATTTGGGAGCTTTTGAAAAATGGAGCTTAAAAGCAGTTGAGATACATGAAAAATGCAATTGCAAAGTCACTGTATCAACGTTATTAGAAGATGAAGCCACCGACAGCGACCGTACTAATGGATTAGATATAGCCGATTATATTATCTCTGAGCTAAAAACAAAGAAAACCATTCCGGAAATTCAAAGTTTCTTCAGCCCGACATTACAATCTATGATTGAGAAAAACAAAGCATTGTTAGTTCTGATAAATGGATTAGAATTGGAAGAAATATAGGAGCAAATAACAATTTAGCAAACACAAAGAAAAAGATTGAGATTACAATCACCCTTTCTGACTAATCAACTCCAATGAACTTTTATTTATTATTTCAATGTTCTTTCCCGACATTCTAATCAACCCATCTTTGTCAAATTCTGATAAGGTACGACTTACACTTTCTCTACTTGTATCGATAAGATTTCCAACTTCAGACTGAGAAATTGGTAAGATAAATGTGTCCGATTCAAAGATATGATTTGCAAATTCGAGCAATACATCTGCCAAATTTCCCCGGGTTTGCTTTTGAGTCCGATTTGCACAGCGATGAAATGAATCTAATTCGTTTTTGCAGAGTTCAAGGATTATTTCATAAGAAAATTGCTCATTTTCTTTCAATAAAGTCCGAAATATATTTATATCGATAAAACAAACTTCCACATCGGATAATGCTGTTACGGAGTACTGATTTATTTTATTACCAAAGGTAGTGGGTAATCCAAGATAAGTTGGAGCTTTTACCAAGCGAACAATCTGTTCGTAAGATGGTCCGATTAAGTGCATTTTAGCCAAGCCGGTGCGTAAAAAAGTAACATTCGTAGAGTAATTCCCTTGTTTGACAATCGTGTCTCCTTTTACGAATTTCACTACTGCGTGATTTGCATTTAATTGATCAAAACTGCATTCGCAGAGCGTTGCAGTAGCCCTTGATTTGAAAGGACAGCTTACACATTCATTTTCCATGGTGCAAATATACACATTGTGACAAATATCACAAAACAATGTGTAATCATTCACATACTATTTTTTATTTACATAGTTTCATTTTCATACTTTTGCAGAAAAATTTCTCTAATTAAACTTCACACAAAATCGAATGGATATGGAAGACAATCAAAAAACAGAAATTCAGGAATTGCAAAAGCAACTTAATGTATTGACTGAAAAACTTGAAAAACTTGAAAATTCGCGTAAAGACCAACTGTCAATCGCTGTGGTTTCGGGGGACATGGACAAAGTTCTAGCCGCTATGGTTATTTCTATTGCAGCTGCTGCAATGGATACTCAGGTAAAACTGTTCTTCTCGTTTTGGTCACTTGCTGCACTACGCGACCCAAAGAAAAGCCCAAAAGGAAAAGATTTTATTTCCAAAATGTTCGGCATCATGCTTCCTAATGGCAAAAATAAATTGGCTTTATCTAACATGAATATGTGCGGCATGGGACCAATGATGATTAAAATGCTTATGAAAAAGCAAAATGTTATGTCATTAGACACAATGTTCAAAGAAGCTGGTGAATTAGGCATCGAAATTATTGTGTGTGAAATGTCAATGGGTTTGATGGGATTTAAAAAAGAAGAAATGATTGATTACCCACAGTTGAGTTATGCCGGAGCTGCAACATTTGTAGCTGATGCTGGTGAAAGTTCAATACAACTATTTATCTAAACTTTAGAACCAAGAATCAATAGAAAGGCTCTTGAAAACCAATTAACTAATATACAAATCAATAAATAATTTATTATTATGACAGCAGAAGAATTAAAATCAGTAGTAGTGGCAAGATCAATCGATGCCAGAGGAACAGCATGTCCGGGTCCACTTTTGGAAGCAAAAAAACACATTGGAGCTATTGCATCAGGAGATGTTATGGAAGTGCTTTCAGCAGATGAAGGAACAAAACAAGATATCCCAAAATGGTGTGGCAAACAAGGTCATGAATATCTCGGATTTGTTGAAGAAAACGGTTACTTCAAAGTGTACATGAAGAAAAAATAATGTTTCTTATCATTGAACCACAATAGAAGCAATAGGAAAAATAAAAACTATTGTTTCTATTGTGGTTTATTTTTAAAACTTAAATCGACCATACATGGGAGAACTTAATAAAAGAAGTGCGAAAATACTGGTATTTTCCACCGAAAAAATATCCGACCCAGCTATTGACATGGCTGGCTTACTTAAAATGCATTACCCACCTACTGTTTATACTATCACTATTCCTTGTTCAAGTGGTATAAAACCAAGCTGGATTTTGTATGCTTACGAAAAAGGGTTCGACGGAGTGTTCATTGCTGCCGACGGAAGCGACTGCGTTTTTGGGGAATCGTGTACAGAAAAAACCGGACATATTGTGGGAAGAACCCACAACCTGATGAAAGAAAATGAAATTGATCCTGCACGTCTGCGTATGGCTGCTATTTGTTCGGTTTGTAGCGAATCATTTGTAAAACAAATGCGTTCATTCAACGAGTATTTACTTAAAACCCGAGATGCCTGATGGAAAAACAAATAAAAAATATTACTTACGATGCGTTGGTTATCGGTGCCGGTATTGCCGGTGGTGAGGCTGCGTTGAATTTGGCTAATACAGGTTTTAAAGTCCTTTTAGTGGACAAAGAACTTTCTGTAGGTGGTAAGATGATTATGCTCAGCAAGGTGTTTCCAACGCTCGACTGTTCGGCTTGTATCACCACTCCGAAGGTTTCTGAAATTTCACGCCACCCGAACATTACCATCTTTACCGGAAGCGAAGTTGGAAGTATTAAAAAACTAAGCGACAATGAATTTGTCGCCAAAGTTACCAAACACCCACGTTATGTACACGTTGAGGATTGTACAGCTTGTCAATTATGCGAGAAAGCTTGTCCGGTAAATGTCCGCGACCAGTATCAGTTTGGTTTAATTGGTCGTAAAGCAGCGTTTATTCCGTTCAGTATTTGCAGTCCAAAAGCTGCCGCCATCGATATTGATAATTGTACATTGTGTGGTGCTTGCGAAAAAGCTTGTCCTACTAACTGTATCGATTTTACCATGGAGACTGAAATCATGGAATTACATGTTAAGACCGTTGTAATTGCTACTGGGTTTGACATGTTCGATGCGAAGAAAATGCCTCGCTACGGTTACGGACAATATAAAAATGTAATCACTGCATTGCAAATGGAACGTGAGTTGGCTCCAACCCGTCCATTCAATACGGTTCTTCGTCCTGGTGATGGTAAAGTACCGGATAAAATTGCTTATGTTCTTTGTGTTGGATCGCGTGATGCTTCAGTTGGCAATCCTATTTGTTCGCAAATTTGCTGTATGTATTCCATTAAACAAGCACAGTTACTAATGGGTGCACTGCCAATGGCCGATGTAACAATCTACTATATCAATATTCGCTCGTTTGGTAAAGGGTTTGAGGAATTCTACCAACAAGCCAAAGGAATGGGTGTGAACTTTGTAAAAGGAAAAATCGGACGTATCAGTGAAAAAGAAGGAGGTAATCTTATTCTTCGTTACGAAGATATAAACGAAGGTAAACTTCAGGAAGCCGAACACGATATGGTGATTCTGTCAACAGGAGTATTACCCAATACCGGAATAGATAAATTCTTTGTCAACGAAACACTTGCACTCGACCCATTCAACTTTGTTGGTCAAAGCGATATGCTTGCCAGTCCTGCCAAAACAAGTATCGAAGGTGTTTTCGTAGCCGGAACAGCTACCGGACCAATGGATATTCCTGATTCAATCTTATCAGCAGGATCTGCCTCATCCGAAGCAATCAGCTATTTATTAGCCCCACCAACCTCCCCAAAGGGGAGGCTTTAAACCACTTATAACATGAACTATAACAAAATTACTAACTATAATTCCCCCTTTGGGGGATTGAGGGGGCTAATATGAAAAAGAAAAAAATAGGAGTTTATATTTGCCATTGTGGTGGTAATATATCCGATTATGTAGATGTGGAAAAAGTCCGCCAGTCGGTTGAGGGTGAAGACATTGTATTTATAGCTAAAACAACTATGTTTGCTTGCTCCGACTCCAATCAACGCGATATGGTGGAGGATATTAAGGCTAATGAACTCGATGGTGTTATTGTAGCTTCGTGCTCACCAAAACTTCATCAGTTAACTTTCCGCAATGTGTCTATTCGTGCCGACTTGAACAAATACACCTATGTTCACGCCAATATCCGCGAACAAGCTTCGTGGGCGCACTCCGATAATAAAATGGGGGCTACTGAAAAAGCCATTCACTTGGTAAAGGCTGCTATTGCTAAGGCTCGTTATGCAGAAGCATTGGAGACTAATAAGATTAAAGCTAAAAAAGCAGTGGCAATAATCGGAGCTGGAGTAGCCGGAATAAAAGCAGCCATTTCATTAGCAGAAAAAGATACTGAAGTAATTCTCATAGAAAAAGAACCTTTTGTAGGTGGACGTGTAGCACAGTGGGATTCACTTTCTACAACCACTGAAACAGGTAAAGATATGGTGAAACGTCTTTACAACGAATTGACAAAGCACGACAATATAACCATTATGACCAATTGCGAAGTGATTGAGAATAAAGGTAGTGTCGGCAATATGTCTTTGAAAATAAAGAAAACACCTCGTTTTATCAAAGCTTCAGCTTGTCATCCGGATGACCTTAAACGTGCGATTGAAGTTTGCCCGGTGGTTGTGCCTGACGAATTTAATTTCCGTTTGAGTACCCGAAAAGCAATTTATAAAAATTACCCAAGCGAATATCCGCAAATTCCGGTAATTGATAATAAAAATTGTACCCGTTGCGGTGAATGTGAGAAAGTGTGTAAAGCAATTGATTTGTCTGAAAAAGAGGAAATCAT
>Ga0302213_1001578_pt1 | contig 10603 bp, 8 predicted proteins | sample II_Fen_N1_2_FD_194583 | JGI IMG/M metagenome (GOLD analysis project Ga0302213, IMG submission 194583) | Peat permafrost microbial communities from Stordalen Mire near Abisko, Sweden - II_Fen_N1_1 | ecosystem: Environmental > Terrestrial > Soil > Wetlands > Permafrost | place: Sweden: Abisko... | reverse complement strand
GAGCGACTCAAACATCGCTCGGCTCCCCGGTTTGTACCTGCCGGACAAAGCACACAAATGATTATTGGTGCAACGGATGAAACCGACAAACAAATTTTGCAAACATCCGCCGCATTGTACAACCGGCCAAGCATGAAACGTGTGTATTATTCGGGCTATATTCCGGTGAACTCGTACGACAATAGGTTACCATCATTGAAACAAGCTCCACTGGTTCGAGAAAACCGATTGTACCAGGCCGATTGGCTGCTGCGCTTTTACGAGTTTGGTGTGGATGAAATTGTGGACGAAAAGAACCCCGATCTGGATCTGGAAATTGACCCAAAACTGGCTTGGGCATTGCGCCATCCCGAGGCATTTCCGGTAGACATAAACAAAGCTGATTACACAATGATTCTTCGCATCCCGGGCATTGGGGTAAAATCGGCAAAACAAATTATTTTTGCCCGCCGATATACTAAGTTGAAATCCGTTGACTTGAAAAAGATAGGGGTGGTTCTGAAAAAAGCTCAATATTTTATTACCTGTAATGAATTAGCAGTGCGGAATGTAAGTGAAACTTCGCCGGAATATGTTAGAAGGGTGCTTACAGAGAAAAAGTTACCAAAAGGAAAAGAAGACCCGAATCAATTATCACTGGTTTTTGACGCCTAAAAAACGGAGGACAAAAAGTAACGGAATGCTATTCCACTAAGAGTTTATGATTATTTTCCATTACGACAAAACCTTCGAAGGCTTGCTCACAACTGTGTTCGACGCCTATAACCGAAAAACTTTCCCCGACAAACTGTTGGGCATGGAAGACCTTGAACCGTTGTTTGTCGACGAGAGTTATTCTGTGACTACCGATGAGGAAAAATCGGGTCGGGTGTGGAAAGTTCTGGTAAAAAAGCTACAGCAAAACACGCTGAACATGCTTACTTATGTGTGGTTGTCGGAAACAGCCAACAGCGACGAACTTCTTTTCCGCTACATTCGGAAAACTATTGACAGCAAACAATCTATAGAAACAAACTTTGCAGATGATGATGTTCTACGACTACAGAAACTGGCTCAAAAAGTAAATCACGAAAAACACCGACTGATTGAATTGGTACGCTTCCAAAAGGCTGCCGACGAAATTTTCTTTGCACCTGTATCTCCCGACCATAATAGCCTACCTCTCACTCTTGACCATTTCAAAGATCGCTTTTCCGACCAGAAATGGGTGATTTACGATACCCGACGAAATTATGGCTTTTACTACGACCTGAAAACAGTGACAGAAATGACACTCGACAGCACTGATTTATTTCCACAAGGCAAACTCGACGAAAATTTAATGGCTGAAGATGAAAAACTCTATCAGGATCTTTGGAAAGGTTATTTCAAGGCCATGACCATAAAAGAGCGAATCAACCTGAAACTACAGCGGCAACATTTGCCCAAGCGATATTGGAAATACCTGACTGAAAAACAATAGACAAGAACCTGCATCCAGACAGATTTATAGACAAAGAAAATCCCACGGTTCACGCAGGATTTTCAGAATAAAAAACTGTAATATTTTATTGAACAGCTAATTTCTCAACCTCAGTCCAGTTAACTACGTTCCAAAATGCTTTAGCATAAGCAGCCCGTTTATTCTGATACTTTAGATAATAAGCATGTTCCCACACATCCAGCGTAAGTAAGGGTTTACCTTTTACATCGGCTACCGACATTAGCGGATTATCCTGATTGGGAGTAGATATAATGACCAACTTGCCGGCATTATCTTTTATCAACCAAACCCAACCTGAGCCAAAACGGGTTAACGCAGCTTTCTCAAACTCAGCTTTGAAGGCATCTACGCTTCCAAAATTATCAACCAACAGTTTTTCCAACCGTGGCGACATATTGGCTGTGCCTGGCGCTGCCATTATTTTCCAAAAGAAGCTGTGGTTGTAAACGCCTCCTCCATTGTTCCGAACAGCAGTCTGAATATCTGCAGGTAACTCATTGGTATGCTGAATAAGTTCCAACACATCTTTTTTATACAGTTCGGGATATTTTTCCAATACCTTGTTGAGGTTAGTTACATAAATAGCATGGTGCAAATCGTGATGAATATGCATGGTTGTGCTATCAATATAAGGCTCTAAGGCATTGTATTTGTAAGGGAGATCGGGCAATTTGTATTGTCCAAAACTGAATGCGATTGCACAAATAACCAATAATAATGTAATATTTGTCCTTTTCATTTTTATATTTTTGTTTATACGTTTTCTTTGTATAACAAGCGGTAGATTTGATTGTTTATTTTGTCGACTTTATTCTTTCAACTAATTATTTATCAATATCAAAGCGATATTCTCCGCGACGTGCATCGAAGTTGCATTTTGCCCTGTGATACAAGGCTTTCTGTGCTGCTGCAACATTGGTTTCTTTTCCACTCCAAATTCCCAATGCAGGTTGCTGAATAGCACGGCCAAAAGAAAAAGACAATGCCCACGGCAATTGATTTTCAAACCGAACATTCATTGCATTCAGACGAGCCGAAGCAAGTTCTGACGATTGTCCTCCGGATAAGAATGTGATTCCAGGAACAGCTGCAGGCACTGTGCGCAACAAGCATTTCAGAGTTGCATCAGCTACCTCGTCAACCGATTCTTGTCTGGAACATGCCAATCCCGGCACTATAATATTGGGTTTCAAAATCATTCCTTCGAGCAATACTCCTTGTTTGTATAGTTGATTGAAAACCGTGTGCAGCACTTGTTCGGTCACTTCAAAACAGCGTTCTAATGAGTGATCACCATCCATAAGCACTTCTGGTTCAACAATCGGGACAATTCCGGCTTCCTGACACAAAGCGGCATAACGTGCCAATGTTTGCGCGTTTGCTTCTATGCAAGCTTTTGTTGGAATACCTTCTCCAATAGTAATTACAGCTCGCCATTTAGCAAACCGCAAACCCATTCCGGCATATTCAGCAAGTCGTTCGCGCAAATTATCCAGACCTTCTGTAATTTTCTCACCGGAATGACCAGCCATGGCAACCGTTCCACCATCGACTTTAATTCCGGGGATTATTCCGTTATCAGTAAGCGATTGGACAAACGAAGTTCCAACTTTCAAGTGTTGATGAACAGTTTCATCAAAAAGGATGGCGCCACTAATACTTTTGTTCAGACCCTTTGTAGTCACTATCATTTCACGATAATCGCACCGCATTTCCGCGGTTTGGGGAATTCCCAACCTGGCAAATCGTTTGTTACAGGTTGGGAAACTTTCGTCCATGGCCAGCAAACCTTTGTTGTCGGCAACCATTGCTTTGGCGGTATCTATAATATCAGTTGTATTCATATTGATTAATTTCATTGTAAATATCTATAATATGCTATTCTTTTCCGGTTCCTTTAATTGTCTTTGAGATACTAATGAAAAGTCAACTGTCATTACATAATACATGATACCGACTAACATTAAAATCAAAAACACCCAAAAAATCCAGCTGTGATGTATCTGTTTCCAGTAAGGCTTACGATCCTGTTTATTTTCATTCATTTGTTCTATTTTTTCTATTTTCAATCAGACCTAAGCACTGATTTTATCTATTTATTTCCAAAGCTGTCACTTTAGCAAGCCTACGAATGAATCTTTCATCCGCTTTAAAGCGAGCATGCAAAAAAGTCAAAGCCAATTCCAACGCTAACTTATATCCGGTAATTTGACCTCCCAGACACATCATATTCATGTTGTCATCTTCTACTCCTTGATGGGCCGAAAATGAATCAGTAATCAATGACGCACGCACACCAGGCACTTTATTGGCAGCAATACATGCCCCTACTCCACTTCCACAGATGGCCAGGCCACGAGTCACATCACCTTTCGCCACAGCTCTGGCCAATGGAATTACAAAATCAGGAAAGTCATCATTCGGAACCAATTCATTAGCACCAAAGTCTTCTACTTCATAACCTAAATTTCGAAGCGCTGAAACCAGTTGCACTTTCAACTTAAATCCGCCATGGTCAGCACCAATACCAATGCGCATTGTTTCAGTTAGTTGTTGAGCACTTCCCTTTTCTATGCATTTTTCTGATTCCATTTCCAGTTACGTATTTCCGGCAAATCCTCGCCATTTTTATTTATATATGTTCTGTGTTCAATCAACTTTTCTTCCAGCATTAATTTCAATTTAGCTGCTTTGTCACTTATTTTTGGCAAACGATTAATTACATCTATTACCAGATGAAACCGGTCGAGGTCATTGAGAACTAAGTTGTCAAAAAAAGTAGTTATGGTACCTTCTTCTTTGTAACCACGAACATGCATATTTCCATGATTTGTACGGCGGTATGTAAGAAGATGTATTAGTTTTGGGTAGCCATGGAAGGCAAAAACGATCGGTTTATCCGTAGTAAACAAAGCATCGAACTCGGCATCAGTTAATCCATGTGGATGTTCTGTATTGGATTCGAGTTTCATTAGATCGACCACATTCACCACCCTGATTTTCAAATCGGGTAAATACTCCCGAAGAATGGAAACTGCTGCCAGTGACTCAAGCGTAGGCACATCACCACAACTGGCCATGACTACATCCGGCTGCGAACCCTGATCATTACTTGCCCATTGCCAGATACTAATTCCCCGGGTACAATGGTCTATTGCTTCTTCCATACTTAACCATTGCGGTGACAGGTATTTACCGGCAATCACCACATTTACATAATTACGACTTCTTAAACAATGATCGCCAACGGATAATAAACAATTAGCATCCGGCGGCAGATACACACGCACAATGGAAGACTTTTTGTTTACCACATGATCAATAAATCCCGGATCCTGATGGGTATCGCCATTGTGCGCTTGTTGCCATACGTGGGAAGCAAGCAGGTAATTTAATGATGCAATATTTTTTCGCCAGGGCAATTTATTGCAAGCTTTCAACCATTTAGCATGCTGATTAAACATTGAATCGACAATATGAATAAATGCTTCATAGCTGGTAAATAGTCCGTGTCGTCCGGTGAGCAAGTATCCTTCGAGCCAACCTTCGCATTGATGCTCGCTCAACACTTCCATTGCCCGTCCCTGAGTGGCAAGAAATTCATCGTTATCAAGCCTTTGGGCATCCCATTGCCGATTTGTCACTTCAAAAACAGCATTCAAGCGGTTGGAAAGAATTTCGTCAGGACCGAAAACGCGGAAATTATTTTCTTCATTGTTAAGTTTTATTACATCCCGAAGAAACTCACCAAACACATGTGTGTCGGAAACCATAACCGCACCCGGCGATGAAATTTGAACCGCACGATCACGAAAATCGGGCATAATAAGATCGTGCAATAGTAAACCACCGTTGGCATGCGGATTAGCTCCCATTCTTCGATTTCCTTTTGGGGCAAGTTCGGCTAATTCGGGTAAAAGGTGACCGCTTTTATCAAAAAGTTCTTCCGGCTTATAGCTTTTCAGCCAGTCTTCCAGCATTTTTAAATGATGTGGATGATCGGAATCAACAATCAACGGAATTTGATGTGCCCGAAATGTTCCCTCAATTTGGAGTCCATCTACTTCTTTCGGTCCGGTCCAACCTTTAGGAGAATTAAATACAATCATTGGCCAACTCGGGCGAACGGCAGTATTATTGTCTCGGGCATGACTCTGAATTTGTTTAATCTTTTCAATAACAGTATCTAAAACACCTGCCATGAGTTGATGCATTGTTGATGGTTCATCGCCTTCTACAAAATAGGGTGTCCATCCACAACCTTTGAGAAATTGTTCCAGTTCCTCGCGTGGAATACGTGCCAATATAGTAGGATTGGCAATTTTGTAACCATTGAGATGCAAAATTGGCAACACAGCTCCATCAGAAATTGGATTTAGAAATTTGTTGGAATGCCAGGCAGTTGCCAATGGTCCTGTTTCGGCTTCACCATCACCAATTATACAAGCTACAATTAGTTCGGGATTATCAAATGCGGCACCAAAAGCATGACTTAGCGAGTATCCCAATTCGCCACCTTCGTGGATAGATCCCGGGCAATCGGGCGAAACATGACTGGGAATTCCACCCGGAAACGAAAATTGAGTAAACAACTTTTGTAGTCCGATTTCGTTCTGAGTAATGTTCGGATAAACTTCAGTATAAGTACCTTCAAGGTAAGTATTTCCAACCAATGCAGGCCCACCATGACCGGGACCCGCTATGTAAAACATATCCAGATCGTATTTTTTGATAACCCTGTTTAAATGAGCATAGATAAAATTTTGCCCCGGCGTTGTACCCCAATGTCCTAACAGCATTTTCTTTATATTTGAAAGCTTTAAAGGTTCCCGAAGCAATGGGTTCTCGTGGAGATAAAGTTGCCCAACAGAAATGTAATTAGCTGCACGCCAATAGGCATTTATCTTTTGCAGTAGGTCATGAGATAAAGTATTAGTTTCCATTTTAGTTATTGCGTTTTAATTTTATGATTACATCTATTCTGGCTTTTGACAGTTAGAACTACTACAGGAATCGACCGGAAAGAATCAGACTGCCGATTTCTTAATTAAAGCCTTTATCAATTGATCGTATGCTACAATGAATTTCTCTATACCTTCATCTTCCAGTTTACGGGTAACTTTATTCAAGTCAATCCTTATTTCAGACAATTCGGACAAAACCCATGAAGCTTGGTCTATATTCTTTTTCAACAAAGACTTCGGTTCACCATGGTCACGATACGCTTCGAGTGTTTCAAGCGGAATAGTATTAACCGTATTGGGGCCAATAAGTGCTTCTACATATTTAATATCACTATAATCGGGGTTTTTAGAACTTGTACTGGCCCAAAGAAGTCGCTGGGGAAAGGCTTTCAGTTTCAAAAACTCAGTAGTTTCAAATAGTTCCCGATAAATTTTATACGCCATTTTTGCACTTGAAATAGCTACCTGACCGCGTATATTGGTGGCAAAATGAGCTTGTTCACCTACTGAAGCAATATAATCTTCTTCTCTGGGATCAATAACTGAATCAATGCGACTAATAAAAAAGCTGGCTACTGATGCAATTTTGTCTACCGGCTTGCCTTGATTTATTCGATCGGTAATACCGGCAATATAAGCTTCGGCTACTTCCTTGTATCTGTCTAATGCAAACAGCAAGGTAACATTCACATTAATTCCTTCGCTAATAAGTTGCCGAATGGCTGGCAGACCTTCTTTGGTTGCCGGAACTTTGATAAGAACATTGGGCTTGTCTAGAGATGCCCACAATCGACGGGCTTCTTTTATGGTACCAGCGGTGTCATGTGCCAGATGCGGGTTGACTTCCAGACTTACATATCCATCTTTCCCCTTGGTTTTTTCATATACAGGAATGAATTCATCGGCCACATTTTGTACATCGCGCAAACAAATTGTTTCATAAATTACCTGAACATTCTTCTCTTTGAGAGCTATTTCGCTAATGGCTTTATCGTACAGATTACTTTCGGCTATTGCTTTTTCAAAAATGGATGGGTTGGAAGTCATTCCGCGTAATCCATCTTCTTTTATCATTAATTTCAATTTGCCACTTGTAATCAAATCGCATCGTATATAGTCGAGCCAGATGGACTGACCCAACGCTTCTAATTTTTTTAAAGGATTTTCTTTCATTCTATTTTGGGTTTTATCTACAAAACTGCGCATCAACATCCTATCGAAAAACAATTTATTTTAAGCAAATTAGTTTATATATAAATAAAATCATTGGGTTGTTTTGTTGGTACAATAAACAAGGGAATAGTAGCATTTCTCAATACTTTTTCAGTAACACTCCCCATAAGTATGTTTTCCAGGCATTTCTGACTGTGTGAACCCATAACAATGTAATCTACATTCATTTCTTGTGCTGATTTTAATATCATTTGAGCAGAATCACCTGTTTTCAATAGGGTTTTCACTGCAGTATCACCTAAATATCGTTTCCCCTTTTCCAGAAAATTCCGTGAGCCGGCATTCTTCATCTCATCGGTATCAAACATATTAAGCGTATCTATTTGCCATTCGCCCATACTGGCATAAGCCGCTGAATAGATGGACAAATCGACTAAAACATGTAGTAAGGTTACTTCTGCACCATACTTCTTAGCCATTGCAAACCCATTTTCGGCTACCATTTTTGAAGTTGGGTCATAATCCATTGCAATCAATACTCTCTTAATCTTGTTTTTTTTCATAATCGTTGAATGTTTAATTATCGGAAGAGTTCTTATTTTGTCAGCAGAAATGTTACACGCACACCTTTCAGAAAGAGCTTTACAGAATAAAGCAAATATCAATATTTTCAGCCTTATTTTTGTTACACAATTTTTGAATATAATTATATGATTCACACATTTTTATGCAGCAATCACTAAAAATAGAATTATACAGGAAATAGAGAATTGAAACCTAAATAAAACTCACTTTCAGCATATTTGTGCTACCATGTTCATTCAGAGGAGTGCTACCTACAAAAACCACACAATCGCCATCTACCAAAAGTTTTTCTGCTTTCAGAATCTCGACCGATTTGGTAACTGCCGTGTTTAACTGGTTATACGAATTTAGTTGGAAGGGTTTTACACCCCATACTAATGACAATTGTTGCACTAATTTTTTATTGTTGGTAAAAGCGTAGATATTGGCTTGAGGTCTGTAACTGGATATTTTTAGTACTGTATATCCTGAGTGGGTGAATGAGATGATGGCTTTTGCCCCAACCTGCTCAGCAAGTTTTGCAGCATTGAAACAAATGGAGTCGGCCAGATAAGTTGGTGAGGTTTTAAGGGGAATATGTAATGCTTCAAATGGATTTGTCCGATTAGTATTTTTTTCGGTATAATCAATAATTCGCTGCATACTATTAATCGTTTCAACCGGGTAGTTACCCACAGATGTCTCCCCGCTGAGCATCAAAGCATCTGCACCATCAAGCACAGCATTAGCCACATCGTTGGCTTCGGCACGGGTGGGTCTGAAGTTTGTAATCATGCTTTCCATCAGTTGTGTTGCAATAATCACCGGCTTGGACTGCATAATGCATTTCCCCACAATTAATTTTTGAATCAGTGGAACTTCGTCGAATGGAATCTCTACGCCCAAATCGCCCCGGGCAATCATAATACCATCGGCAAGTTCTATAATTCGGTCTATTTCCAACAAAGCTTCCGGCTTTTCAATTTTGGCTATTATTCCGGCTCTGGCATTTTGATCCGTTATAATCTTTCTCAGATCCAGAATATCTGAAGCTTTTCGTACAAACGACAATCCAATCCAATCAACACCCTGTTTCAACGCAAAAACAGCATTCGAAATATCTTCTTCTGAAAGGCTTGGCAAAGACACTTTGGTATCTGGGAGATTCACTCCTTTGTTTGATGATAATGGTCCACCATAGATTACTTTTGCTTTAACCACATCAATGCTATTGGTTTCAGTCACCTCCAGCTTAATCTTTCCATCGTCGATAAGTATTGCCTCACCAACTCTGACATCGCGTGGAAATCCCTGATAACTCATGTAGATATGATTTTTTGTGCCCATGCATTTCTCAGTCACAAAAGTTACGATATCACCTTCGTCCAAATGAATCAGGTTATTCTCAATTGCACCTACCCGAAGCTTAGGTCCCTGCAAGTCGGCAAGAACGGAAACATGCGTGTTTAGCTCCAGATTCAACGCATGAATAATCTGAATAAGTTTTAAATGTTCTGCCTGAGTAGAATGCGAGAAATTTAACCGGAAAACATCAACGCCTTCGAGTATCATTTTACGAATAACTTCTTTGCCGGACGATGCCGGACCTAATGTGGCTATTATTTTTGTTTGAGAATTATGTGATTGCATGATAGTCTGTTTATCTAATCTAATTTTATTGCTTCAATAAACTCCTTCAGCGTATTGGCCGAATGCTTAAACAATTCCTGTTCTTCCTCCGAGAGATCAATTTTCACATATTGTGCCACTCCATGAATATTGACAACAGATGGAATGCTAATACAGACATCACTCACACCATAATAATCAGTGACTAAAGTCGAAACAGGCAAAATAGAATTTTCATCCCGCAAAATTGCCCGGGTTATTTTTACCAGCGATAGAGCTATAGAATAGTTGGTAGCCCCTTTTAATTTGATAATCTCATAGGCCGAATTCTTCACTTTCAGGAATATCTCTTTCAACTCATTCCTGGCATTTCCTTGTTTAGCATACTCCGAACAATAGGTTTCTATATCCATGCCGCCAATGGTTGCATTGCTCCACACCGGAAGTTCGGTATCACCATGTTCGCCGATAATATATGCATGGATATTGTTGGAATCAACCTGAGCATAATCGCTTATCATGTACTTTAATCGCGCAGTATCCAACACCGTTCCCGATCCAATAACCCTGTTCACCGGAAAACCGGATAATTTCAAGGTCACATAAGTAAGTATGTCTACCGGATTAGTAACCACCAATAAAATAGCATTTCTGGTATATTTAGCAATGGCAGGTACAATCTCTTTAAATATTGCCACGTTTTTCTTTACTAAATCCGTTCGCGTTTCATTGAGTTTTTGATTGGCACCAGCCGTAATAACAACTATATCGGCACCTTCACATCCTTCGA
>Ga0302213_1001576_pt1 | contig 10617 bp, 6 predicted proteins | sample II_Fen_N1_2_FD_194583 | JGI IMG/M metagenome (GOLD analysis project Ga0302213, IMG submission 194583) | Peat permafrost microbial communities from Stordalen Mire near Abisko, Sweden - II_Fen_N1_1 | ecosystem: Environmental > Terrestrial > Soil > Wetlands > Permafrost | place: Sweden: Abisko... | reverse complement strand
CTGAAATGTTATCTTGGCGAATCATGAATAGAGATTTCTTACTTCATTGTTTGTTTAAAGTGTTTTTCGTTTATAAAATGAGTGTGAGATAATTTATTCAATTATTTAAAAATAACAGTTGTATTTTAAGATTTTCCATTCGGAGTATAGCTCTTACTATAGAAAAACTCCTACTTCACAGGGTGGAGTAGGAGTTTTTTTATAGTAAGACTATCAGAAAACCGTAATATTAATTGCGGCACTTTTTAATACTGCATCAAAACATTATTATGCTTTGATGCATATATTATTATTTACTACCGGCAATAATAGCATCGAGAGTGCGTTGATCATTTACAACATTAGTTCCTCTATTGAAAAGCCCACCTGTATCCCAAGTAAATGGTGCACCACCAATAGCTTTGCATTGTTTGGTGTTAAAGGTGTACCAGTCATCCACTGATTTATTGTGTTTATCTAATTCTAAAGGTTTAAATTTACTTGTGGCATTCCATCTTTGACAGCTATATTCTCCCATAATACAAGGAATTCCTTTATCAATAAATTTTGTTTTAATTTGATTATATCCAACCAAAGATTCAGTTTCTTCACCATAAGTACAGTTTCTATTTGGTTCAAGAGTAGAATGATTTCCTGCACCCCAATAAAAACGCACATCATCCCAACCTCCATCTACTTTATCACTCGATAATATAGTAAAACTACTTGGTGTATAAGTATGCCATTCAAATGCCAAACGATTTGGTGTTGGGTCATTAAATGCTGCAAAATCATCTGGACTAATATAATCAGTAGCCCCTTGTACTATTAATGTACGATATGTATTGCGACCTCCTGTTGAACGAACAGCATCAATAAATGTCTTGTGATATGTAAGCAATATTTTCATTTCTGCTGCAGTACCTGCATTTGGTTCGTTGGCACTGGCAAACATTAAATGTTCGTCAAAATCGCGCAACGAAGTTGCAATTTGTTGCCATAATGCTTTTTGTTTGGCATTAACAGAATCTTTTCGGGATGATAATGGGTTATAATTATTTGATTCTGTAGTACCATCCATTTTCTTTTTACTTTCTAACCATCCACCATCCCAGTGAATGTTGACAAATACATACAAATCATTTTCAACACACCATTGTACTACTTGTTTTACTTTAGCCACATAAGCAGGGTCTATTTTTGAAGTAGGAGAATCTTTAGCACCACCAACATAATCCCAACCACATGGAATACGAACGGCATTAAATCCCATTTGTTTTATAAACTTGATGTTTGCCTCTGTCGGATCTGCATTCACCCCTTTCAATTCTAATGTATTGCCAAGGTTAATTCCCAACTTTATTTTAGCTATAAGCTGTGTTGCCGTACTACCCATTCCTGTCGCATCGGGTGCAATAGGTGCTGTGTTATACGATGGATAAATTGTTGGAGCTTGATTAATAATAACCCGCCTAGCCTGACCATTCGTTGAACTGACATATATAATCTTTGAGCGACTACTAGTGGTTGAATTAGCAGTGATTGTTACACTGATAGCTGCATCGCCTGCAATACCTGATATCTGGCTTAATTTCAGCCAACCAAAACCTAATGTGTCGACACTCCATGCATCATTACATGTAAACGACAGTGCTACTGATCCACCTTCCGATGGTATCTCCTTGGTTATATTAGCAAGCGTAAGTTGCGGTTCCAGCGTAGTAGTATTACATGAAACAACTACAAAGCCTGCAATAAGCAATACTAAAATTGTAATAAAATTATTTCGTTTCATTCTATTTATTTTATTTATAAAAAATATTATTGTAGGATTTAAAACTTGTGGGATGCTCTAGCTTTCGTAGAACACCCACAAGTCTTTCCATTTCTATTATTTTATTTTTACAACTCTGAAATTATCAAATCCTCCATAAAATCCGGTAGTTGTAGCTGAAGTGCCATAATTATTTATAAATACGGTACACCCGGTTTTTCCTGTAGACCCCAACACATCAGATAATTTTGTTATAGAAGCACCTTTTCCTTCACCAAGTGTAGCATCTTTTGCCCGGAACTCACTTAAAGGAATGGTTACTGTTCTCCAACCAGTGGTGGAATAAGCTGCCGTTTTACTTGATGAAATTTGCCAAGGCTCGTACCGTGCTGTATAAGAACCTGCGAAACCAGATTGAATAGCAATGGAACCACCGTTCCAGGATTTTGGAATATTGACTTCAAATTTTATTGCCCAATCACTAACTGCATCATTCAAATTGGCAGCAGGTATCCACTGTGCGTCGCCTATTGGTATACTTTTGCCCTTGGTACCTGCAGCAAGAGAAGCTTCATTTATCGACATGAACATCCCTGTATTGCCCGTCATATCGGTGCAAAGAGTTAACCATCCTCCGGTTTGGCTTGGATCGCTTACCGAGAGATTGGAATCACCCCACCATTGCCAACCAAACGCATCACCCCATTCCATATTGGCTAATACACCTGTTGTAGCACTTCCCGCGGACTTAACATTATATATATTATTCACACCATACGTAGTAGCAGCTATACCGAACGCTGTTGTAATCGATGCCGGTCCGGTTGTCACTGATGACGGTAAAATAAAACCAATAGATTTTCCATTACCGGATAATTTGTAAGAAGAAATTGCTACACCTCCGAAAGAAAATGATTGAATACTTTTAAGGTAAGTACCATAAACATAAACCGAATCGCCGGAGTTGGCATTTTCATTAGAAATACCGGTAATGGTTGGCAATGCAGCTATCTGAAAATCAATCATACCACTCTTTGTTGTTACTGATACTTGCCCGGAGGTAGGTGCAGGAGATGGCATTACAAAACCAAGTGCAGTACCGGCATAGTTTGATTTGTACGATGTAATTGATGTTCCTCCATACGAAAGGCTTTGAACATAAAAGAAATCTGTACCATAAATGTAAACCGAATCGCCAGGATTTGCAAATACATCAGAAATAGCTGTAATAGTTGGTGCTGCAGGACCTAGTTTAAAAGAAAACGTTGTTGAACCTGTAGTTGTTACATACTCTAATGTATAGAGCTTGTTTTCGTTTACTGTTGAAAACGCGATGTTAGGTATTGGCACCACAGCGCTGTTCGGAGCAAATAAAGCATTGTTGAACGTAGCAGCTACGCCATCAAAAGATATTTGAGTCACATTTTGTAAATTTTGCCCAATAATAGCCACATATTTGCCTGTTCCTCCTGACCACATAGGATCAGTTTTAAGATTACCAACACTCATAAGAGTATCCAATGGTGATGCATTATACATTCTTACGCTTGTAATTACCGGTGAACCTATTTCCTCACTTTTACAAGATGCAAACAGAACGCAAATCGCAGTCAAGCAAAACATTAGTGATAAATAGATGTGTTTATTTAATATTTTTTTCATGATTGTAGATTTTAATTTATTTGTAATAAGGTACCGCTGGATCTGCTAATTTGGGATCAGTTGACAACTCCGATGCCGGTATTTGCAAGGTGAATGAACTAATAGTTGCCGGAACCACATTTGCAGGTGCACCAGTAGTTCCATTGCCAGGTGTAGCCACACCCTTGCTGTAACTAAATGTAACCGACTGCTGGCTATTCACGAAATTTAGGGCTTTATCAGGATTATAATAAAAGAGCCGAACCAAGTCTGGCCATAACTGACCTTCAAAAGCCAGTTCAATTCTTCTTTCTTTATAAATCGAATCAATATTTATAATATTATCGGGGTCAACGCCGGCTCTTGTTCGTACTTTGTTAAAATACAATAACGCATCAGCATTGGCGGTTGTTGCGTTGTTACCTAAAATTGCTTCGGCATATATTAAATAAACATCAGCTAATCGAAGAAGGGCAGTATGCTCAATAGACGACCAAATATCCATTGTTGGCGAATTATTATCTTTTGCATTGCCAATAATGTGTTTTTTCAATGTTTGACCACCAGCCGTATAACCACCCGCAGCAGCATTCAATTCAGGATAATAATCTCCCTTAAGCATAAAAGTGGCTTTGCGCCTTACCGTATCTTTTGATGTATATAGCTGATATAAATCATAGCTTGGATTCATGCTCGACCAACCCTGAATATCACCCAAGTTAGGTGCCAAAGTTTGCAAAGCGTTGCCCTTACCCCAGCCGGTGCCCGGTGCCCATTGAAGGGCAAATAGATCTTCCGGCACATCGTTAAATTGTGCCTTAAATAAATCAGAATAACTGTGATATAGCTCTATCCCACTGTTTTTACACACATTCCCTGCATATAGCTTAGCACTATCTAAGTATGCCTGATTGCGGGTTCCACCAGTCTGCCCCAAACCTGCCATAGTTAAATATACTTTACCCAGCATACCTTGTGCCGACCATGTAGTTACTCTTCCTGCCACATCCGTGGTGGGGAGATTTTGCGCAGCATAAGTCAGGTCATTCGTAATAAATTTATAAACATCTGTAACTATATTACGTTTTAGCAATGGGTTCTGTATCAATGTGCTGTTATCTTCAATAATAGGTACTGCTCCCCAATATATTGCCAGGTAATAATAAGCAACCCCACGTACAAACTTAGCTTCAGCAATAGCGGCATTCTTATCTGTAGCACTAATGCTGGATGCAGTATATTGGTTTATGCCGGTAATTGTTGAGTTACATTGAGCAATAACATTGTATAAACCCGCCCAGCCTGTAGACAAAATGCTATTTTGTGCAGAAATACTATGTGCATAAAGATCGCCACTCTGGTCATAATAGCCCACAAAGCCATTTCCACTTAATACATCGCCCAACTCCAACCATGGATCAGTTTGCCCTTGCCAATTCCACCAAGCCGCACCGCCATAAAGGTTTGCAGTAGCCAATCGTAAATCGGAAGTGGTTTGGTAAAAATTATTAGAACTGATTTGCGACTCCGATGGACGGTCTAAAAAACTATCTTTACATCCGGCTATAGCTACAAGCAATAGTAAAGGGATGATTATTTTATTAATAGAATTCATAATTAATCTTTTTAATTTGTGAATATTTATTTAGAAAATGTTATGTTTGCCCCAATGGTAAACGTTCTTGATTGTGGGTAATAACCGTCATCCCAACCTGCTTGAAGCGGATTCCATGAGCCAATTTCAGGATCCATACCACTGTACTTTGTAATTAAAAAGGCATTAGTTACACTACCATATATACGAACGGAATATAAGTGTATTTTTGACAAAATATTTTCAGGCAAACGATATCCCAATGTAATATTTTTGCAGCGTAAAAATGAGCCATCTTCTATAAACAAATCGGACGAACGATTATTATCGTTGGCTGTGGCATTATTTCTTAATCCCACAATACTTGTATTAGGATTGGTAACATATACATTATTGACATCGGTTGCCGAACCATTTGGATTAACCAAGGCAAGTTTTGCATAATCTAACACCGATGTAAAATAGGATATATGATTTTGCGGATCGTTAAGGGTTATAGCAAGTCGATTGAGCACTTTGTTGCCCACATTGGCAGAAAAGAAGATATTTAAGTCAAACCCTTTGTAGGTGAATGAATTACTGAACCCAAACTGAAAAGTCGGACGAGGTGAACCCAAAAATGTTTGATCCTTAGTATCAATAACGCCATCGCCATTCAAATCTTTAAACTTACGGTCGCCATACCAAATACCACCTGCGTTTGGAGAAATTGGATAAGGCTTACCGTTTTGATCAACCGGCAAAGCATGTGTTTTGAAATCGTTAGCAGTTGCAAATACACCATCATAAACATAGCCGTAAAATTCCCCGATAGGCTTCCCTACCACTGTTTTTTCGGCTACTTCGTTATTTGTGTAGTTTGTTTGACTTAAATTAGCATCACTGCCTCCTGCTCCCAAGCTGAGTACCTTGTTCTCATTATGCGAAATAGTAAGGTCTGTTTTCCATGTAAAATTCTTATTCCTTATATTCGTAGAACTAATTCTTAAATCAAATCCTTTGTTGCTCACAGAACCTACATTTTCATAAGGCGCTGCCATGTTTCCAGGTCCTGAAGTAGTACCTGAATATATTGGAAGTGGAACTTGTAATAAAAGCCCGTCTGTTTTGCGGTCATAAATATCGAATGAAAAATCTAACCGTGAATTTAAAAATGTGCCATCAAGCCCAATATTGTAATTTTTAGTTGTTTCCCAGGATACATTCGGGTTTGCCAAATTGCCTTGAAATTGTGATGTACCTGATAAGCCATTGGCTGCTGAAGTAAGTTGAGTTACATATGTATTACCCGGTATACCTTGGTTATTGGTAAGTCCGTAGCCGAGTCGCAACTTTAATTCATTAATAACTTTTACATTTTTCAAAAATTCTTCATTATTGATTTTCCAGGCAAATGCACCGGAGTAAGTATATACCCAACGATTACCCACGGCAAAATTAGAACAACCATCGTCACGTAAATTTCCAGTAACCAAATATTTATCATTCCATGAAAGATAAACACGACCGAAATAGGCTTCCAACGCCGGACCAGAACCTTTAGACCCATCGTTTGTTGCTGTAGTAGCATCACCACTGGAAATAGACGTCACATTGTTTGAAGGAAAATATTTTCGTGCAGCAGAAACATTTTGATAAGTATTCAACTGTGCCTCGTGCCCGACCATTGCATTCAAATTATATTGTTTGAACGAATGACTGTATGTTAAAAAATTTCGTACTGACGTATAAATGTTTTGTCCATAAGAATAAGAAGCATCATTATAGGTTCGAACAGCCAGACCCAATGTGTAGGAAGGGCTAAATTTATCTTCCGTATTAAAATCAAAATTGCCTGAGACTTCATTTCTTAATGATAAATCTTTAGTGAATTGTATTTCAGCATAAATATTGCCAAATAATTGATTTCTCAGTTTTTTGTCTTTATTAATAAGTGCTAGTGCAATTGGATTAGGAGTAGGTTGCACCACACCAGACGGGTTGGTAACACCACCATAAGTACCATCTGCATTTTTTACAGAAACATCCGGTGTAAGATCTAGAGCTGTTTTAATAACACTACTTTGCGTAGAATTCACATCTTCGTCAATATGTGCCAATTGAAGGCTGGTACCTATTTTCAACCAATCAGTAGTTTTATTATCTAAATTCAAACGCACAGAATATCGTTTAAAATCAGACCCAAGTGCTATTCCCTGTTGGTCAAAATAAGAGGTGGATAGCAAATATTGGGTTGTGTTATCGCCACCGCTTATGGTTAAGGAATGATTGGTCGTAGGTGCACTGCGGAACAATGCTCCTTGCCAGTCAGTACCTGTACCGAGATATTTAGGATTGGCAAATTGAGGTCTTGCATCCCAACTCCATCCTCCATATATGTCATTCGCTCTAGCGTTAATTAAAGTGGCAAACTGCTGCAAATTAACTGTCGGAAGTTTCTTTGGCACCTCTTGATAACCGACATAAAAATCGTAGGTAATTTTCGGAGCTCCTGTTTTACCTCTCTTTGTAGTAATAACAACTACACCATTTGTTGCCTGCGAGCCATAAATAGCAGTGGCAGAAGCATCTTTCAATACATCGATTGATTCAATTTCGCTTGGATTAATACTGCTTAATGGATTGGATCCATTGCCCGGATCGCTTGACGGCGGAATGATAATACCATCAATTACATATAATGGAGAATTAGTACCATTGACAGAGGATACACCGTGTATTTGAATAGATACACCACCACCGGGTTGTCCTGATATTTGCTGTACTACGACACCCGCCACTTTTCCCTGCAAGGCCTGATCGAAAGTAGCTGGTTGCGTTTTGAGAAGATCTTTGCCCGTCACGGAAGATATAGAACCCGTAACGTCTTTTCGTTTTACTGTACCATAACCAATTACTACCACTTCGTCAAGCGATTTTGTGTCTTCTTTTAGGCGAATTTTTAATTGCGGGCTACTCACTTTTACCTCTTGAGCAGCGTAACCAACATAAGTTACTTTAAGTGTTTCCCCTATTTTAGCTTTGACTGTAAATGTACCATTTATGTCCGTCATAGTACCTTGTTTTGAGCTTTTTACCAAAACACTAACACCTATAAGCGGTTCGCCATTTGATTGGTCCAATACTGTACCCGTAACTTTTACATCGGGATTCTGAGCCGATACTAGCCCAAACGAGCACAGCATTGCTGCGAGGATTACATACTTATTCAAAAGGCTTTTTGTTACCCTCCGAACACATCGAATCACATGTTTTTCATTCATAATTCATTTTAATTTAAAGTTAATAATTGTCTGTTCTAATTTAAAGCTAAATAATTGGTTTAATTATTTATGTGTTTAATCATTTATTGAGAAATGTATTTCTATGGAAAAATGCATTACTTTGTTTATTCATTTTTTTGATTGTTTGATTTTTTTTACATTTATGGTTTTATATTAAAGTATAACGGGGTAAAAGTATCTTAAGTTTCATTATGCTATGGGGTCATTTTGTGTCAGAAAACAACCACATTTGTTGCAATTGTTACACTCAAATCTGGTGAGATGGGTTTGCTATTGATACTTAGCAAGGTACGGTTCTACTTATTTTGATATATATTGGCATATTGTAACTTTAAAATAAGATTTAAGAATCTGTTGTTTTTAGAGTCGATTTGGAGTAAATAGGTCTATTTAGGGCATTAATTACCCTTTAATCATTACAAGTAGACATATATTATCCTGGGTGAGCAATATAAATTATAAACAATTGCTTGCATTAAATGCTGTGAATGCATTTTATTTAATCCCACGTAACGAGCAATTCCTTCACCAAACTACCTGTTAGTCGAACCAAAGGTTCGTTCAACCTTATATCTAAGCCGACTCACCCCTTTGTTGAATTGAATTTCACGTTTACCTAGAGCTTTGCTTTCGTTGCTTTGAACATGATGTGATTCCTTAGTTTTTCTTTCTCAAAACCTCATCGTTATCTTTGCTTTTATAGCCTTTATCTGCTTTACCCAAGCTTTCTCAGTAAGTTCTATTTTATCTAAGACATCCTCTAAATGATTAATATCACTTTCGTTGGCTGAGGTGGTAACTACTCCTAAAACTAGTCCGTTGGCATCTACTGCTGTATGTTGTTTGAATTCGAACCTTAACCTTCCAACCTTTTTGATCCAACGTGCATCTTTATCTACATTGGGTTTTGTCTTTTCGTGCAAAGATGGTTTCATCTCACAGTCTGTTTCTTTTCTGTTTTCCACGGCTTCATATTTTTTCTTGCCTCTGGGTTTTCTTGGCGTATCAGTTATAGAGGCGTCTACAATGGCACCAGTACGAACCAATATCCCTTGAGACTCTAATTGTTTGTTCATCAAAACCAAGAGTTTATCATAAGCTTTTACATCCGTAAATACTGTTCGAAAACGGCTTATCACAGAATTGTCTGGAAAATTGCCATCCAGACTTAGCCCGACAAAACGACTAAAGGATATTCTATCGTTGACTTGGACTTCTACTTCGTAATCGCTAAAACCATACCATGTCTGCAATAAAGCCATTTTGAACAAGACAATTGATTAGCTTTTCTATTGGTTTCCAGTCAATAATCTGATTGATATGATTGAAAAAATCTTCTTTGACTTTACGCCTGCTTACTGCAAGATCTACAAAGCCTAGTGTGTGTTGTGTTTTTACACGCACACAGATATACGTACAATTGTCTTTATATCAAAGATATATACACTATTTTTTTGCGACGATCTCGATCTGAGGCATAAAATACGATATCTTAAATATAACCAAATTTTCACCAGGCACTTATATCAATAGCATTATAGCCTCAGCATACTCTTCTATTAGTACAACACTATTGCCTGCAATAGAACAATCCTCTAGCCTGCAAGAGTACAACACTATTGCAGGCTAAAGGATGATGCTAAGATACAATAAAAAAAACTCTCATCCCCGGCAAAACACTTACGCAGGCAATGAGAGTTATTTATATAGAGATGGTAGGTCGTAAAAACAACCTTTATGAAACCGCAACTACAAGTGATTTGTCAAAAATACATATCTTGGGTTGTTTCAGTAAAACACCTCCAGTGTGTTGTGTCACTACTTTCAGTGTATATGTTCCAGCTGTCAATGCTGGTATCATGGCAATAAGCGTGGATGGTTTATTCTGAATAACCACCTGAGCCTTTATTGCTTCACCCGAATCCGGGATAAACCACAACCCGCAGTCGCCATTATCACCGGCTATCTTAATATTATTTCCAAATAATTCAACCACGCCATTCGGAGTAAGTATTTCATTCACCTTCCCCGAAACACTGTCTTTCACCTCCAAAATCTGAGGTTGAGGACTTACGGCAGAGGTTTTTTCTAGAGCTATCTTTGCTTCCAGATCGCGCAACAATGTACCTTTCGTTATATTTATATTCAGCTTGTGACGAGTAGCATCGAAGGTATCCAGTGGACCTTCAAACACCCCGGAAATAGAAAACGAAGTACAAATTAACGGCGTATTGATTGTACCACCCGTTTCGATAATGTCTGTCACAGTTTCTTCTATACCATTCAGCACAGCCAGAATATCAGTACGGGTAAGCGACGTTCCCCGCCGCAGTAACGCTGCAATA
>Ga0302213_1001572_pt1 | contig 10641 bp, 4 predicted proteins | sample II_Fen_N1_2_FD_194583 | JGI IMG/M metagenome (GOLD analysis project Ga0302213, IMG submission 194583) | Peat permafrost microbial communities from Stordalen Mire near Abisko, Sweden - II_Fen_N1_1 | ecosystem: Environmental > Terrestrial > Soil > Wetlands > Permafrost | place: Sweden: Abisko... | reverse complement strand
TGTAATAAAGCCGATGCCGGATGTACTCGTTTTGGCTCACTCCAAACTTTAGGCGCCACTACTTCCTGGGTAGATACTTATAAGAAAAATTTACCAGATACTTATCAAAGCGACACTTCGTCACCACTTTGTCAGGCGAGTGAAGTTGGTTGCGATGCTTGGAGTTATGGTAATGGTTCGGCCAGTTACTTTAAAACACCGGGTTTAAATACTTGTATCTTTAAAAATAATTTCTGGTATAAATCGCCAGTTCAACGTTGTGATATAAATAGTGATGGTAAAATTACGGGTAGCGAAACCTCGGGAGCACTTTGTTTGTCTAATGCCGATTGTGGTACTAAAAAATGTGTGACCGATACTAATGATTATCCTTGTGCGGTTTCATATAGTAAGACCCTTGGTTTGGGTGGTGCTAACGGTCGAGTGGCTACGCCTGATGGTTCAGTTGGTTTATGTAATGCTGAATCAGCCGGTTGTGGTGAATACATTGATCCGGTTAGTAAATATGTTAATAATTTAATTTATAATCCGATTGCTCAAGATTTAGATGGTGATAATAATCCGGATAAATGGACCAGTTTAAACGGCCTTTATTATCAAAGAATTAGTGTTAAACCAAATAAACTTTATATTTTACAAGTCGATGGTAATGTTACTTTGCCTATTAGTTTAGGTAGTTTTTCAGCGACCTTAACCGGTAATGGTGGTTTAGTTAATATTCTTGGTCCTAATAATCAACTCGGTGATTTAGTTTCAACTGTTACAGCCACTAGTTCAGTAATGTTTAATACGGGAGTTAATACCTATGTTAATGTTTATCGCAACACGGTTACTACTGATGTAACTAATCCAGCGGCTAGTTTGTCTCTTAAAGAAGCGATTATTAATTATCAATTAAGCGCTAATATTGATACGGCTACTTGTAATGGCGTAGTAAATACTGATAATGGTTGCGTTCTGTTTAATGCTCGAACTCAAGTGGGTCGCAGTGGTTTAAAACAAAACATTTTTAATGCTAAAGATACCGCTGATGGTCAAGCACCTCAAACTTGTGGTGGTAACACTTGTTCGGCTAATTCAGTAATCAAAGTTAGTCCTGATCGAATTTGTTCTCGTTGGCTGTCTTGCCAAACTTATACCGAAGACCCAGTCACTCACGAGCGAACTTGTTATAAGATGGGTGAATGTGATCAGTTAAACGAAAAGAATGAATGTGGTAATTTCTTGGCTTTAGATAATACGATTCGTGATATTAGTAATAGTCAGAATAAAAACGCCACTGGTTATTCTTTGCTTAACGACTTTTATCTTGGTGCTATGAAAGAAGTTGGTCAAAACACTGATGCCCATTTTGATTTTGAAAGTAGTTCAATTAACTTAACTTGTCGTCGTAATGTTGATGTAGCTGGTAGCTCCGCTTTAAATGATTCTAATGTAAAAAATACGGCTTGTATTTTTGACAAAAGTATTAATGATAGCTTAGTCTTAAGTCCAAATAATTCACCAACTAATTATCCAGCCCACGGCAAAGGTTTTTTGAAAGTATTAAATTATTATCAAATTTCACCACTATCTAATAATTCTTCGATTTCAGTTTATACCAATCAGGATTATTATATTAATTATTTAGTTAATACTAAGGGGTCGAGTGCTAAAGCTAAATTACTAATTACTGATGAAACGGGTAATAATGTTAAAGCTAGTTTTATAGACACCGCTGATAATGGTTGGGAGCGAAAAATTTATAAATTTAATATCGCTGGTGCTAGTAAGACTCAGACCAAGATCAAAATATATTTAACGTCTAATACCGCCAATCTTACCCCTGGCTATGTTTACTTTGATGATATAAATATTGAACCAGTCCTTCAAACGGGAACAAGTAGTTATGTCTCTAAAGATTGTCGTTTGTATCCAAGTGATGACAGCATGTCTTGCTTGTCAGCGAATAATAATGTAATTAAAGATGGATTGTATGGTTATTGTTTACAATATGATCCTTTAAATCCTGGTGTTTGTTTGATGTGGTATCCAGTGGATCAAATAGCTCCGATTACTCGAAATAGCCAATCAGTTCTGGGCTATTCAGGTAAATTCCCTCTTTATTATTGTACAGAAGCTAATGGTAATTTTGCTTTAGTTGATAAGAGATTATCTTCTCTTGTAAAAACTTCTATAGCTGCATATGATACTCCATGTAGTCACTTGGGAAAATCACCAAGTAAATTTATTGACGATGGTAGTTGTGGTAATAATTACGTCAGTCTTTATTTTGAATATAATATTCCTGATGATGATAATCAACACTCTCGTTGTAGTCAAAATTGGTTCTGTGTTCCTAAAAATGAAGTCAATTCTTACTCTATGCAAGTTTTGAAAAATGGAGTTCTTTGGAATGGTTGGGGCAGTGCCAATTTAAGTAATACTTTTTCAGGGTATAAATTATTATTACCAGACAAGCAATCATATATTGATGGCGACGAAGGGGGTAATCACGAGGGGGTTAATAATTTTAAAGCAAGACTTATAACTAGCTATGATGGTTGGTATAATTATAATGGTGTTTATAATATTAAAAATGCTACGCCACCGATTCGTGTTTGGGATTATAATAGTCAGCCTGCTGACGAAGATGGTTTAAAACTTGTCTCTTCTCTTGATCCTGACCAAGCTTACCGCTTAACTTGTAATAAATTTGCTCAATTTGTTGATAACGAAGGTGGTAACATGGCTTGGACAGGTCGTATTAGTCGTAGCTCTTTATTCTCGACTACAACCCCTAATTTCTTTGGGGGAGATGCTTATTTAAATGAAGATAGTAATCTCTACTATTACGGTCGAAATCGTGAAGACGTTCCTTTTGGTGCCGCTGTTTTATCAAATGATTATAATTGGGGAATAAGTAATCCTTTGGCATTACGTAATCAATATTCTAAGAAGAACGGAGAATCCTTGTTTGCTGGTCGTCCATATGGTTGTTCTGGGCCGGGATGTAGTAATATTGGTCAATGTAGTTTAGATTCTAATGTTTTCTGTTTTTATACTGGCGACGCAGACTTAAACAAGCAAAGTTGTTCAGCTGGCGGCAATGGTGTTTGCGTTGCTCTTTGGAGGACTTCATTAGTACATCAAACATTACCATCTTTTTCTGATGCGATTAGTAATCTAAATCAAATATTTGTTAAAAAATATGCCGACTTAGGTTATTCAGTTGCTGATTCAGGTTATAAAGCTATTGCTTCAGCGCCATTTTCAGACGCAGATTCTTTTACAACAGGAGCATCACATGTCTTAACTAATGCTGGCGGAATTATTAAAGTTTTACCAGTTATTAAAAATGAAGATTTTAGATTGACAGCCAGTACAACAAAAATGGCTATAAATACTGGTAATGTAAATATTGAAGAAGCGGGCCTATATCAATTATCATTTAATAGTATAATTGATTCAGAACAACAGCCAATGAAGCAAATTATTATTGATTGGGGCGACAGTATTCAGGTTGTGACTAGTTTAGATAATAAACCAGAAGATGGTACGCCTCATAATTTTTATCATTTTTACTTAAAAGGACCCAATCGTCATTTGGAGATAAAAGTTATTGATAATTGGGGAGCTTTTAAATGTTCAGCTATGAGTAATAATTCTTGGGGGGGCGCTTGTAAAACTCTAAACTAAATATATTTAAAAAGCTCATAATTAGATTATGAGCTTTTTGAAAAAAGGGATGTTTATTTTAAACATCCCTTTTTATTTTTTAATCTTTTACAAGACGAATCCCTATTCCCCAATATGGGTCTATTCCACCAAGACCATTACCTTCAACCGAAAAAATAGTAGAATATGTATCGGTTGACGATGTAAAAAGCAAACAATTGGTTTTTAGTTTAATAAAGTTACCACTACCTCCAGCAAAATTTCTAGCTCCACTTGGTAAAGCGGTAAAACCAGAAGAATTAGTTGGCGCATAGGTAAGCCCTTCCCAATATTTTCCACTAGCATCAGTCATTTTTATGGCTGCGGAATTTTCTCCACCCAGATAAGTCTGTAGAGTTGTAAATTCTTCGGCCGATGGTAAATGATAGCCAATAATAAATTTACGAGTATCAGTCGCTGCGTACCAGTTGTACAAAGCCCCGTAAATGTTACCTAAAGCAGTATCGTTATTATACCAACAGTAGGCTCCGGTTCTGGTACTTGTCCAAGCAGCACCGTCAGTAATATTTGTGATGGCGTTACCATTAGCATAATGGGTTGCTTTTAGATTTTCTCGCAACCAGGTTTGGTTACCAATTTTAACTAGATGATAAGAATTACCATCATAATCTTTGACAACTTCACTAACGACTATAGCCAGGGTTGTAAATTGACTTTCGCCACTTATTACTTCTCCAGCCTTGTTAGAGGCTCGAACTCTTAAAGTATAATTTGTGCTAGCCGTTAATTTGGCTAAATCAAAACTAACTTTAATCGTATCTTTGCCAGTAAAGGTTGTCGGTAAAGTGTTGGTTTTCCAAGCACTGCTACCGGTTTTATAATCAAATGAAACTTGAGTATTGTCTTCATTGGCAATTACCCAGGCCGTGATTTTAGCGGTTGAGTCAGTAATATTAATAGCACTGGCTATTGATAGCACTGGCTTTACCAGCGTTGGATCAGGGGGGTCATTTGGTCCATCGCTTGTTGGTTTACAAGCGAATAATAAAATTGCGACCAGAAGAACTGTCGTTCTCCAGAGGCCAGTTGCTTGGAATTTTTTCATTTCTTATCTCTTTTTTTATTGTTAATTTACTGATTTATTTATGGTTACAATATAATATTAAATCTTTGTTTTGTCAATATTAAGGACTTTTTAATTATTGGTTTAAAATTTTTTTATAAATAATTTTTTGTTAATCGTAATTTTGCTAATATCTTTTTTTTATAGTAAAATTATAGAGTAAAAACTGTTAAAGTAATTCGCAGTTTGTGTTATAATGTAAGTGAAATATTTTAAAGTTTTATGGATATCGATGAACAGTTAATTAATCAGAATACTGAGTCTTTAGAAGCAGAAAAAGCGGGAGAATTTCGGTCCGCAACTCGTGGTAGTATGCAAGAAAGAGGTGAAGAGGAAAGGTCTTCACTAAGAGAGCGTATTCAACAAAAAAGATTACAAGAGTCACAAGAATTTAAAGAAAAATTAGCGGACGGCTCAGTATTTAGTTCAAATGTTAGTCCAATTCTCAAAGCGACTGATGAAGCTTTAAAATTTGCCTGGGAGAATCTGATTACTAGTTTTGGTTTAACCCTAATTTGGATTGATATACATGTTTTTTTAAATAAAGTTTTTGGCCCCACTGTTTTTCGTGAACCAGGTGAAGAATGGATACCAGATAATATTAAAAAAATAGCGGGTAAAAGTAAGTCGGCCGCTTCTTTACTTAGAATCGTAGAAGGATCTGGTATTGGCTGCTTAAATCTGGGTTGTTTGTTTTTAGTTTTATTTATATTTACCATTATTTCTATAATAGCCTCCGCTTTAACGGGTGATTTAAGTATTTTATATGAATTACTTAAAGGCAGTTTATTAGAATTTTTGAAACTTTTTAAATAACATTTTTATTTAATGAAAAAAATAAATTTTAAAAAATTATTTATTAGCCGGAACTTATTTGTTTTCCTGTTTGTTCTAACGGCTATTTTTTTATTTGGTAGACCGGTCTATGCCAGTATCAGCGACACTTTAGGTAATGTTGTTGGATCAATTATTGCTATTTTTATTAGAGCAATTTCTTCCATTTTAATTTTACTGGTGGGAGTCCTAATGAACGTGGCCACTTACAGTGATTTTATTAACGCGCCGGCTGTAGCTAAAGGATGGGTGGTGGTTCGTGATTTATGTAACATGTTCTTTGTGGTTATTTTGCTGATTATTGCTTTTGCCACTATTTTAGGGCAAGAAGAATATGGTGCTAAAAAAATGTTACCTAAATTAATCATGGCTGCCGTCCTGATTAATTTTTCTAAATTAATTTGTGGTTTAATGATCGACGTTTCTAATGTCGTCATGCTTACTTTTGTAAACGCTTTTAGTGCAGTTGGTGCTGGTAATATTTTAGATATGCTAGGGATTGCTGATGTTACTAAAATTGCTGTTAGTTCAGATTCGGGAGCAGTAGTTACCTTTGGTATGATTGTTAGCTCTTACATCTTTGGTTTAATTTATGTCGTTATTGCCACCGTGGTGGTTGCTGCGATGTTAGGTATGCTAGTTGTCAGAGTCGTGATGATTTGGATTTTAGTAGTTTTATCACCACTCGCTTTTTTCTTACAAGCTGTTCCTGGTAAAGGCGCTAGCTATTCTGGTCAGTGGTGGACTAAATGGACTAGTAATTTATTAGTTGGTCCAATTATTGCCTTTTTCTTATGGTTGTCTTTTGCGGCTTTACAAAATAGCAGCTCACCGATTATTGCTTCAAATAATTCCGATCTAACAACTAATAATGCTGATATGACTTCTTCAACAGGAGGTATTGGCACTCAGGCGGGAACACCAGCGGCGATGGCTAAATTTGTAATTGCGATTGGTATGTTGCTTGGTGGTATGAAAATCGCTCAAGAAGTTGGTGGTGAAGCTGGCTCAGCCATGGGTAAAGTATTTAGTAAAGGTAAAGGATTCGCCACTGCCGCTGGTATTGGTGCTTTAGCGGTGTCTGGCAAGGCAATTGGTAGAGGCGTTAGAAATACTACTCTAGGTGCTATTGGCGCGGGAGCTAATTTAGCTAGTGAAAAAGATATCGTAACCGGAAAAAGAAAAGGAACAAAAGTTGGTGATTTTGCTTTACAGTGGAAGGGTGATTTAGTAGGGGCTAGAAATAAAGAAAAAGTAGCTAGCCGTGAAAAATATTTAAAGAAGATAGGTATTGGAGAAAAATCTGCCGAGAAAGGAAAGGTCTTATTTGATGATGCTAAAACTCAAATGGTTGGACGTGTTTCCAGGGGGGCAGTAAATTATGGTTCAGCTGGAGCTCTTGTTGGTACAGCTCTTGGTCCTATCGGAAGTTTTGTTGGCGGTGGTATTGGCGGTGCTATTGGTTTAGTGGCTGGTGGTTTCGGTGGCTTCGCATCAAGAGAAAAATACGATAAAGCTAAATCCGATGTAAAAACTTATGAGCAGAAAGATAGTACTGGAGTAAGTAAACAGTCTGAAGATAAAATTCATACAGATTCAATTAGAAGTAAAATGAATGCTGCAAAAGCAACTGGGACTTCTTTTGATATTGATAAAGACACAACACCAGAAGAGTTAGCTGCTTTAAAGAGAGCCCAGAAAAATGAAAAAAATAAAAAAATTGTTAATGGTAAAGATGTTTTAGGTTATAGTACTGGTGGACCAATTGCTTTTGATAGAACCGATAAGGCTATGGGCAACATGACAAAAAATAAAAAAGCAGCTCAAGATTGGGTTAAAATTGCCTCAAAGAACGATGTCACCTTAGAAAATATGGGAAAGGGGAATGTTTATTCAAGTGCCGGTATTAGTGAAACATGGAAAAGAAGATTGGACGAGCTAAATAATGGAGGACCTGAATCAGATGAAGCTATTACAAAGATGTCTAGCGAAATAACAACTGGTGGAAAGTTAAACGATAAACAACTTACCGAAATAGCTAAAGTAATTTCCGCTTACGAAAAGAAGGGCGAAGTTTCTAACCCAGCTACATTAGGAAAATTAAAGAATGCTTTAATAACTAATGATCCTAAATATAATCCAGATAATTTTACTGATCAAGTTTCCGCTCAGTATAGAAAAGTTGGTGATGGTATGGAAGTTAAGGCTGGCTCTGGTAATCTTCAATTTGATACTTTCGCTAAAAATTCTGCCAAGCTGCCAACTGATCGTAATTCTTCTAAAGATATAATGGGTGCTAGTTTTGAAAAAATTAATAACAAAGCTAAAGAACTTGGTGTTGATTATGAATTAGACGAAGCCGCTGGAGCTAATCAAAAAGTTGATGGAGCTCAATTATCCAATTTATCAAAAGTCATGTCTGGTTTAATTGACGATGAAATAAAAGGATTGCAAGCCGTCGGTGGTGATATTAATAGTCAAAAAATAAGCCAATTAAATACTGCTAAATCACGTTTAGATAAAGGTGATATTTCTGGATTATCATTAAAGAATACCGACGTTACTTATAAAGCGGCAAATGACACTGAAAGACGTCAAGCTGAATATGGCACAACTCAACATGAAATCATGCATCAATCAGGGGCTAAAAATGAAGAGTTAGTAAATGATAGCGCTAACGCTTTGCAAGAATCTAAACTTATTGGTCGTGTTCCTCAATCAGATGCTGAATCAGGCGGCAAACGTTATGATGAAATTATTGGTAAAATGATTGCCAACATGGAACAGGCTCAAGCTAATCCCGATGAAATTAGATCAGCGATTGATAGTCAAATTTCTAAATGGACACCAACTAATGCTCAAAGAGTAGTTGAAACCGAAGAAGGTAAACGCGATAGCGTTAAAGATATTGTTCCTGACGCCAGCGAAAAATCTATTGATACTGAAAAAATGATTGCTTCGATTGATAAACTAACCGAATCTCTAGATAAGCCTTTAAGAAGTTCTAAAGGTGATTCAAATGGGGAATTGGATTTATCCATCGCTTCTAAAAATTTCTTCCGCATGATGTTTGGTGGAGTTAAGAATATTATTAAAAAAGATGACGCGATTATTGGTGAGAAATTGAAGCCCCTAACAGCGATGGCAAGGAGTGAAGAAAATAAAGTTAAGTAATATATGAAAGAAACATACTTATCAGAGTGTTTAGAAAAGTTTCATAATCTACCAGAACAAATTCAGGACATGGTTGGTGATTTTGAGACTTGTCTAATAGTTAAAAAATTAGAAGATGCATATAATGTTTCTTTAAGTTTTGTAGTTATTCTAGTAGCTATCGGCGAGCTGACAATTGATGATGTCCCAGATTATTTAAATTTAAAATTTAAATTGGACAAACAACAAGGGGAAGAAATTGCTAGTCATTTAGAATCGGAAATATTTGTTCCCGTTTTAGATTTAATTTTAGATTCCGAAGACGAGGCTGAAGATGAAGAAGTTGTGGTAGAAGAAAGTAAATTTGGTCCTCTCACTCAAATGTCTCAAGAGGATAAAAAAGAATTTATTTTAAAAACTTTTACCAGTGAAATAATTCCCGCTCTTTCAGCTGAGCCTGCTAAACTCCAAGACTTTAACATTGCTTTATTTCAAGCTTTTAACGAAGATGAGGATTTAGAAGATAAAGTTGAAGCTTTATTGTATAACAACCAAGAGAAGTTAAGTAGTCATCAAATAATTTTAGATGGTCACCCAGCTTCGCCATCAATTGCTAATTGGTTAAAAGATTTTATTAAAAAATACGGTAGTGATTTATTCAATGAAGTGATTCTGGCTGAATATTTAAGTCAGTCACCAAACATTAAAATACTTAAACCAGAGGAAAAAGAATTAGTTAGAAAAGTTTTAAAACTTTATCGCAATTTAGTATTTTTCCCGGAAAGTATGGACGGTGTTATTTTAGAAAATTGGGAAATATTTCCGGTTAGTCGAAATGAAACAATAAATAAACCAGAAAAAATAGTAGTAAGCAACGATCCAATTATTACGGAACGTCAAAAAACTATTTTTGATTTACAGAAAAATTTAACTAAATATCCGACTACTAGTTTAGAATACAAAGCGATTCATCAAGAAATTAATCGCCTTAGTCGCAAGTAATTCCATGTTTGATTATTTACAAAAATTTAATACTCTACCGCCTAATTTACGTGATAGTGTGTCTTCGCCAGCAGCGATGGCCGTTATTTCTGAATTAGAAAATAAATATAAAATAGATTTAGCTGCGACTGTTATGAAAGTGATGGCCAAGATTATTTCTTTGGCTGATTTATCAATTTATTTTGTATCGGACTTTTCTTTGAGTGAAGAAGCCGCTAAAAAATTAACCGCTGAACTTAAAGAGCGATTATTTTTTCCGGTGGCTAATTATTTAGGCTATAACGCTTATTATTCTTCGATTGTTCCTAAGACCGCCTTAGCCCCAGTTCATTTAGCAGGGGTGGAAAAAATTATTAAAGAGTCCGGAGTGGTTTTTGCCGGCGTAGAATTAAACACTCGTTTAAAAAATATTTTAACAACTTATCTTAAAGGGATCAGAAGTCGGGTTGATACTCGTCTAACTCTTAGTAAAGATGTTATGTCGGGTGGTTTAGGTTTGGACTACAAAGTTATTGATAAAATATTTAAAGTGGCTGATGAAATAAACGCTGGTCAGACCTTACTCTCGGGCAATTTAACTGCCTTACCTTTAGTTGAGCCAATTAAAACTGGCTTAGATAAAGTTAGAGCCTTGTATGAACAACCGGGTGAAGCTCGTGACATTCCCTATGATCTTAAATCAGCTATCGCCAGTGGGGTAATTAAAAAACCCGTTACTCCTTTTAATTTACCAATACCCGAAGAAGCTAAAGAAAAATTATTAACGGAAGCTAAAAAAGAAGTGACCCCAGTGGTTGTGACACCGCCAGTTATTAAAATACCAGAAACTATTAAAGCTGAAGTTAAACCGATTCCAGTTTTAGTTCCTGTAA
>Ga0302213_1001571_pt1 | contig 10646 bp, 8 predicted proteins | sample II_Fen_N1_2_FD_194583 | JGI IMG/M metagenome (GOLD analysis project Ga0302213, IMG submission 194583) | Peat permafrost microbial communities from Stordalen Mire near Abisko, Sweden - II_Fen_N1_1 | ecosystem: Environmental > Terrestrial > Soil > Wetlands > Permafrost | place: Sweden: Abisko... | reverse complement strand
AAATTTATGTTTCATTGTTTAGAATATTGAACGCAAATTACGTAAAAAAACGCAAATCAAAAAATTATGTTATAAAATATTTTCCCTTTGAGTAATTAAATTATTTTTATAAACTTTCAAGTTCTACCACTGGTAAAGCATCTTCCTGTTCAACAAAATTATCTTCAATTGGTACCTGTTCACTCTTTATTTGCCTGGTTATTCCGAAAATTATTCCAAAGTAAATACAAGTGATCAGAATGGAAGTACCTCCCCTGCTTATAAGGGGTAATGGCTGGCCTGTTACCGGAATTAAACTTGTAGCAACAGACATGTTTATAAACGTTTGTATAACGATCATTAACGAGAGTCCTATCACCAGTATAGCAGGGAATACAGAGGAACAGTTTGTAGCGATCTGACCCGCTCGAAAGAGTAAAATCAGGTAGAGAATGATCACAACAATCCCTCCTATCAGTCCCATTTCCTCTACAATTATTGAATATATAAAATCGGAATACGCTTGTGGTAGATAATCCCTTTCAACACTGTTACCAGGCATTACTCCGAAAACTCCACCCCGTGCTATTGCTATCTGACCATATTTTTCCTGTCGGTTCTTATCATTTATCACATACTTGTTTCCTTTACCTTCTTTATCCGAATGTCTTTCAATCCTCGCTACCCAGGTATAACCACGTTTGAACATATGTGGCATCGACGTTTCCGGAATTGTTTTTATTGCACCATATCCTATAACTAAAGTTATTACCAGTATACCGGCCAATGAGATCAGGTATTTTAAGGATATACGTCCTATAAACATCATGATGAAAACCACTGTAAACAATATAAATGCTGTAGAAAAATTCTCAAGCAAAATCAATCCACAAACAGCAATCAACATGATGATGGTATTTCTGAAATAAACCCATTCATCCTTTGAATTATCTCTGATTCTTGATATCAAATCGGCTGCAACAATAATAACGGAGAGTTTCGCCAATTCAGAAGGTTGAAACTGAATGCCACCTATTACAAGCCAACGTGCGGCATCATTCTCACTATGTCCTTTAAAAAGGACAAAAATTAATAATGCAGTTGAAATTAATAAACCCAGATAAGAAGATATTCGAATAAACCGGTATGGAATTAAATGAACAAAAAAGGCTATCATTATTCCTCCAGTCAAAAAAGCAACATGACGCAACATAGGTCCGGCATGATTGGAAGCTTTGTACGCCAGCGTGCTTGATGCACTGTACATCTCAATCACTGAGACTATGCACAGTGAAAAAAACACAATCCACAACGTTGCATCACCTTTTAAGTATTTTTTTAGAAGAGTTTCCATATTTTTGGATTATTGAAAAAACAGAGGGTATTCCGGTTAAAGATTTCTCACCCAGCTTTTGAATTGTGTACCCCGGTCTTCGTAACTTTTGAATAAGTCGAAACTGGCACAACATGGTGAAAGCAATACTGTATCTCCATGGTTTGCCATTTTATAAGCTACCTTAACAGCATCTTCCATGGATTGAACATCTGTAATTTCGGATATCTTATCATCAAAATAAGCATGCAATGCCTTATTGTCAAGTCCTAAGAAAACCAGTCCTTTTACTTTTTCATGAATTAACTCCTCTATCTCTGAATAGTCGTTACCTTTATCTGTTCCACCTAATATCAGGACGACAGGAGTTTTCATACTTTGAAGGGCATACCAGCATGAGTTCACATTTGTTGCCTTCGAATCATTGATAAAACGTATATTTTTTACCGTTGCAACGTATTCCAACCTATGCTCTACTCCCTGAAAATCCTGCAAGGATTGTCTGATGCTCTCTTTTCTTACATTCACTATTGAGGCCGCCAATCCGGCTGCCATGGAATTGTAGGTGTTGTGAATACCTTGCAATGCTAATTCTGAAGTTGGCATAGTAAATAGGGTTTTTAATGTTTTTATGATTAATTCATCCTGTTCAATAAAGGCTTTTGTCTTTTCATTTCGCTCTATGGCAAACGGATACATAGTCGATTGGATATTTCTCTTTTTTAATTCAGTCATGACAACCGGATCGTTTTCCCAAAAGATAAATGCATCTTCTTCTGTCTGATTCTGAGTTATTCTAAACTTAGAATCAACATAATTCTGAAAATTATATTCATACCGATCCAAATGATCGGGTGTGATATTCAGCAGAATAGCTATGTCTGCTTTAAATTCAGTCATCCCATCCAGTTGGAAACTACTTAGTTCCACCACATAATAATCACAGGTTGTGTTCGCGACTTGTAAGGCCAGGCTCTGTCCAACATTTCCTGCCAATCCTACGTTTAAACCGGCATTTTTTAAAATATGATAAAGCAACATGGTTGTTGTTGTTTTACCATTACTTCCGGTTATGCAAATCATTTTTGCCCGTGTGTAACGACCAGCATATTCAATTTCTGAAATTACAGGCGTACCCTGTAATTTCAGTTTTTTAATAATCGGTGCTTTGTCTGGTATTCCTGGACTTTTTATCACTTCATCGGCATTTAAAATCAAGACTTCTGTATGTTGTTTTTCCTCCCAAGGTATTTGATATTCATTAAGCAATGCTTTGTAATGAGTTTTAATCTCAGACAAATCGGACAGGAAGACTTCAAAGCCCTGTTTCTTGGCAAGAATTGCAGCTCCAGTGCCACTTTCACCACCACCTAATATTACGATCCGTTTCATAAAATACATTTGACTCCTATTGTGGAGAATTATTTATTTATTTATTTTCTAACTTATTGTTAAGTATACGCTTTTAAATTCCCCATTAGGAGATTTCCGGATCATCTTATCTTCAAAGTAATGATAGTCACTGCAGCCAGGATAATACCAATAATCCAGAAACGAATTACAATCCTTGATTCCGGCATTGCACTTAATGGCCGCTGAAAAATTGCCTGTATGCCTGAATTTCCTGCCTTCTGATAATGATGATGCAACGGAGTCATTTTAAAAACACGCTTGCCCTCACCAAAACGCTTCTTGGTATATTTAAAATAGGCAACCTGAATCATCACGGATAAACTTTCGACAAAGAACACTCCGCATAGCATGGGAATAAGTAGTTCCTTTCGAATCGCAATTGCAAAAACAGCAATAATACCACCCAGTGTAAGGCTGCCTGTGTCTCCCATAAATACCTGTGCCGGAAAAGCATTGTACCATAAGAATCCAATGGTAGCCCCTATGAATGCACCTGCAAAAATCAATAGCTCACCGGTACCGGGCAGATACATGATATTCAGGTATCCGGCATAGTTAACATTACCTGACACATAAGCCAGTATTCCCAAAATAACGCCCATAATGGCTGAAGAACCTGTAGCCAGGCCGTCCAGGCCGTCAGTAAGATTGGCTCCATTTGAAACAGCTGTTACAATAAATATTGCAACGAACACAAATAAAATCCAGCCGTAACGTTGAGCTTTATTTCCTGCCCATTCAAAAGCACCTGCATAATTCAGGTTATTATTTTTGACAAAAGGAATGGTTGTTAAAGTTGATTTTATATTATGTTTTGCATAAAGCACGTTTTCCACCCGGTGTGTAACTCCTCCTTTTACTTCTAAATTTTCACGGATTACGACATCAGAACTCATATACATGGTTAAGCCAACAATCAAACCCAACCCAACCTGTCCGACAATTTTAAACCTCCCGCTCAATCCTTCTTTGTTTTTGCGGAATACTTTGATATAATCATCCAAAAATCCGATTAATCCGAGCCACACAGTGGTAATCAGCATCAATAATATATACGTATTCGTTAGATTGGCTAATAATAGTGTGGGCACTAAAATGGCAATAATGATGATGACTCCTCCCATCGTAGGAGTGCCTTTCTTGCTCATTTGTCCTTCCAAACCAAGATCCCTGACGGTTTCACCAATTTGTTTCTTTTGGAGGAAGTCAATAATGTTCCTTCCAAAGATTGTAGAAAGTAACAGGGCAAGGATAAAAGCCAATCCAGATCTGAATGAAATGTAATTAAACAGGTGAGCTCCCGGGAAAACAAATATCTTCTCTAAATACTGGAATAAATGGTACAGCATATATTTCTGATTTACAAATTATTTTTTATATCTTTTTTAATTCATCAAATACCTTATCAAACAAATCAACCAACTTCAAACCCAATTAACTTAGTCAACTTAATCAACTTAATCAACAGAATTGACCTATACGAAGCATTTTTTCACTTCTTCCCTGTCGTCGAAATGATGCTTTACGCCCTGGATTATCTGATAATCTTCATGTCCTTTGCCTGCTATAAGCACCACATCTCCTGCCTGAGCCAATGCGCAGGCTGTGCGGATAGCTTCACGCCTGTCAATAATCGTCAGGCTTTTTGCTTTTTCAACCATATCAAGTCCTGCAAGCATATCATTTAATATATCCTGTGGTTCTTCAAAACGTGGGTTATCGGATGTAAGTATAGTCTTCCAACTTCCGTCAACAGCTTCGCGGGCCATCATCGGGCGTTTGCCTTTATCCCTGTTACCGCCACAGCCAACCACGGTGATCAGGTGTCCGTTACCTTGCAGAATTTGATTAATCGTACCAATCACATTGTTCAATGCGTCCGGGGTATGGGCATAATCCACTATAGCAGTATATCCTGCAGGAGCATGAAATGTTTCAATACGGCCTGCTACCGAATGCAGGGAACTGATAATTCTCAACACTTCAATTTCATCTTGCTCCAGTAAAACTGCAGCGCCAAACACAGCTGACAAATTACTCGCATTGAATTTCCCTATAAACGACACATTTACTTCCCGGTCGTTCATGTCGAGCAACATGCCTTCAAACCCGTGTTCCAGTATACGTGTTTTAAAATCTGCCAGGGTTCGAAGTGAATAGGTATACTTTTTGGCTTTCGTGTTTTGAAGCATGACCAGCCCGTTTTTATCATCGGCATTGGTAAGTGCAAAAGTATCTGCCGGTAAGTCATCAAAAAATTGCTTCTTGGCTTTTAAATAATTTTCAAAAGTCAGATGGTAATCAATATGGTCCCGGGTAATGTTTGTAAATATACCCCCTGCAAATTCCAATCCGGCAATGCGTCGTTGATCAATAGCATGCGAACTGACTTCCATAAATGCATATTCGCATCCGGCTTCAACCATTTGGGCCAACAATTCATTCAATTCCAGAGGATCTGGTGTTGTATGCGTTGCTTCCACAGCAAAATCGTTCACATAATTGCATACTGTGGATAATAAACCTGCCTTATGTCCCAATTGGCGAAAAAGCTGGTATAACAAGGTGACAATCGTTGTCTTTCCATTTGTACCTGTCACACCCACTAATATCATTTTAGAGGATGGAAAATCATACCAGGCAGATGCCATTTTACCCAGTGCATCGGAGCTGTTTTCAACTTTAATATACGTGATTCCAGGTTGTATATCAGCAGGTATTTCTTCACAGACTATTGCCAGGGCCCCTTTTTCAATGGCCATTGGAATAAATTGATGCCCATCGGAAGTGGTTCCCCGTGTGGCAACAAATACACAGCCTTTTTCCACCTTACGCGAATCAAACTGGATATGTTGAATGTTTATTTCCGTCTCTCCTGTTATTTTCAGCAAAATTACATTTTGCAATATATCAGATAATATCATAGCTGTCTGTTTTATAATAAATTGATTTATTGAAGATTTATCATTACTGAACTTCCCTTTCGGGCGAAAGTACCTGGTTTCATATTTTGTGAAATTACTTTTCCACGTCCAATGACCTGTACATTTAATCCCATATTTTCAAGTATAAACACCGCATCTTTTGCACCCATTCCACTTAAATCCGGAACAACGTTTTTGGTTACAACAATTTTTTCTATGCGGGTTTGTTTCTCTTCGGCAAATGCCTTTACCCAATCGGTTGAATTGGCTGCAAGGGGTAATTTAAAAGCATTCATTACTGTTTGTATGGCCTTGTAATACCCAACCTTTGTTACAGGTATCATGTGTTCTTTATCGATCGAATCAGTATCCATATGGGATGGCTTCCGGTTTGAATTTAAAGCCATAACCTGTTCGGCTATGTTTTTAAATACTGATCCGGTCATAGTTCCCCCTGATGCATAGCCTATTCCCGGTTGACGCATCACACAAATGCAGGTATATAGCGGCTTTTCGTATGGAAAGTAACCGCAAAATGCAACCTGGTGTTTTGTTCCTCCTGTTTTGTATCCTCCTTTTCCCTGGGATATCTGGGCTGTACCTGACTTACCTGCTATCCGTACATATTTGGACCTGACTCCTTGTGCCGTACCTAACTTATCCTCCACAACACCCAACAACGTTGAGCGTATATCTCTCAAAGTAGAAGGTTTACAGATCAAAGGATTGATTACTTCTGTAGTAAACTCTTTTATTATCTGCCCATTATGGCTGATTGACTTAACAAAGAATGGGCGTATCAATTTCCCGTCATTGGCAATGGAGTTATAAAATGCCAGGGTATAGATTGGCGGTATTTGTGTTTCATACCCTACCGACATCCAGGGTAAGGTCGTGTTCGACCATTCATGGGTCTTATCGTTCGGATGCTTAATCTGTGGAGATGCTGCACCGGGTATTTCAATATTCATCCGCTCATTCAGCTTCATCGCATATAATTTATTGACAAATTCTGACGGGTTATGGCCATATGCCTTGACTATGGCACGTGAAATACCTATGTTGGATGATGCGTAAATGGCCTGAGCTACTGTGATTTTATGGTATCCGCCATGATTGGCATTGTGATCGGTCATTGTCCGGGTTCCAAATTTAAACAGTCCGTTATAGGTATTTATGGTATCGGTTATTTTTACTTTTCCGTCATCAATTGCCGCCATTAAAGAGGCTACTTTAAACGTTGAACCAGGTTCGGCCATATCCGATACCGCACCGTTCTTGTTCTCTGTATACGTCCCATCTTCATTCCGTTGCAAATTTACTATAGCTTTCACTTCACCGGAATGCACTTCCATTAGAATGACATACCCCACAGCGGCATCAAACTTTTTAACCCCATCCATCAATGCCTTCTCAGCAATATCCTGTAAATCGACATCAATAGTTGTTGTAATATCCATCCCATCGATGGGTTCCACCTGAATGGTATTCATATAACTGTTCGCTACTTTCTCACGGGTTGAAATACCGGGAGTACCCAGCAAATTGGTATTAAAGCTCAATTCAATCCCGTTTTTCCCACCTTTCGATTCTTCGGCATATATATCGCCAATTGTTCGCTTGGCAAGTGATCCAAATGGCCTGACACGCCTGAAAAGCACCTTCGAAATAAGTCCGCTCTTATTTCGACCCAGCCTAAAAAGAGGGAGGGTTTTCAATTGCTTAAGTTCGGAGTATGTGATTTTTTTCGGGTATAACTGAAATTCTCCGGTTCCGTTTTGATAGGCTCTTGCGAGTAAAGCTTTGTATTGATATGCTGATTTGTCTCGAAAAAAGCCTGACAGACACATGGATAAAGAATCGATATTATTTTTAAACAATTTTCCGCCTTTTTCATGTAAAGCAGGTACCCTCAAGTCCATATAGACGTAATAAGTTGGAATGGAGCTAGCCATCAACCTACCATCACAGGCATAAATATTTCCTCTGTTTGGCTTAACAACAATATTGGTCTTGATATTTTGGGCTGCTAATGCCATCCATTTATCGTGTTCTACGAATTGAATGACCAGAATCCGGTAGATTACCAGAAAAAACGACAGGCATATAATAGTATATACTATGCCAAAACGGAGGACAATATTTTTACGTTTATCTGACATTTATTTAACGGGTATACTGTCTTCTATTACAAAAGGTGGTGTAGTCGATTGAACCAGGCTTATCCCGCTCGCATTTACTTTATCCATGACATTCGATTGTCTGCTTATCTCCATTAATTCGGCCGAAATAGTCAATGATTCATATTTCAAATCAATAATTTTCTTTTTCAAATCAATTTCCTTTGCCATCTGGGTTTCACAATAAAACCGGTTATCTACATACAAAAAAGTCAATGCAGCGATCATGATCAATAATCCATATTGCTTTTTTAAAAATTTTTTGGTCAGAATATTCCCGTTCAGTATATCCCTTACTGTACTGGATTTAATATCCGAGAAATCTTCACTCCCACGAATAGCATCTGTTATTCTCTTAAAAAAACTCATTTTTTTATTTTGCATACTCTCCATTTTTTTCGGAAGCTAATGCTGAACACCCTTATTCTTATTTTTCTACTTACTACCTACTACCAGCTACCTACTATCAACTACCTACTTCTTCAAAATCGTCGCTATCCTCAGCTTTGCACTTCTGGCACGCGGATTACGCTCAACTTCTTCCTCACCGGCTATGATCACTTTCGTATTGACTGCCTTCAACGGGGCTAATACATTTCCAAAAAAATCCTTTTCTATTTTCCCTTCAAAATTTCCACTTCGTATGAAATTCTTTACCAATCGGTCTTCCAGTGAATGATAAGTCAGTACTACCAATCTACCTTCAGGGTTCAACACTTCCAGGCTTTGTTCCAGTAGCGATTTCAAAACATCCATCTCTTTGTTCACTTCAATGCGCAATGCCTGAAAAATACGTGCCATATCTTTCTTTTCTGTCTCGCGTCCAATGTGTGGTTTCAACAATTCAATAAACGGGAAAATCATCCTGAATGGCTTTTGTGCCCGTGCTTCGACAATCATTTTGGCTATTTTACGTGAATTTCGTAATTCACCGTACAAATAAAAGACATTAGCCAGTTGCTCTTCCGAATAGGTATTAAGCAAAACAGCAGCCGAAAGAGGTGATTTCGTATTCATCCGCATATCCAGCACACCATCAAACCTGAATGAGAAACCTCGTTCGGCTTCATCAAAATGATGTGATGACACGCCTAAATCAGCCAGAATCCCATCTACTTTCTCAATATTATGATACCGTAAGAAGTTCTTCAAATACCGGAAATTACTCCGTACAAAAATAAACCGGGGATCTTTAATCGCATTTTTAATCGCATCTTCATCCTGATCAAACCCTACTAATTTACCTTTCTTACTAAGTTTTGTCAATATCTCCTGTGAATGACCGCCTCCGCCGAAAGTAACATCCACATAGATCCCATCTGGTTTAATATTCAACCCTTCTATGGTTTCAGGTAGTAGTGCCGGTGTATGATATATTAGTTCAGTCATTTATTTTTTTTATGTAAATTTCGTAAGTGGAACGAAAATAGTCAATTTTAAAGGATTTCCCTTATAAATCTGTAACTTATAACTATTTTTTCAACATCCGTTCTTTCAACAAAGCAGCAAAATCCGTCGGACTCATTCGTGCCTGTTCATATTTCGATTTGCTCCATACTGCAAAGCGGTCGATCATGCCCACAAACAACACATCCGAGTTTTCAACGCCTATAGCCTGCAGGTTCTTTTTCGAAATTAATATACGTCCCTGTGAGTCAATGTCCAGCCATTCGGCATCCGATACAAATTGCATTAGCAACAGTTGGTCCACAGAATTCCATTCATCCAATTTGGATTTGAAATCCTCTACCTTTTCATTCCATACACTTTCAGGAAATATTACCAAACAGTCATTTTCAGCATCCTTACGCATCACAACCCGCTCCTTTTCACCAGCCGGCAATAATTTACGATAAGCTGAAGGGATAAAGATTCTTCCCTTTACATCGGCTTTTGCTTCGTATTTACCTATAAATGTTGACATAATAATTCGGGTTCAATTTTTCAACGGTAAAAGTATAAAATTAATTTCATATCCCCCACATTTCCCCACAAATTATTTATCAACAATTTATCATTGTTAATTGTGTAGATTTAAACAACTTATCAACAGTATATCAACAGATATTTATATCTGCAAATGCACATTATAATACTCATTATGTGCTTTTTATACTTTATAAAACAAAAGTAGCTCAATGAAATATAAAAGTGGGGAGACACCGTAACTCTTTTCTTGTTTTTTACTTTAAATTATTTCAATCATAAGTTGACTGATGATTGTAATGAATTTTCAACCCTCTGTTTTTCGATAGCATTTTTAAGTAAATATGAAATTCTTGATAGTATATTTTCACCAACCCTATACGATTGGATAACTGTTCGCTCTTAGTTCTCTTATAGATCCCGCTCAATTACATTATCCCACAACAAGCACAATGAATGTCCGTGCGTCGAGACAGATAACAAAAACAGAAAAGCAGGACAATGAACCTTTTATTCGTAAAGCATTTTTTTGTACATTTGTAGTCACTAGCTAAAAAAAATAACCTGTATACATGAGTAAGCAAAAAAAAATTACCATTGACATTGAAAAAGTACTGAGAAATAAAGCCCCTAATTTCCATGTTCCTAAATTTATAGTCAACTACCTTCGGAAAATAATACACGAAAAGGAACTCAATGACTTTTTAAGTAAGAATCCTGGTATTAAAAACCTTGAATTTATTGAGGCTGTTTTTGAGTATTTACATGTTACTACAAGCATTATCGGGAAAGAAAATCTTCCGCATGGGAGTACCTATATTTTTGCAGGAAACCATCCGTTGGGTGGACTTGACGGCATAACTACCGGATACTTACTCGGCAAAGAATACA
>Ga0302213_1001555_pt1 | contig 10748 bp, 15 predicted proteins | sample II_Fen_N1_2_FD_194583 | JGI IMG/M metagenome (GOLD analysis project Ga0302213, IMG submission 194583) | Peat permafrost microbial communities from Stordalen Mire near Abisko, Sweden - II_Fen_N1_1 | ecosystem: Environmental > Terrestrial > Soil > Wetlands > Permafrost | place: Sweden: Abisko... | reverse complement strand
GAATAAATTTTTGCTATCCCAAATATCAACTTCTATACCACCCTGGTTATCTGTTCCACAATAATAAATTACTCCATCGTGAGAAGCGTATATTGGGCATCCGTGTTTGGCTGCGAAATCAACACCATTGTGTCCTTTCATACCTAACTTTTGATAGAAGTCAACAAAGTTTTGACCAAAGTATTGGTTAATTGAAACGTCTTTTACTGGTAATCTTAAATTTATCATATATTTATATATTATATTCTTGTTCTAAAGCTACACCATTTAATCTGTTTACTTCGTGTTCCAAAGATTTGTCGATTAAATAATTATTTCTATCTGCGTATTCTTGTTGTTTACCTGGGTTACCCGATTCTTTTGGAACTAGCCACCCACAACAACGTGTATAATTTTGAACTAACTGTCTTTTACTTTGTAAAACTTCTCTTTCTTCCATTGTTAGTTCTGTCATATAATTATATATTATTATTTTTTACGTGGAATTCTTTCGTCAATAATAGTTGTTAATTTAGTTATTTCTTGTGCTTGAAGTTGTAATTGAACATTAGTATTTTCAATCGCTTTTTTGACTTCTTGGGTATCGTTTTGTTGAGTTTTTGTAATAGTATCAATTGTTGTTTGTTGAGATGATATACGTTGTTCTTGAAGTTGTAGTGCTGTGTCATTATCTCTACTAGGTGCTGTTAAATAAATAAAAGCACCAAACAACACACCTAAAATAGATAGACCAAGTGAAATTTGTCTATACAAAATATTTGTTACTTTAGTAGGGTCAACAGAATGATTGATTATCTGTTGCTCTTTATTAGTTACTTGGTCTATCTTACTCATAATGTTATATATTAGATTTGTTTAGGTTTAAGATAAGACCATAATGATAGTCCAGCTACTACTAAACTTGAAATTAAAGAACCAATTTCTACTAATTTATCTGCTAACATTTCTGTGTTTACGTCTAAATTATAGCTAAATAATCCAGCAACAAAAATTGCCATTGAAATAATAGCTACCCATACTCTACGATTTTTTAAGATGTTTAAAATGTTATTCATATTTGTTTATAGTTAATTAAAAAAAGTTAAAGAAGTTTGAAGTATTGGATGCTACTGATGGTGCTATTGATAGGGCAACAATAGTCCATTGATTTCCCCCATCAGAAACCGTTATAGATTGAGAGCCAGACGAAACGGTTGAGTTACTATCAAACATTATTAATCCATTTCCAGTAATTAATTGTCTATAAACACCAGGAGTAATAGTTGGTGTTCCCACTCCATAGTCACCCCTACTAAAGCCAACTAACCAAGAGTTTGGGGTTGTAACATTTAGTGTTGCCGTTACTGAACTTCCTCCCGAATTAGTACTAGTTGTATTATCTTCTGGGTTACTTGTCTGTTTCACTCCTGTGTAAGAACAGGCAAAACCGTCAGCATATGAAGTATTACCAGAAAAACTAACTACTACATTATGAGCTCCTGTAGCTGGGGCAGATAAATAATACAAAGCATAGCCATTATTACCAGGGCTATTACTAACAATATTGACGTATGTCATTGCCACTCCGTTATAAGTTACCCCAGTGGTGTTTACAAATTCCGCAGCAATCGCTACAGCTACAACTAAACATAAATCAGAACCAGTGCAGGTATGGCTCCACGTTAATGATGTTCCTACTACCCACGAATTACTTCTCACTGATGATGAATCAAATGCTATTGCCATATAATTATGCTTCTTGTGCGACAGCGACTAAATCCCATTTAGTATCAGTTGCGTTATAAATAAATCCCATATAAAGTGTTTTACTTAATACAGTTGTTGTTGGCAAGGCATTTCCTAAAGCTCTAAATACTGCGTTGTAGGTTAAGGCTCTTGCTGTTCCGTTATCCTTAATTCTGATAATAAGTTTTTGACCACCTAAAGGAGTTCCACCTGGAGCATTAAATAATAAAGCACCAGCTTGTGCTGTAATTTCAAATACATCGCAATTAGCAATATTTAATGAAGTTCCTGTATCTGTTGTATAAGAAGCAGCAGTAACTAAGCGTGGATTAATCCTTTTATTAGATAATGTATCTGTTGTAGAACGACCAACAATAGTATCAGTAGCTTGAAATGTTTGTGTTGTATTATCTGTTCCAACTAAAGTTAAAGTATTAGAAACTGTTAATTTTTTAGCAGTTGCCACTCTAGTTCCAGAATAGTCTACTTCCCAAGTTCCTGCGGCAGTTCCATTTGTAATAAGAGTTATATAAGCATCCGCTCCAGCAGCAACTCTCCATAATTCAGCACCACCATTTGTATTTATAGTAACTTCTTGTGTTGAATCATTATCAATACAATATTGTTTACCAACTGATAATGTAGTAGCGTTTGGTAACACTAAAGTTTGTCCTTGAGTTCCAGTAAAAATTGTATAATTAACTGTTGCCGAAGTAAAAGTAGTAGTTCCACCAGCAGTGGCTATTGTTTGAGTTCCCAATACCATAGTTGGGATTGTTACAATACCAGTAAACGTTGGTGAAGCAATATTAGCTTTTAAATTTAAGTTAGTAATTGTTGCGTATAATGTGTCAAAATAAGTCTTTAAAAATGATTTAACATTTGTCCAAGTAGTTTTTATTTGACCAAAAGATGCCGCACTATCATTTCCAGTTGTTTCATCAGCATCAACTAATGTAACTTTTGTAGCTACAGGTCTAAGTGGTGCTTTTTGTGCTATTTTATAATCTAAAGAATTAGTATCAGCAGAACTTGTGATACCAACCTTTGCTTCTAAAGCTTCAATAGCATCATTAGCATCAGAATGTTGACCAGCGTGACTTGGACTATTTAATGGACTGGTTGTTATTGGATTTGTTAGTGTATCTAAACTTGTAGGGAAATTAATCGCCATATTTTTATTATATTATCTATATTTGGTTAGGTTTATTATCATCAGTCCAAGTATTACTTGGCTTTGTATCTTTTGTATAAACAGAAGCACTTGGCTTTGTAACCGTAGTCCAAATTTGTTCTATTCCATTTAAGAATCTATGTATAATATCAGAACCTTTAATTGAATCAATTACTGTTATATAAAATTGACCAAACTTACTAACTTGTTCACTAGAAGTAATTGTATCTGTTTTAGTTTTTTCTGTTTCTTTCTTTATAATTTCAGCTCCAGTTATAGAATCAGTAACTACTCTTACAAAGTTTATAACACGTGAATATATTTCACTTCCAGTTATTGAGTCACTAATATTCTTAATTGTTTCTTTAATTACCGTATCAACGGAACTAATTGAATTAATTATTGTTTTAGATAAACTTTTAATTATACTTTCAGTTCCGTGAATTGATTCTGATAATAATCTAGATAAACTTTTACTAAAAGACTCTGCTAGACCAATACTATCAGTTAAAATCTTGCTCATAATAGAGTTTCCATCATAAGAAGTATCAGTGGCATCGTATTGAGTGCCAGAATCGTTGTAAAGTTTAACAGCCATATTTTATTGATTAAGTAACTAATTAAGCAAATGAAACTTTGTATGTGATAGTTAAGATATCACCAGAAACTACATTAACAGCAGCGAAAACTTGTCTTCCTAAAATTGTTCCAGTTGAAGCAGCATTAAACATACCACATTCTGTAATAGCAACGGAAGCACCAGCAGTAAAAGCTTTTAATAATTGTAAGGTATCATTAGTTACAGTTGTTGTAACACGTGATACAGTAGCAGCGGCTCTAGCTAATCCAGAAGCAGCAGTTTCAGCTTGTAATGCTGTATCTGCGATATTAGCAGCAGTTACACCAGTTCCTAAAGCTAAATAGGTAAAAGGAATAGCAGTAGCATCTCCAGCAAGTAAAGCGATTTGAGCTAAACCAGCACTTGTAATTGTATTCTTAATTTCTCTCTTATCTTTTACATTACCGTTTGAATCAGTTAATGTTAAGGAGATAAGACCTTTTAATTTTAAATTTTCGTTCATAGTTTTATATTTATTTATAAGATACTTTTTGTCTTGTTACCTTTGGTTTTAAATTTTTAAATCTACCAGAATAAACAGCTACTAATTCTGCTTTACCATCTTCATAGTCTTTCATAAATATAGGAAGTGATGGTGATGTTGGTTGTTTAATCTTTAACCAAAATATAGTAGCAAAGAAAGCTAGTAATCCGTGATATGGTGAAATAAATCCAGGTGATTTAGTAGTATCAGTTGGCAAGAAGTCAACCATCGCCCTATCAAAGTAAATTTTTAATCCAGCGGTTGAATTATAGTTAGGTGCTGGTTTAAGTTCCATTGTGTCACCCATAGCTCTATAATACATTGGAATATTATTTACCTTAGCAAATTCATCCAGATTATAAACTAATTGTTCTTTAGTAAATGGAATTAAATCTCTCCATAATCCATTACTTGCTTTAATAGCCACTTTTTGAATAGTTAGGGCATCGCTTGGTATAGAATATTTTCCAGTTCCACTAACTAAATCAGTAGTTGCCTGTGGTAAATCTGATTGATTACTATCATCCCATTGCCAGTTACCAGTAGACTTATAAATAGCATACCAGATATCATCTTGACCTTCATTAATGTAAGTAGTAAATTCTTTTAATCTTGTAGCATCTCCAGTGATAAATCCAGTTCCTAAATCAGTAAGTCTTTCAACTTCTTGAAGTATACCATTTAAATTAGTTGTATCGTTATAAACCATATTGTTTTATTAAATAATTATCTAATTACCGACCAATTAAGGTCGATGTATCAGCCAACTATTTCTTTTCTCTTAACATATTAATATATTCTTCAACCATATCTAGAATTACTGCTTCTGGTTGTCCATTATTCAGTGAAATACTTGTGATAATTTCAAATTCTCCTAATTCAAACGTTGGAACTAATTCATCAATAATTGGCTTCATTTTTTCCTTAATCTTTTCAGACTTATAACCATTTTTAGTTCTTTCTGTGTCTAAATCAGACAACTCTTTATTAATTTTAACTTGTGCTTTATGAATCTTTGCTTGTTTTTCTAACAAGTCAACTAAACCTTCAGCATTTATTTTAATTGTTCTCATACGAATAGTGATTTATAGGCATTAGCCCATTTATAAGCGTTATTTTCTATATTATAGTTATCTAACACATATTTATGTGCGTTTTTACCAATTCTTAGTCTTAATTCTTTATCTTTTATTAATAGTTCTATCTTATCCATCCAGTCTTTATTGTCGTGGATGAGTATTCCATCAACTCCGTCTGTAATTTCTTCGTATGGGCTGTTTTTGAAGCTCTGGACTATCACTGGTATCTCACACATACTAGCTTCAAGGAACTTAATATTTGATTTACAAGTATTGAAGTAATTTTCCTTTCTTGGGATAAGCATAAAATCTAATTTACACTCATTCAATGCCTTGTTGTAGTCAGCTCTTTTACACCAAGGTATTTGTGTCATTTTAATTGAATCCCAAAAGGCATATTCTTCCTTAAAAACTTTAGTTACTAAAGGATTATGTTTACGATGTTTTATATCTCCAAGTCCAAACATTATAAGTTCTACATCATCTCTTTCGCTTAATTGTCTTATAACATCTTTAATGTGAAGATAATCATATTCCATAGCAGCCGAACCAATCAATCCAATCTTTATTTTATCTCCTGTGTTTCTTTTTGGTTTATCCCAATCATCAGGGTCAACATAATTTGGTAATACAATTGTATTTGGGTTTATTTTTCTATATTCATCAGCTAATACTTCGGTTGAAGCAGTAACTAAATCACACATCTTAATAAAATCGTTGATATTATCAGAACGTCTTTTTAAATTATCAATCTTTTTTCCATCAGGAGTAAATTGTCCTAATGGGTGATAACCTTCAATTGCGAAGGTATCATCATTATCCATTACTATCTTTTTTCCTTGTGCTTTAAGCATCTTAGCAAGTCTATGATATTCTTGTTCTTCTGCTCTATGAAATACTACAACGTCAGCACTATCAATTTGTTGTTTAATTTCATCTAGTCCAAGTCTATCTTTTAACATACTTGGCTTATCAGTCCAATATCCATTATAGACACAAGGTAGATAAATACGAACATAAGAACAACCTTCATAACCACTATTTATCATTGCTACTTTTGGATTATACATAACGTCTATTCTTTATCTTCTTTTTTATCATCTTCTGTCGATTCATCCAATCTATCTGTTCCTGAAGTTGCTCCCAATTCATCGCCCACTGTGGTATCTGTGGCTGGTTGGGTTGATTTTCCTGAATAATATTCTTCTGCTCCGCCTTCATAAATTTGTCCATTAATCATAAATGTTCTTACTCTCTTTGGTTTTGGTGACATTACTACGTTTGCCATATATTACTTTCATTCTTGGGGTGGAAAGAATGACCATCCCCCCAAGCAATATATTAAATTAATAAATTGAGTTCAGATTAGACAGCAGCTGTTTTAATCCATACACCAGAAGTATCACGATTTTCAATAGCACCAAATACTACGTCAGCAGTAGTGATAGTTGAAAGATATTGTGGAATATAATTAGATTGAACACGCATAATTGTAGAACCGTGAACGATAGCATCCTTATGAGCTAAACAAGAGTTAGCACTACCAAGTGTAGCACCAATTAAAGTAGACATAATAACAGGGATACCATATAAATAACCAACGTGTCCTTTCATAATAGGGTCAGCACCAACGGTGTTTACTAATAGAGAGAACTTATTGATTTGAGCTAAATCAGTCCAAACTTGTTTTGGAGTTAAGAAGAAAGCTCTATCTTCTTGTGGGGCGTTAGCTTCATCAAGATATTGAATAGCACGAACGATGTTTGAATCAGCTAATCCAGCAGCGGATGTTCCAACTACTTGGGAGAATCCAGTGAATAATGCTAATACAGCGTTTTCATAAGCCTTTGATACAGTGTAAGCAGCATTTTCAGCTAACTTAGACATATAAGAATAAGACTTTTTGATTTGTTCTGCTTCTTTATCTTCGATTGCGAACGAACATTCATACCAAGTGTCAACTGTTAAAGTGATTTGGTTGTCTGTTGGGTTGTTTAAAGTAACAACAGTTGCGTTAGATTTAGCGTAAGCTGTCATTTCAGTGATGTTTGGAATTAAAAGAGTTTTAGTTCCTGAACTTAGTTCACTAGATAAATCTGTGAAAAAAGCTGTTGCCTTTTTAGCGGCTTGGTAAAAGTTATTCATCTTTTCAGAGAATAAACCTGGGATAACAGAAGCAAGAGTTGTGTTTGTTTCTGTCGCTGTTGGAAATGCTCCAGTAGCCAACTTAGTTACCCATTACCTTATCAAAGTAAGCCTTATGTTCATCTTTAGACATTTCACCGACTGGCTTTTCTGCTTTAAATTTACCTACACCATTTGATGCTGGTAGTGATGCCTTATTAGACATTTCATTTTTTAAGCGTAAAGCACGTTTGTTTTTTAAATAGTCATCTTCGACTGCTTCTAAAATACCGATTCCATTAACCTTTGCCAGTTTATTAGCTAAGTCTACTTCTTCTTCAGTGTAACCTTTTGCGAACAAGATAGCTTCTTCACGTGTAAGGGAGCTAGATTGAGTTTTGTTATTTTCTTTTATAAGTGGCTTTTGTTCAATTTCTTTAGAACCTTCTGCCTTTTTTTTCCAATGATTTTTTTGAGCTAACAAGGTTTCTCTTTCCTTTTTTAGTCTGTTGTAATCTTCCAAAGTAGGGGAGTCATTGGTTTCTTCTTCTACTTCTTCTTCAATGATTTCTTGTTCTTCAACAATTGGTTCATCAACCACGATTTCATCTTCTTCCATAGTGATATGTAGGCGTTTAGTGCCTGTTAATTTTTAGTCATTTTATAGACTTTAGTGTCTTAATCTCTTTAGGAGATAAATCTATGGTAGCCCAAGACTTGAACTTGGGAGTATTCCATTCTACCTATAAGGCTTTTCTACTTGAACTTCAGCTACTGCTGTTGATTCAAATTTCTTGAAGCCTTTTAATAACTTATCAATTGCTATTTGGCTTGATTTAACTTCCATAATAATTCCTTCAGTATCAACAGCTTTAATGTCAAGTGGTTTAGTAACAAACTCATTCATCATAAACTGTTTAAACTCTTGGTAATCATTAGATGTTATAAATGATTTTACATTCATCATATTATTGTATCATTTTAGCACCAGCAAGTAATTGGTCAGGTTGTTTTGGTTCGGGCATTGAACCACCACCATTTTGTGCTACTTGTTGTAGCTCTTGCTTTTGAACTGGTGTAATCTTATGTGGACTAATACCATTATTTTCTAAGTATTGTTTGAATAAAGGAATTTCACTTAATGTAGGATTAGCTCCAATCATTTGTAAGGCATTAAAATAGGCATCATTTTGTGCTGACTTATCAACTGATTCATCAGTAGCCATCATCTTAAATCCCCATTTAAAGTTAAAGAAGTCATCAGCCTGTTCTACTCTGCGACCAATACTAGAAATACCATCTTGAACTTTCTTTAGTAACTCTTGTTCTAATTCTGGTGTTACTAATTCACCATTCAACATTGATTCTTTCTTTAGCCATTCTAGAACTGCTTTATCATAAGCTTCTACATCTTCCGCATCTTCAGCCATTTCAATCATCAATTCTCTTGACCATTTCTTCATTAATGGTGGAAAGATATCTTTTAGTAAGAAGTCCGCTACCTTTTCAAAGAAGTCTTGTCTAAAGTTCTTAAATGCTGTAACAGCACCAGCGTTTACAACTGCTATACCACGGAATGTGGTATTAATTGGACTTGCTTCACCTTGAACAATTTCAGGTGTAAGACATAACTTATCAGCTTGTTGATTAATCATATTCATTTCTTGAATGAACTGTGCTAAACCAACGTTTTGAATCGCTACTTGTTGTAATGATTCATCTCCAACTATTTGACCATTAACTGCTTGTTCTAATACGTTACCAGTCATATCTGCCTTATCACTCTTTAATAGTAATAAAGAAGAAATTTCTGTTGATGCTGCGTTTTGATTAATCAATTGATTTGCTCTTTCTTGTAAATCAAATAATCTTTGAACAACACCTTGTCTTAACCAAGTGCCACGATACTTTCCTAAATGGAAGTCTAAGTAAGGACATTCATCTTCATCTAAATCTTCAGACCAAAGAATAATTTCATCTTGACCATATCCATATCCTATAACGTGTTTGTAAGTTGGTTTTTCATCTTCTTGTTCACTAAAATATCCAGTGAACTCCCATACTTCAAATCTCTTTGCTTTCTTATCTTTTTTAAATACTTCAGTAATATTATCCCACACACCATCCTTTTCCCAAAGGTCGTGAATAGTTAAATCGTGAAGTTCTACTATATTTGAATCTTCAATCCATTCTACTGATTGGTCAAAGAATAAGTTTTCTAACTTAGATTCTTTTACACAGGTCTTATTATCTTCTTTGTATTTCTTCCATACTTCAGAACCATATGTTGCTAGACCTTCACCAGTATCATTTAATGTTTTATAAAATGCTTCATCATCGAACCAGTCTTTAACATTCTTACGTAAAGCCCAAGCTTGTAAGAAATTATGTTGACCTAATCCATATGGATAAAAGTCTTTAGTATCAGGACTGATTAACTTAGAAAAGTGGGTAATACGATGATTACTAATATTCCAAAAGATAGCATCGTTATCTCTTTCAGTGTATCTGTTATTAATATAGAAATTAATCTTTCTTAATACATCACGTTGATTGAAAAGAATAGGCTGAATGTTATTTTGTTTGCTACCTTCAACTAATTTTAATGTTGAAGTCTTAGAATCTTCTATAATATCAGCAACTAATTCACTTATTTTTTTATTATCCATATTATTATCTAAATTTCTTAACAGGTTGTGCCTTATCAAATATACTATCTCTTTTTGGTTTATAAGAACTAAAGGCGTATCTTATAGCATCCATAGAGTTAGACCATTCGTGAATTGAATCATCTGGCTCATTAATATATTTATCTGTTTGTTTATCCTTTAAAAAGAAATAGTTATCGTAAGCTTTCTTTGTTTTAGTGCTTGTCTTTGTTAAACTTATCTTCTGGTCTTGAACATATTGTATACCTTGATATACACTACCTTGACCCTTTTCTGCTCCCAATATATTTAATCCATAATCTTTAATTTCTGCTATACTCTTTGGTTCTGCTGAATCAGCAATTACTAATGCTCTTTCTAAATTCTTTAATGTATCAGCAATCATCTTATTACTCATTTCCTTTTGATAACAAACTTCATCAATTATGAATCCATCGTTATATTTGTATAGAGCAACAATTACTGTTGGGTCATTAGTATATCCAAAGTCAATTCCATATCTTTCAAGTCTTGCTTCGTGTGGTATACTGTCAATCATTTGCCACCCCTTATAGATTCTACCTTCAGCTTCTCCAAGTAGTCCTAGACCGTATACTTGCCACCACCTTACGTTATTCTTACGTGCTTCAATAGATGATACAATTTCAGGACTTAACGCTTCATTATCCTTATATGTCAATGTGATAAATTCTACATCATTTCTTACTCCTAAAATATCAGTATAGAAATAGAACTCATTAGATGGATTCCAATCAAGGAATACAAACTCTTTTGTTCTAACTTCTAATTGGTCAAAGGCATCAAGTGTTGTGTTGTTTGCTTCGTTTATAAATAGTCTATCACGTCTTGAACCCCTTAACTTATCTCCGTTATC
>Ga0302213_1001552_pt1 | contig 10753 bp, 9 predicted proteins | sample II_Fen_N1_2_FD_194583 | JGI IMG/M metagenome (GOLD analysis project Ga0302213, IMG submission 194583) | Peat permafrost microbial communities from Stordalen Mire near Abisko, Sweden - II_Fen_N1_1 | ecosystem: Environmental > Terrestrial > Soil > Wetlands > Permafrost | place: Sweden: Abisko... | reverse complement strand
GAGCTTTCTGCCCGACGTGAAAGTGCTGTGCGAAACCTGCCACGGCACGCGCTTCAACCCCGAAACGCTGGCCGTCACCTGGCGCGGCAAAAACATCGGCGAGGTGCTGAAAATGGAAGTGGATGAAGCCGTTGAGTTCTTCGCCGCCATGCCCGCGATCAGCCACCCGCTGCAGTTGCTCAAAGACGTGGGGCTGGGTTATCTGACGCTGGGCCAGCCGTCGCCCACGCTGTCCGGCGGCGAGGCGCAACGCATCAAACTCGTCACCGAACTGAGCAAGGTGCGCGACGACATCACCCGGCGCGGCCAGAAAGCGCCGCACACGCTCTACGTGCTGGACGAGCCGACGGTGGGCCTGCACATGGCCGACGTGGAAAAGCTGATCCACGTCCTGCACCGGCTGGTCAACGGCGGCCACAGCGTCATCGTCATCGAGCACGATCTGGACGTGATCGCCGAGGCCGATTGGGTGATTGACCTCGGGCCGGACGGCGGCAACGCGGGCGGGCGCGTCGTCGCCAGCGCGCCGCCGGAAGCGGTGGTGGCGCTGGGGACGGCGACCGGCGTGGCGCTCAAGAGCGTGCTGGCGCGGGGTTGACGCCGCCAGCGTTTTGAGTGGCTACCTCACGCCAAATACACCGGCGCGTGAAACTTCTCTTTGAGGTACTGGCCGTTGCTGACGAGCGCGTCGGCGTCGTCGCGGAAGGCGGCTTCGGCGATCTTGTCGAGCTGGTTTTTCAGCAGTTGCAGTTGCTCGTTGAGCAGGTCTTTGGCGGTTTTTCCGTGCGCCAGCGGGTGCAGATTGGCAAAGGCGGGCGGCAGGCGCACGTAACCGGCCACGGTTTGCGGCAGGTCGCGGGTCACGGCACCAATCACTGTTTGCACTTGATCGGGCGCGAGCATCGGACTGTCGCCGGTGACGCTCAGGCGCGGCGCCAGTACCTGCAGCACGGCGGGAATGGCTTGCAGGGTTTTCAGCGCCTCGGCGGGCAGCTGGTGGCGCGTTTGGCTGATGAGCCGCTCGACGCTTTCGGCCAGATGCGCGCCGTCGTCGCGGCGGTAGCTGTCCACTTCCAGCAACGTCTGGCCGGGCAGCATCAGCGCGCCTGCCGCGTACAGCCCGAGGCAAATCGGCAGCCACCACTGGTTGATCACTCCGCCAAAGTAGGCGCCCAGACCGAGCAGCGCCAGCACGCAGCCGGCAATGTTGCGGCTGCTGTAAAGGTAGAGCAGCGCGGCATTGGCGCGGCTCATGGCGCGGCCTTTCGCGGGGTGCGCCGGGCGGCTGTGCGGGCGGCTCCGGGTCTCATTGATACCCCCGGATTTCCTTGAACACCTGCGCCAGCGGCGTGCGCGTGGCGTTGAAGACGCGCCCTCCCGTCAGGCTGGCCAGTGCTTCGAGCTGCTCGGCGCGGGCTTCGCCAAACTGGATGGCGTAAATGCGTAAACCCTTGTCCGCCTCGGGTAGCGCGCCGTACCAAGTAGCAAAATCGCTGCCGCTCAAACCCTGGTTGCTTTCGCCGTCGGTCAGCAGCACGACGGAATAAAAGCGTCCGGCGTCCAGCTTGCGCCGTGCCAGCGCGGCCTGGTAGGCGCTCTGGGCGGCGCTGAAAACGGCGGTGTCGCCGCCCGCCTGCAGCGCGTTGACGTAGTCGCGTATGGCTTGTTCGGCTTGTTCGCGCTGCTTGGCTTGCAGCGTGAAGTTTTGCGCCGGGCGCACGCTGTCGTCAAAGGCCAGCAGGCTGATTTTTTCGCGCTCGCGCAGGCGGGCAAAGCGCCCGGACAGCGTGCTGTCCACGCCGGTCAGGCCGAGCAGCGCGGTTTTCATCTGCGCCAGCCGATCCCCGCGCATGGAGCCGGAAATATCGAGCACAAAGCTGGAGTCCGCCGGGCGGCGAATCTGGTCGTCAAACGCCTGCAGCACTGCGTCAATCACCGCCAGCCGGGCCGGAAAGGGCAGCTCAATCAGCGTGGACGGATACAGCTTGGCGTCAAACGCGACTTCGGTGGCGACGGGCTTGCGGAAAGTTTGCTGCGTCATCGGCGTTTGAAACGCCGCAGAGCGCACAAAGGCGAGCAGCTTGTCGTAGTCGGCGCGGCGGGCGTTGTTCAGCAGCATCAGCGGGTAGTCGGCGGTCAAGATGCCTTCTTGCGGGTAGATCAGCGACAGCGGCTCGGCCAATTGGCCGCTGGCGTTGAGTGCGTGCAGGCTGGCGGCGTAGTTGATCATGCCGTCGATGCGCGCCTGCTCTTTCACATACGCCTGCGCCAGCCAGCCGGAGGAACCGGCGGTCAGGGTTTGCGCTTTAAAAAACGCGGTCAGGCGCTTGGCGTCGATGTCTTTTTCTTCCAGCGCGTCGCCTTTGTCGGCCAGCGCGGCGGCCAGCCCGATCAGGCCGGAAAAGCCGGTATTGCTGGCGCTGGGGCTGGTCATGCCAAAGCTGAACTGGTCTTTTTCGGCGGCCTGGGCGATGTCTTTCCAGGTGACGCCGGGGCGGGGCTGGCCGCTGGCGTCCAGCCAGCCCAGCGTTTTGGCCTTGCTTTGTTTCAGGCCCAGCACCACGGGCGTCAGCATGGTGCGCTCGCTGGCGAGTATTTTTTCTTTCACCCCCGGCGTGAGCAGCGCGTAGCGGTTGCTGGCGAGCCACGCGCCATCGAAACGCTCGCCGCTTTGCAGGCGCTCCACGGCTTCGAGCGTGCCCGCGTATTTAAAGACGACGCGCAGGCCGGTCGCCTGCTCCAGCGCGGGCAGCAGCGGTTCGATGTCTTTCAGCTCCGAGCCGGCCAGAATGGTGAAGCTGCTGGTGCCGGGCTGGGTGCTGGCGGCGGGCGTGTTTTCTTGGCGCTTGCAGCCGCTCAGGCCCAGCGCCAGCGCCGTCAGCAGCGACAGGACCAGCAGTGCGGCGGGAAATTTTGAAAAAAAGCCTTTCATGGCGGGCAACTGGGCGGCGTTCACAGCGCCACCGGCCCGGCCAGTTGTTGCGTCATCGCGGCGCGGGCTTTTTCGCCGCGTGAGCGGTCCAGATATTGCTCGGAGCGTTCGATCTGGGTTTTCATCATCGCGTTGTTACGGCCCATCGTTTCGATGGCCTTGGAGCGAAACGTGTCCATCGCGTCCATCGCCTTGAAAGTGGCGTCAAAACTTTCTTTCAGCCGCTCGACGCCGATCAGCGGGTTGGCGGCAAATTCACCGCTGCGCTCGACGTGCTGGCCGAGCTGCTTGCTGCTTTCGGCAATCAAGGATTCAATCGTGCCGGACACGCCTTTGAGCATGTCCATCACCTTGATCTGGTTGCCGGTGGCGCGGGCCACGGTTTGCGCCACGGCCAGCGCGCTCATGCCGGTGGTGGCGACGCGGTCGCAGCCGTTCATCACTTCGCGGCCGGTTTTTTTCAGCTCGCCCAGCGCCAGGTAGCCGTTGACCGACACGGCCAGTTGCGTGTAAAGGTCGCTCAGGTTTTGCCGGGCGTAAAACAGCACTTCCTGCTCCAGCGCCTTGGCGCGCTCCGGGTCGCTGGTTTTGAGCGCGGTGACTTGGGCTGCCAGCCGGGCATCGAGCTGCTCGCAAAAGCGGATTGCCGCCTTGAGCCGCAGCATGGATTCCCAGAGCTTGCCGCGTGTGGCTTCCAGTTCCACCGTGTCGCGCAGCATGTCGTCGCGGGCGGTGTGCAGTTGCTCCATTGTTTTTTGCAGTTGCGCCCCGGCGGTCTGGTAGGCGCGAAAGTAGCTTTGCAGCTTGTTGCCAAACGGAATGAAACCGAGGATTTTTTGCGGCGCGAGCAAGTCGCCGTCCCGGCCAGGGTTGAGCTTGTCAAGCTGGCCGCGCAGGTCGGCAATGGCCTTGTAGGCGGCGGAATCTTCCAGCCCGACAAAATTGCGCTCCATAAAGCGCCCGGTCATCAGCGAGGCGGCGCTGGAGACTTCCTCCTTGCCCAGCCGAAAGGCCGAGTCCATGCGCGTTTTGAAAGCGTCGCTGTGCAGGTCTTCACTCAGCAGCTTGCCGATGAAGTTATCGACTTGCGCATCGACCTGGGCCGAGGTTTCGGGCGATAGCGGCACGGCGTCTTTGGCGACGGGTGCGGGGATGGGCGCGAGGGTTTCGGGCGGCGTCAGCGTAAAGGTGGCGGGGGAATTCATAACAGACTCCTCATGTAAAGGGGAACGAGCGAAGCAGGCTTCAGCGGGCGTATTTCTTTTCAATCTCGGCAATCATGCGCTCCAGCACCTCAAACGAGGGCGGGTCAATCACATCGGCGAGCGTGGCGGGAACCGGCCATTTTTTGGTCTGGCTGGCTTTGGCGAACAGCGCCTGGGTGCTGGTGCGGTAGCCGTACTCAATCGCCAGCGCCTGCAGTTCGGGGTCGGTTTCCAGCAACTGGCCGAGTTTGACGCCGTTCGGGCTGATGCCGACAAACACGTGTTTTGAAAAAATCGTCGGCTGCGGATACAGCAGCACCATGTCCGGGTTGGGCGCGATGCCGCTGGCCGCCTGACGCGCCAGGTATTCGAGGAACTGCGATTCATACACCATCACCAGCGGCGCCTTGCCCATGCCCATTGACAAATAATCGTCAAAAGGCCCGGCGCTGGAGGCTTCCTGAAAGCCCTGTTTGAGGAAAATGCTGCCCATCAGCGGCAGCACTTTTTCCAGCTCAGCCTCGGATTGGACGACGTTGCTGTCGTTGGCCACGTAGCTGGCCAGCGCCAGATACATGGCGGCGGAGTTGGAACTGCGCACGTCGGTGCTGGAGACCAGCAGGCTTTTGCTGACCGGGTAGGCGCTGTTGCCGGGCAGGTCTTTCCAGCGCACGCCCTGGTCCATCAGGCGCAGCAGTTTGGGCATGTCGCTCAGGTAGTAGGTGCCCGCCTGCTGTTTGACCAGCCCTTCGCGCTCCAGCACGGGCAGCAGCGGCTTCCACGACGCGATCACCATCGGCGTGAAAAACGGCGTGAACACCTGCGGCGCCTTGACCGCCTGCTGGATTTTCAGCGCCGCCGGTGCGCCCGACGGGTGGGCAAAATCAAAGCGCATCAAATCGCCGCGCTGGGCGATGGCGCGGGAACCGGCTTTTTCAAGCTGGACGCGCAGGCCGTTTTTTTGCAGGATGGCGGTCAGGCGCGGGTCGTTGAAAAAGCCTTCTTTTTCCGAGCCGATCAGGCCGCGCACGGTTTGAACTTTGGCCGCTTCGAGCTGCGCCGTTTCCTGCGCGGCGTTCTGGACATGCGAGCGGTAGCCCGCCACGCCAATGCCCGCAAGCAGAATCACGGCAAGCAGCGGGCCGGTCAGACGTTTCATGGGTTTAACTTTGGTGAATTTTGGGGAAGCCCGGCGGGAGGCTTGTTTTTAACATGCGCGGGTGACTTTAAACTGCAAGAGCCTCCCGATCTTGGGCAGGCTGAAAAAGGTCTCTGTATGTCGAGTAAAGATGATTGGCCACGAGAAAAGCAGTGGAAGAACCTGTACACGCGTTCAGTGAAGCTTGCGCGTGCGCAGCAGCTCGGAATCGACTATCCACGAACAACAGAAAAGCAACTCATACAAGGAGAGGTCATGTCAGCATTGAATGAGAAACTCAAGGTGCTGTTTATTTGCAGTAGAAATCAATGGCGCAGCCCAACGGCAGAACAACTGTGGCGCAGGCATCCCAAGGTCTCGACTCGCTCAGCGGGAACCAGCCCCAATGCCCGGCATAAGGCATTTCGTTATACACAAGTCCCTCAGCAGCGGTTTTAAAATTTCGGCAGCAGTGCTAAGTTGTTGATTCGTATAGGATCATTCGGAACAGAGCCTGAAAAATCTCGGCTCGTAAGTTGTTGATTTAAAACAAGAAAAAAGTTGTGTATAACGAAATGGGCATAAGGTATCCATCGACGACATTGTCTGGGCCGATGTCATTCTTGTGATGGAAGAAAAGCACAAATCCCGGCTAAAGGCAGAGTTCACCCGGCTGCTCAATAGCAAGCAAGTTCATGTTCTGGATATTCCCGACGACTACAGGTTTATGGACCCTGAACTGGTCGAAATGCTGGGGCAGTCGGTCAACAATCTTCTGGGGCTGGAGTGAATTTTAGTTTCAAACTCCTTTGGGTAGCTTTTGTACAAATCGCGACAGCATTTGTTTTACTGGTGGTTGTGTTTCTGGGCTACGCCGGATTTGCCACTCATAGCGCAAGAGGAAAGGCTGAAGCACTTTGCAAGAACATCCCGGTCGGTACAGAGGCAAGAGTGGCAGAAACGGCAATTGCCAGTATCGACACAGATCCACGATTGCGTTTTTCCAGTGCAGACCATTTAAGTGTTGGCTTTTATGGCGCATTATTGGATCGCTGGTTTTGTAACGTTTCTATTTCTGGCGGAAAGGTTATTGAAAATGAAGTTCGGCTTATTGACTAGGTGTAATAAAATTGGTTTTGGATATGCGGGCGATAGCCTGTCATACCAATGCTCGCGAGCAGAATCACGGAAAACAGCGGGCCTGTCGGGGGTTTATAAATTTAACTTTGTTTATTTTTTGAAAAACTTTGCGGGCGGCCTTTGATGGCCCAAGAATTGCCTCTTGGGCGTCAGGTAAAACTGATAATTTAATCAGCGCACTTTTGCCAAATGACTATTTAGATACGTTGACGGGAATATTAAACATCGCGCCCGAACTGCCACCCACCATCGTCGTGGGGCCATGTCCGTCCCACTTTGCAATCGCCGCTTTTTGATTTTCAACTTCCTGTTTGCGGATTTCATAGTTTTGCTGTAAAACCACCGCTTCCCGGTTGGCGGTCAGCTTTGCTGCTGCATTGGCCATCTCGGTGGCGGCCATATTGGCTTGCTGCGCTTCAAAACGTTTATTAATCGAGCGCTGAATGGCTTCGTCGTGGTAAGTCATGCCTTCAGTCGATCCAAAGGTCACAAGTGTGATTCCTTTTTTGGCAAACAGCTCTTTCGCTTCATTTTTTGCTTGGTTGAAGTAAGCGATTTTTTCTTTTCGACCGGTTTCCAGATCATGCGTGCCGAAACTGGCACTTAAACTTTGAGCGATAAAGTTTCGCACATCCTGGTCAATCACTTCTTCCAGTTGTTTGCCGCCAAAGGTGTAGAGAAATAATGCTGCATCCTGCTCGGTCACCTGTGCGGTGATGACGGCGCCTAGGTCAAAATCAATGGATTCATTGCTTTCTACGGTAATGGCCTGGTTTTTGGCTGATGTTCCTTTGCTGGTGGCCGTCCACTCGCGGCTGACCATCGAGCGGTTGATTTTGACCAGCTTGGCCGTGGCCACATCTTTGTATTTACGATCATCGGATTCGCTGCAGCTCTGGCACACATCGACCAGCTTGTGCGGAATAATCACGCGCTTGATGGCGATTTTGACCTCCGGGGACTCCAGCGCGGCGACTGAATCAAACTTCTTCTGGTTTTTCATCGTATCGCCATCGAGGGCAATCAGGAAGGCTGTCTCATTCGGGGCTACTTCCAAAATCTCATCCACCGGGCGGATTTTGGAGCAGCCGCCAATAGCAAGTGCGGCAAGAAGGAAGGCTGCGCAGAAAGTATTTTTTTTAATCATAAAAATTGCTTTTATTTTTCCATGTCTGATTTTGCAGGGCGTGTCCAGATGAACAGCAGCGCCAGCACATAAGCCACCGCCAGAGCCGTCCACGCCATAGACGAGCCATCGCTGACCAGCGTATTCATCAACGATGCCGTATCCGAATGCGCCAGCTGTCCCACAATGCTGGCATTGGCCGCCAGTTGCGCGGCAGGCAGTAGCAAGCGCCAAATCCCTGCGCTCATCAGCGTGAGAACGACGCTCAGCGCTATTTTTGTTTTTAAAACCATGATGTGCTTTCCCGAATAGCTTGCGCATGTGGCGCGTTTACATTCTGCGACATCGGCCCGGAAAAGTCCAAGCGCGGGGGGAATGAATGCCCGCCCGCCCCACAAATCCCCATTTCGCTACAATAGGCCCTCTCCTGAGGAGCGTTGCAACCCACGGCATGTGGTCTAGGCTCAGGACTTTTCGCTTGCAACCACGCTCACCCGCATGTGCCTTGAGGCCGGGTGAGTCCACATTTTCCCGACTTTCCGACCCCTCAAGGCCAGCCCGTGGCTACCCAGCCCCCTGTTTGACTTCTGACCTTTGGAGATGCTCCCATGAATGCTGCACTGAAAACCGCCCAAAACCCCGATTGCGTGATCGCCGACCTGACGCTGGCCGCCTGGGGCCGCAAAGAACTAAAAATCGCCGAAACCGAAATGCCCGGCCTGATGGCAATCCGCGAAGAATTTGCCGCCGCCCAGCCCTTGAAAGGCGCGCGCATCACCGGCTCGCTGCACATGACGATCCAGACCGGCGTGCTGATTGAAACGCTGCAGGCCCTGGGCGCTGACGTGCGCTGGGCTTCGTGCAACATCTTCTCGACGCAAGACCACGCCGCCGCCGCGATTGCCGCCACCGGCACGCCGGTGTTCGCCATCAAGGGCGAAACCCTGGCCGATTACTGGGATTACACGCACCGCATTTTTGAATTCACCGGCGCGCACGGCACGCCCGAAGAAGGCCCGAACATGATTCTGGACGACGGCGGCGACGCCACGCTGCTGATGCATCTGGGCACCCGCGCCGAAAGCGACGCCAGCCTGCTCGCCAATCCCGGCAGCGAAGAAGAAATCTGCCTGTTCAATTCGATCAAAACCAAGCTGGCGCAAGACCCGACGTGGTACAGCCGCCGCTTGAAAAACATCATCGGCGTGACTGAAGAAACCACCACCGGCGTGCTGCGCCTGAACGAAATGTCGGCCAACGGCACGCTGGCCCTGCGTGCCATCAACGTCAACGACTCGGTGACGAAATCCAAGTTTGACAACCTGTACGGCTGCCGCGAGTCGCTGGTCGATGGCATCAAGCGCGCCACCGATGTGATGATTGCCGGCAAGGTCGCGGTCGTGGCCGGTTACGGCGATGTGGGCAAGGGCTGCGCCCAGGCGCTGCTGGCTTTGCGCGCCCAGGTGTGGGTCACGGAAATCGACCCGATCAACGCGCTGCAGGCCGCGATGGAAGGCTTCAAAGTCGTGACGATGGAATACGCCGCCGACAAGTGCGACATCTTCGTGTCCGCCACCGGCAACAAAAACGTCATCACCTACGCCCACATGGCGGCGATGAAAGACCAGTCCATCGTCTGCAACATCGGCCACTTTGACAACGAAATCGACGTGGCGTCGCTCGAAAGCTGCGTCTGGGAAGAGATCAAGCCGCAGGTCGATCACGTCATTTTCCCGGACGGCAAGCGCATCATCCTGCTGGCCAAGGGCCGCCTGGTGAACCTGGGCTGCGGCACCGGCCACCCCAGCTTTGTGATGTCGTCGAGCTTTGCGAACCAGACGATTGCGCAAATCGAGCTGTTCACCAAGCAGGCCGATTACGAAGTCGGCAAGGTCTATGTGCTGCCCAAACACCTCGACGAAAAAGTCGCCCGCCTGCACCTGAAAAAGGTCGGCGCGATGCTCTCCGAGCTGAGCGACGAGCAGGCCGCGTACATTGGCGTGTCCAAAGCTGGCCCGTACAAGGCCAACACCTACCGTTATTAAGAGACAAAGAGATTTTTATGCGCGCTGACTTATTTCTGGTTGAACATGGCCACGCCACCACCCGCTCGCAGGCCCAGCGCCTGATTGCGGCGGGCGTGCAGTGGCGGGTCGATGAAGCCGTCGCCTGGAAGAAAGTCGCCAAAAACGGCGACGAGATTCCCGGCAACGCCGAGCTGCAAGTGCTGGACACCACCGAGGCGAAATACATTTCGCGCGGCGGCCTGAAACTCGAAGGCGCGCTGAAAAGCACCGGTCTTGATGTCAGCGGCCTGCGCTGCCTCGATGTCGGCCAGTCCACCGGCGGCTTTACCGACTGCCTGCTGCAGCACGGCGCTTTGCTGGTCGTCGGCGTCGATGTCGGCCACGGCCAGCTGCACGACAGCTTGCGCGCTGACGAGCGCGTGGTCTGCATCGAAGGCGTCAACGCCAGATCGCTGACCGCCGACGAGCTGGTTGAGCACCACCGCCGGGCGCTGCTCGGCGAGTCGGACGAGGGCGCGCCGCAATACGGCAACTACGCCTTCAGCGACGACGAAGACGACTATGAAGACGACGAAGACGAAGACGGTCAAGACGACGAGAATGGTGACGATGGCGACGGCACCGAAGACGGCCTAGAGTCCGACGGCTTCAACCCGGTGTTCGACTTCCTGACCGGCGACCTGTCCTTCATCTCGCTGACGCTGGTGCTGCCCGCTGTGGCGCGCCTGCTCAAGCCGCACGGCCATTTGCTGATGCTGGTCAAGCCGCAGTTTGAATTGCAGCCCGGCCAGATCGGCAAGGGCGGCATCGTGCGCGACCCGGTGCATTTTGAATTCGTCGAAAAGCGCCTGCGCGATGCCTGCGCCGCGCTCGGGCTGGAAGTGAAAGCCTGGCTGGAATCGCCGATTGCCGGTGGCGACGGCAACCGCGAGTTTTTCATCCACGCGCAAAAAGGCGAGCACGTCATCGGCGAAGACCAGCCGCTGGCCGCCGCGCCCAAGCGCAAAGTGGCGCAGCGCGTCTCGCGCAGCGAACTGCGCGCCTTGCGCGGCCCGCATGAAGACTCGGAAGAGGCCGAAGCCGCCCACGCCGGTCAGCACGGCCCGGCCAAGCGGCGCGGCAAAAAGACAGATGACAACTGAAAGACGACAAAGGTCAGCGATGAATATTCCGGTCAGTTTTGAA
>Ga0302213_1001549_pt1 | contig 10757 bp, 5 predicted proteins | sample II_Fen_N1_2_FD_194583 | JGI IMG/M metagenome (GOLD analysis project Ga0302213, IMG submission 194583) | Peat permafrost microbial communities from Stordalen Mire near Abisko, Sweden - II_Fen_N1_1 | ecosystem: Environmental > Terrestrial > Soil > Wetlands > Permafrost | place: Sweden: Abisko... | reverse complement strand
CGGGTCATAAGCAATTGCTTACCAACTTCCACAACTTCAATCAATTTCGTAGGATTACTATCCAAATCTACCATGTTACCGGCTTCGCGAGCTGCCTGTGTTCCTGAATTCATAGCGATACCAACATCTGCTTGCGCCAAAGCAGGAGCATCGTTTGTTCCATCACCAATCATTCCCACCAAATGTCCTTTTTCCTGTTCTTCACGGATACGACGCAGTTTATCTTCGGGGGTAGCTTCTGCCATAAAATCATCCACACCGGCTTCGGCTGCAATGGCAGCAGCGGTCAGCGAGTTATCTCCGGTAATCATAACCGTGCGAATTCCCATTTGGCGAAGTTCGGCAAAACGTTGTTTGATACCACCTTTCACAATATCTTTCAGGTGAATAACACCCAACACTTTATTGTCTTCGGCCACTACCAATGGTGTTGCTCCCAAACGTGCCAACTCCGACACAGCATCTACTACTTTTTGAGAGAAAACTCCGTTGTTTTCTTCAATAAAGCCACGAATTGCTTGCGATGAACCTTTACGAATTTGGTGAACTTTTCCTTCCGGAGTTTTCAAATCCACACCGCTCATTCTTGATTGTGCGGTGAAAGGAATAAACGTTGCATGCAAATTAGTAATATCACGACCACGGATATTGAATTTTTCTTTTGCCAACACCACAATCGAACGTCCTTCAGGCGTTTCGTCGGAAAGTGACGAAAGTTGAGCTGCATCGGCCAATTCTTCCACCGTTACATTTTCGGCAGGAATAAAGTCGGTTGCCATACGATTTCCTAAGGTGATAGTTCCTGTTTTGTCGAGTAAAAGCACGTCCACATCACCGGCAGCCTCAATAGCACGTCCGCTGGTAGCAATTACGTTTCGTTGAATCAATCTATCCATTCCACTGATACCGATAGCACTCAACAAACCGCCAATGGTAGTTGGGATAAGGCATACCAACAGAGCAATTAACACCGGTATAGACAAGTTATGCGACTGTGATATTCCCGAAGCATTTAAGCTGTAACCGAAAAATGCAGGAAGTGTAACCACTGCCAAAAGAAAGATAATGGATAAGCCCGAAAGCAAGATCGTCAGAGCAATTTCGTTAGGTGTTTTCTGACGTTTAGCACCTTCCACCAAGGCAATCATACGGTCGATAAAAGTATCACCGGCATCGGCTGAAATACGGATCAAAACACGATCGCTCAATACTTTTGTACCACCGGTAACAGCTGAACGGTCTCCACCACTTTCGCGAATCACCGGGGCCGACTCGCCCGTTATGGCCGACTCATCCACACTGGCAATTCCTTCAATCACTTCTCCATCCGATGGGATTACATCATTCACTTCGCAAACCACAATGTCGCCTTTGCGTAAACTGGGAGCCAATACTTCTATTTCTTTATCTCCAACCATTTTTCGGGCAACTGTTTGGGTGCGGTTTTTACGCAAACTTTCAGCTTGCGCTTTTCCACGTCCTTCGGCTATTGCTTCCGAAAAATTGGCAAACAATACTGTAAACCACAGCCAAATAGCAATTTGCAAATTGAAAGATGAATACCCTCCCTGAAAAATTCCGAGAAAAACAATGATAGTTGTCAGCACTGCTCCGATACCAACTATAAATATAACCGGATTTTTTATCAGAATGGCAGGACTTAATTTCTTTACGCTGTCTTGAGCAGCTCGTGCAAGTAGCTTTTTATTGAAGATACTTTTATTTGATTTTGTTGACATAATGCTAATTTTTTCAGTCCCCTTTAGGGGATATAGGGGTTTAAAATGTAATTCCGTGATTCATTAATAAATGTTCTACAATTGGACCCAATGATAATGCTGGGAAATAAGTCAATCCGCCAACAATAATAATTACTCCGATTAACAAAGAAACAAACAACCAGTTATCAGTTTGGAATGTTCCTGCCGAAGGAGGTGTAATTTTCTTTTTTGCCATACTTCCGGCAATAGCCAGAATCGGTATAATCACTCCGAAGCGTCCAATCAACATTCCCAAACCAAGAAGCACATTGTAAAAAATCGTATTGGCATTTAATCCGGCAAAAGCGCTACCGTTGTTTCCGGCTGCAGAACTGAATGCATATAAAATTTCAGAGAATCCGTGCGGTCCAGCATTGTTCAGACTGGATAAACCAACGGCGCTGACTGCTGCCCATGCCGTAAATAACAGAATCACAAATGAGGTTGCCAGATTAGCAATAATAGCCATCGTTATTTCGAAAGCTTCTACTTTCTTTCCCAAGTATTCAGGCGTACGACCTACCATCAACCCGGCAATAAATACCGTTAGAATAATGAATACAACCATGCCGTAAATACCCGCACCAACACCACCAAAGATAATTTCGCCAAGCATAATATTAATCATGGCAACCATTCCTGCAAGTGGAGATAAACTATCGTGCATGGCGTTTACAGAACCATTGGATGCCGCTGATGTAGAGGTTGACCAAAGCACGCTGTTGGTTATTCCGAACCGTGTTTCTTTTCCTTCCATAAGTGCTGAATGACCGAAAATCGGATTGGCTGAGTATTCACCATATAAGGATATGGCCAAACCGCCAAGCAGTAATATCATCATTACAATGAAAATTGTCCAACCCTGTTTTTTGGAACCCACCATTTTGCCGTAAGTAAAAGTCAAACCAGCAGGGATGAGTAAAAGGGCAAGCATTTCAAGTAAATTACTCAATGGAGTCGGGTTTTCGAATGGATGGGCGCTGTTGGCATTGAAAAAACCACCACCGTTTGTACCAAGTTGCTTGATAGCTTCCTGAGAGGCTACCGGACCCATTGGAATAACCTGTGTAGTTCCCTGAAGCGTATGAGCCGTTTGATAAGTATCAAAGTTTTGAATAACGCCTTGTCCCACCAAGAAAATAGCAAATACAATTGAAAGCGGTAAAAGCACATACAACGTTGAGCGTGTCAAATCTACCCAAAAATTACCAAGTTTATCAGTTGTTTTGCGCGAAAGTCCTTTAGTTATAGCCAATAATACGGCTATTCCGGTGGCTGCACTCACAAAGTTTTGCACAGTAAGAGCCAGCATTTGCACCGAATAACTCAATGTTGTTTCACCGCCGTAACCTTGCCAGTTGGTGTTAGTCATAAAACTTACAGCTGTATTGAAGGCCGAATGCCACGATACATTGGGTAAGTTTGCAGGATTTAATGGAAGATATGCCTGTGTAAGTTGAAGTAGAAACACAAACAAAAATCCAATTAAGTTGAACAACAACAATCCGAAAGCGTAGCTTTTCCAGTTTGTTTCTTCGGTAGCGTCAACGCCGACAATTTTATAGGTCAATCTTTCGAGCCAACCAAGTGGAGCCGACAACAGATGTTTCTCGCCGGTAAAAACCTTGTACATGAAATTTCCCAGCACAGGCGTTAAGCCTATCAATAGTCCGAGAAAGATGATAATCTGTAAAAAATCATAAGTTGTGAACATATCATTCTAATATTATTGAGTATAATTCCGTTTAGAATTTCTCAGGTTTAATCAATGAATAAATCAAATATCCCAATATAGCCAATGCTATAATTGCCCCAATGACATACCCCGTGGGAGTACTCATTTCGGTAGTTGCTACCATTAAAAGTTTTGTTTCCATTTTGATTTCAGTTTTTAAATTGATACATAATGAATAATACTATTATTATCATTATTATTTATAGTTCTCAGGTCATTACTAGTGTTATTGTCAGACTGCATTTTGTCATGGCTATCAATATCACCACTTATTTGTAAATCAATATCGCCTTTATCATCGTACAATATCTTGTCATAAAATTCACCATATCCGCTTATCTGAGCGAATGTATAGCCGGCTGCAAGAAGGAGAATGACACCCCCGGCTAGTTCAAATACCAATTCAATTATTGAGTTCATACACTTATCAGTTAAAATGATAAACAGTTGTTTTTTCTGAATAATTAAAGGAAGTATACTCACTCTTCAACTCCCTTATTATCCGATGCAAAAATAGAGTGGAAGGTATAAGCATAAAATCAAGAATGCAGGGTCGGATATAAAGATTTTATAAAGTGGTAGATTTTGTTTTTCAAATGACTGATATACTGTAAAATAATAAATGCAACTATCTTAATGAAAAGATGGTTGCATTTATGAAGATAATAAGATTTAACTTATATGTAGTGTTCTTTGAGAAATTATGGTGTATCTGGTTTAGTATTTACAATCGTTATAGCTCTGAATGGTTATTTTTGCGTGCCCACATGGGGGTTTGTTGAATTATTTCCTGATGAATGGGACAAGTGGAGGAATGTGCTCCTTCCAGATAGCCAATACTCATTAAAAATTCATTCACAATTTCGCCTCCTGTAAACCGAAAGGTCTTTTTGAACAGCTTTACCCATTCCTCTTTGGTTTTAGGATGATGGAATTCCAACCATTTTTCAAAAGAACCAAACTCTTTTTGAAGCCCAAGTATAGCGTTCGCATTTTCAATAGCTGCATTTACTTTTAGTCGGTTGCGTATGATACCGGCATTGTTCAGAAGTCTGCTACGATCCTCTTCAGTATAAGCTGCTATTGCTTCAATATTGAAATTGCTATATGCCTGGCGAAACGCTGCTTCCTTTTTGAGAATTGTTTCCCAACTGAGTCCTGCCTGATTAATTTCCATAATTAATCGCCCGAATAACTCATTGTCATCGTGAATGGGGAAACCATAATGATAATCGTGATAGTTTTTGTGCAACAACCTACGTTCCTTAGGCTGCATGGTCTCTATATAACTGCAATATGACATGGATTTATTTTGATTAAATATTTATAAAAGCCTTGATTTATGGGCACAAAGATATTACTTTAGGCTTATTCAATGTTAGCAATAGGGGAAATGATTGCAACCATTGTTCACGGCTACAAAACGGGGACGAAACAGCGAATGTTCACGACAGTAAATAAAACAACAGGTTTTGACGAATTTCCTATCCTTATTTGACTAATTTATGACATGCAATTTGTATTTCTATATTTATCTTTGCCATGTTGATAAATAGTGATTGCTAAAGTTGGTTCCATCAACTCTACACATTGGTGTTTAAATCCATTAACCTTTATTGAAATAAAATCGCACGCATGAAAATAAGTAAAATATCAGTCATCGTTCTGCTTTTCGGATTAGGAAGTTTCCACGTTCTGGCACAAACAACCAGTGCTAGTAATAACCTGGTTGTACAACCCGTTCCTGATCGTACAGTAACGTTTAGCCTTGCCGACTCAGGTGTTGCGAAACCGATTACCTGGGGGTTGGATTTGGCTTGGCTCAGCGAAACAAACATACGACGCGGTATTGCTTTCATGGGTGCCGGCAGAGTGGATGTAGTAAGAGCATCGTTTCAGCCTACACTTGCATTGGTCAACGGTGATCTTCAGACCGCACAAATTACCGACCTCAATACACGTCTTAATCTTATTGATTTAACCGGTTTAAAAACAAAAGTAATATTAAACTGCGACCATCCCAGTGTTGATGCTTCGTATATTGGCAATGCTACTAATTGGGCACAACTGATGGACGTAACCACAAGACGTGTTCAGGAAAGAGGTCGCACGGTTGTTTCCGTTTCACCATTTAATGAGCCGGATTATGGTTGGGGACAATACTCAGGCTCAAACGGGCAACTCGATTTTTTTAATATCTGTACTGAATTACGGAAAAATACACGCTTCGACAGCATTCGTATTTGTGGGGCTAATACATTGAACTGCGATCAGGCATTGCCTTGGTACAATTATTTAAAAACCAAACTAGACGAAGGAAATACGCACCAACTTGCCGGTACATTTGATAATTTTGCTACCTTCTTTACCACCGTAAGAGCCAATGGCGATCATGCTACTGCCGATGAGTTACACAATGTAATGGAATCGATGGTTGGGGTTGAATATGGTATGCAAACCGGCATTTGGTGGGGAACGGCAGAGTTGGCACGCGGTGAGTTTGTAAAAGCCAGCGACGGTAAACGACTGGGGTATGCCGAACACCGTACTAACTGGACTGCCGCATCGGTATATAGAAATCTTGATGGTAAAGTACAGGCTTTTGGTGGTACATCCGAACGACAAGGTGCCACAACTACTTATCGTTTTGTGTCAAAAGACAAAGACGTTTATTACGATGGCTATGGTCCACAGCGCGAATACAGCATGGTGTTGCCCGGTGGTACAGTTGGTAGTTACCAAAATGGACAAACCAATGCTGAAAGAGTGGTGAATATTACCTGGGGAGACGATATTCAACCCGCTATAAACGGACGATATATATTAGTAAACCGTATGAGTGGTAAGGTGATGTCCGTTCCACTTGGTTCCACTACTATCGGTATTTTACTTCGGCAATATGCTAATACCGGCGCAATATATCAACAATGGAATGTGACTCCGGTAGATTCAAGGATTGGTGGTGATTTTAGTTACTTTACCATCACAGCGGTACATAGTGCTCAGGCGATAGATGTACTAAACTTTTCGCTTGACGATGGTGCGGCTGTAGAGCAATATACTGATAATAAAAACATAAATCAGCAATGGTATTTCGACTATGCCGGAGACGGTTGGTTTTATATCCGCAGCCGTAACAGTGCCAAATGTTTAGAGGCTGCGTCGCCTTACATTACGGCAGGTGCTGCCATTCAACAACGGGAAAAAGGAACTACAACCAACCAGCAATGGCGCTTACTTCCGGTTGGGGCAACAGTTGAGTTTGATTCACCAAGTGCTCCAACTAATCTGGCTACTACCGCTAATGCTACATCTGTTCGATTGGACTGGACTGCCAGCCCGGAAACGGATGTTGCCGGATACAGTGTTTTCCGTTCCGAATCGGCAGGAGGACCGTATAATACCATTGCACGAAATGTAAAATCGAGCTCTTTTGTTGATAATACAACTGTTGCTGGTATTAATTATTTCTATGCAATCAAAGCTGTTGACAACTCTCTGAATCGTTCGGGTTATTCTAACGAGGTTTCTGCTATAGCTACAGGCGCCAAAGAACTGGTAGCTCATCTTCAATTTGATGGAAACACCATGGATAGCACCATTAATCTAAATCATAGTGCATCGTATGGAACAACATCTTATACTACAGGTAAAGTAGGCTCACAAGCTATATCACTTAATGGTACAAGTACTTTGCAGCTGCCGGCTACGGTGGCAAATTATAAAGAATTAACCATTGCTACCTGGGTTTATTGGAATGGTATTACTTCGTGGCAACGTATTTTCGACTTTGGCAACGACCAAACTCAATACATGTTCTTAACCCCAAAAGCAGGTACAGGTCAAATGCGTTTCGCCATTAAGAATGGTGGCACGGAGCAAGTATTGAACACAACTGTGATGCCTTATGTAAAATGGACCCATGTGGCAGTAACTTTAAATTCAACCGGTGCACACATGTATGTGAATGGCTTACTGGCTGCCGAATCCAGCGCCATAACCATAAACTCGTTTGATTTTAAACCGGTTCAGAACTATATCGGGCGCAGTCAGTTCTCTGATCCTTTGTTTAATGGTAATATTGATGATTTCAGGGTGTACAATTATGCATTGTCAGCTACCGAAATAGCTCAGATTGCAGGGCTTATTTCCGGTGTTAAGGATGTGGAATACAATAGCGGCAGTTTATCTTTATCACCGATACCTGCAAATAATTTGTTGCATGTAAGTTATGACTCCGAAAATATCACAGGCTCGTCTACACTTACAGTTCTTGATATGAAGGGCAGATCAATAATGAGTAAAGATATTACCAATGAAACAGAGCTGAATGTTTCCAACTTAGCAAGTGGAGTTTATCTGCTGAAACTAACAAATAATAAAGAAAATGTTGTAAAAAAGTTGATTGTCAATCATTAATGATCGGCAAGAACACAAAGACGCCCAAAAAGTTGATCCTTTTTGGGCGTTCTTTTGTTAGCTGATTCTATTATTGAATCATTATTTTACGGTTGAATATACCTTGTTCTGTTCTAACCGATACAATATAGATACCCGGAGTAAGATTTGTAGTGAAGTTTGTTGCGGTTACTTTTTCGCTCAACAAACAACTACCCAGTGTATTGTAAATGCTGACAATTGCTTCGGTTGGAATTTCATTGATAACCAATGTTCGACCTTTCGTTCTCAAATCAATATTTCCTTCGTAGGTATTGTTTACTGCGTCAATTACATTGGCATAACCATATACATTGGTATTGTTGAATTTCACCTGATAAGGCCATTGTTCATCATTGGCATCATTATCGTCCCAGGCATGGCGCCAGTGAAGGCTCGGTGCTCCGGAAACCACCAGCCATAACTTGTCACAGTTGGCAGGACAATCAAAACTAATGCTGCTTTTCCCCGCATTATCAGTCATACTCGCTGCTTTTATTTGACCGTATAAACGACTTCCATCTTTCAGCAGCGCCACAAATCCGTACCGCCAACCGGCATAAGTCACATAACTCTTACGGAAACCGGTACTTCCGGCCAATCCTTCAAAGTTAGCTGTTACAGTTTTGGCTGTGAGCGGTGCATTCACCCTAATGATGTTGTGCCCGTAGTTTTCCAGACAGGCTGTAGAGTCAATTCTCCAAACGTAACTTCCAGTATTGTTTAGCTTTGGTTGGGTGCGCGAAGCAATATAACTTGCACCGTACGATTTAAGTGCGGGAATATCCCAGGTCGTGAATTTAGCTCCACAATCCCACATTTCATCATTGAATTGACTTTGAGTAATAACATTTAATCGTTTGTAGGCTTCTACCGGATCTTCGGGTTTAATGGATTTGTTCCACAATCGTCCAATCATATCCATTCCGTGTAGACTGCACCAGTAATCCTGAATGAAATAATTGTTGTAACGGTAACTTTCTGTTATAATATTTTTATGAACATTGCTCAAGTATCCCGAGAACCATTCGCTGGTAAATTGCTGAGTAGGGAAGACCTTGTAAGCCTGCCATTGAGCACATTGTTCCCACCAGCCATTGCTACCGGTTGCATCAGTTCCATAACCGTACATCCAACCGTTAGAGTCGTTGTTGTCGCAGTGAGTTTGATATTGGAAGCAGTGACCAACTTCGTGTGCAATGGTTTGGCCACCTCTTGATGTCAGTGCCCAGGAAGTAAGCGTTAGCAAACCTATTGTGTTGTCGACACCCGAACCTGAAGCCTCCCAGTCGGTAGAATAGCGAAGGCGGATAATCATTTTGTAACTATCAGTTTTAGAAGCTCCTTTTGTAATGAATTTCAATGAATCGGCATAGAAATTAAAACATTTCTCAGCTAATGCCAGACAGTCGTCTACAATTGCTGGTGCATTGTCACCAAAACCCGGCTCCCAAAATAGAATCCAGTTTTTCGATTGTTTACTTCTGTCTATCGACCAGTTGTTGGTAGAACTATAAATATCGCCCATCATCCAGGATGGATTGTAAATTTGTTTTCCGACGCTGCGGGTAATAGTTACCAGAGTTGTGGTGGCAATGGTGATTTGAGTAAGGGTCAAATCAAGGTTTTGATAGCTTGTTGTAGCTGCATTGATGGCATTTTGTAATTTAGTTATTTCGTCGGCTTTTTCGAGGAAGGTCAAGATAAGATTGGCATCATTAATGGCTTTTTGTAGCTTGGCGTAAGTGTTTAACGAAGTATAAGCAGTGGTAATAGCTGCGTCAATTGTTGTTTTTGCTGCGGTAAGATCTGCTTGTATAAGCGGATTGGCTGCTGTTACTGTTTGAACTTGTGTAATGGCTGTATTTAGACCGCTTATCGCCGAATTTTGAATGTGTTGAGTTAACAACGACTGAGCTTCTGTAACTCTATTATTGATTGCCAGTGCCAAATCATTGAGGTCAGAAGCACCGAGGTATTCCAACTTGAAGTTATCGAACAAAGTCCAATATCCGGTTTGCTTAAAGTCCGACTTGGCACCTACAGTCAGTTTCCCACCATCATTTAGCAAGATGTTCGACACACTCATATCGTAATAACTGGTGGTAGTATTGCTAAACATAATTTCGGCAGCCGCCATTGTGTTTACATAACCATTTGCTGAGCCGGTGCTTGTGTAAGTATGTTTATATAAAGAATTGAAAGGAGTATTTACGTCAGAGTAGTTAGTCGATTTTGCATACAGACGGGCATAAATAGTTTCGGTGCCGGCTTTGTAGGCAGCTCCAATATCATTTGATTTTGGGCGTTCAAAACCTTTAGCTTTCAACCGGTATTTTCCGGCAGGAAGACCGCTAATGACCTGATACATGTCGAACGTTTTCTCGTAAAATTCCACCTCGTGGTAATTTACGGTACCAACGCCTTTCCAACCGGTAGTGTCATTGGTATTAAACCCGGGATTGACAATATAACTCGTCATATCCAGTGGATTGGTGGACGATGCATTGGCATATTTATAGGTCAGAATGGCTTTTTGAAGGTTAGTAATGGCATTGGTAACATCGGTAGAAGAAGTGCTGGTGAGAAATCCTTGAGCTGTAGTGATGGCTGTTTGTAGGGCTGCGGCACCATTGGCTGTAGAGCTATAAAGAGTTTGTGCCTCGTTAATGGCTGTTTGCAGTGCAGCTGTGTTTACCACTTCCGTTGCTTCGTAAAGCATAAAATCGTCAAAACCCAAGCGGTTTCCCAACCAACGAAAGCGAGCCTGAATATAGCTATATGCAGGATTTGTATTGGTAAAATAGACATAATTCTGCGTCCAG
>Ga0302213_1001547_pt1 | contig 10767 bp, 7 predicted proteins | sample II_Fen_N1_2_FD_194583 | JGI IMG/M metagenome (GOLD analysis project Ga0302213, IMG submission 194583) | Peat permafrost microbial communities from Stordalen Mire near Abisko, Sweden - II_Fen_N1_1 | ecosystem: Environmental > Terrestrial > Soil > Wetlands > Permafrost | place: Sweden: Abisko... | reverse complement strand
AGAACCACATAAACAGTGTCGGAACAATTAATCCGGGAATAAAACCATACAGAAAATGATTGAATTTACTCATTGACTTCAGATTTTCCAATTACGGATGGCTGTCATGGCATCGTATGCCGTCATGTCAATTTTGGTAGGAACGATTGAAACATACCCTTTGGATAAAGCCCATTCATCGGTTTCTTCATTCTCCGGTTCATGGTTTTCAAAATTGCCGGTTAACCAAAAGTAAGCCCGTCCCTGAGGGTCGGTTCGTTTCGCAAATTCTTTCGTCCAACGCCCATCACATTGGCGGGCAACTTTTATCCCTGCAATTTTTCCTTTTGGAGCATTTACGTTGAGGCAAACGCCATGAGGCAAACCGTTTTTCAATGTTTCCTTTGATATTTTCAAAACATATTGTTCAAATTTAGAAAAATCAGCTTCAATCGAATGATTATCTATCGAGAATCCAATCGATAAAATTCCATTTTCGCAACCTTCAAGAACAGCACCCATTGTGCCGGAATAAATAACATTGATAGCAGCATTCGAGCCGTGATTGATGCCAGAAACAATCAAATCGGGTTGGCGTTCCACAATTTCGTTTAAGGCCAGTTTTATGCAGTCGGTTGGAGTTCCGGTGCAGGAGTAGCGGGTGAGTCCTTCCTTTTCTTCAATTTTTTTAAACCGAATGGGATGAGTTACCGTAAGTGCATTGGACTGAGCCGATCGTGGACCATCAGGTGCAACCTCTACTACTTCGCCAATTTGCATCATTAAACGAGATAAAACCATAATTCCGGGCGCATCAGCTCCGTCATCGTTGGTAATTAGAATAAGTGGTTTTATGTTTGAATTCATAGGGACAAATTATAAGTTTGATGAAAAGAAAAATCATTTTCTGATTTTCCAGACAGTTGCAGCAAGAAAACTAGAACTTAGGACTATAAAATAAAGCAAATCGCGCGAATCGATAACGCCACGGCTCATGGATTTGTAATGAGCGTGAATGCCCAAGGTCTCGAAGACTTGTATAGTTTGTCCGGCTGTTATAAAGCTTGTCAACACTTCAAATCCATAATAAAAGAAGAAAGATATAACGATAGCAAGTACAAATGCTACAATCTGGTTTTTTGAAAGTGAAGATGCAAAGGTACCAATGGACACATAACTGGCAGCCAGAAAAATTAAGCCAATGAAAGATCCCCAAAATGCTCCCGAATCGACATTCCCTGCCGGTTCAGCCAGATTGGAAATAGAAAAATAATAAAACAATGTAGGTAATAAAGCTGCCAGTACCAATAGCCAAGCTGCAATATATTTCCCCAGTACGATTTGAATTTTACTTATGGGTTTGGTAATAATTAATTCCCAGGTTCCGGTTTGCTTCTCTTCGGCAAAGAGTCGCATAGTGACTGCCGGACAAAGAAATAGAAATAGCCAGGGAGCTAAATAAAACAGTCCATCCAAGTTGGCATATCCATTGTCGAATACATTGTATTCACCCGGAATTATCCATAGAAATAACCCCGTGAGCGTCAGAAAAATACCGATTACAATATAGCCGGTAGCATTGCTGAAGAAGGAACTAAATTCTTTTTTTAATATTGAAAACATGTATTTTGAAAGACAATTTATAAATGCTGATTATTTTATTAATTTTGTGCTGTCAAAGGTAACCAAAAAAAATGAATCGATTATTTGTTTTACTAGTCAATCGCATGAAAAAAGCCATTTCAATCAGTCTTTTCGTTTTGTTCTTTTGCTCTGTACAGGCTCAGAAGAATCAAAACTTTCAAATAAAAGCAGAGTATATTTATGGAAATATATTGAAACATACTGTTCATTTGCAAAACCTAGTTAAGGGTCCGATATCGGGCGGTGAAATAGCAATTGAGTGGCAGACTTCGGGTGAAAAGCGCTGGAATCAATATCTGAATTTTCCCAAAGTTGGTATAGCAGCAACCTATATTAATTTAAGTAGTCCTGATACATTAGGCAGAATATTAGCGATTTATCCGTATATAAATATTCCGATAATTCGGACTAAGTTTATAAATTTGTATATAAAGCCGGGAGCGGGAGTTAGTTTTCTTACCAAAACATTTAAGGATGCAACTGCATATTTTCCATCGGGCGAAGTGAACTTAAATAAAAGTAATGCTGCTATTGGTTCGCATCTAAATGTTTTTTTTGCAGGAAGTATAAACGTTGAAATTCCTTTGGCAGTAGGGTTTTATCTTACGGGTGATTATGGTTGGAATCATGTTTCCAATGGAAGCATGATTCAACCAAACTCAGGCATAAATATGCTGAATGGTTTTGTTGGATTGAAGTATTTTCCTAATTACAAGTCTTTTAAACAGCCAGCTAAGAATATTTTGAGTGATATAACAAAAGATTTGACAACGGAAATAATTTTGTCAGGAGGAATTCGACAGTTGTATTATAAAGACAACCGGTTTTTCCCGATTGGATCGATAACAATTGCTGAGTTTTTGCCGCTGACTAATTATTATCGAATGGGTATAGGCGTCGATATATTTTACGATGGGGTTTTTGGTGAGGTAAACAGTTCTTCAATTGCTTCCGAAAATGATACAAAATACTCAAGAACACGTATTTCATCGGATTTATTGCAAAATAAGATTAGGGCGGGTATATCCTGGCAGCATGAACTGATGATTGGTCGTTTAAGTGCAGGATTTCATTTTGGTTTATACCTTTATAATCCAATAAAAAATTTAGAACCGTTTCAAAAAGCAGCTACTCAAACCCTCAATAAACCGCTTATTTACGACTACGATATCGAAAAAGAGGATGGTTGGCTTTACACACGTGCAAGTCTGAAATATGCTCTTGATGATCACCTGTTTTTATCTATTGGATTGAAAACACACCTTCAAAAAGCCGAGTTTATCGAATGGGGATTGGGATATAGGTTCTGATTGATTGTAAAGAATCTAATCTTTGACAGAAATTAATGCATCGAGCAACAATGGGATTTCATCTTTATCCACACCGTTTGCAATTAAATAGGCTTTATCATCGTTGAACGATTCAAGAAATAAATCCCGATTGTAATGAAGCAATTCAAAGTTTCTATGGTAGAATTCAATTGCCTCTGCAACTTTGTGTTGACACCACGCTATGTGTCCGGCATTTAGCAAATCTTGAAGAGTAGGTTCTTTCTCTAAGATTTTTTTTGCGTAATAATCGGCTTGTTGTATATTCCCTGCAACAAATGAGCACCAGGTAATTGCTCTCCAAACCTTCACATTGTCATCGTCAAACGCATCTAGCTTGAAATAGATATTTAAAGCATCTTTGAATCTCTTTAACTCGACCATGCAATGCCCAATTTGCATTAAAATGGAAGTTTGATTGGGTTTCAGATAATCTGCTTGTTGATAAAATTCCAGTGCTTTCGCAAAATTGCCAGTTAATTTGTAGCATAATGCCATTTTCCGAATGGTCCAGATATCGTTGGGCTGTATTATATCTGCTTTATTGTAAGCTTCGAGTGCTTTATCAAATTGCGAAATCTGTTGATACATGTATCCAATTTTTTGAAAAAGTGCAGCCGATTGTGGTGAGTCGAGTTTAATGTCTTCAAATACCTCCAGAGCCTGGTTATAATGACTTTTTGAAAAATAATACTCGGCGATATTCGTCTTAAATTCAGCATTTACAGATAAAATATCAAACAGAAAAGTGCGATGCATCGAGAGTGAATGCTTGAACATATCTGAAAAATCAGAATGCTGTGGGTAGAGTTTGAAAAATCGGAACAGATCCTGGATATACTGTTTTGATATGTTTTTAATCTTTTGTGTTGGATTCAAAATTGCTTCATCATTTGTCATTTCTGACAATTGCTCTGATTCCATTTTGAATGAATTTTTCATATTGCTCCTTTGATGCTCCGGCATTTGATTTATGCTTAAACAGAAGGAGTATTTGTCCGAATTACACATGAGCGTATTTCCAACGAAAGCATTAATCAGTGTGTTATCGCCCGTTTCAAAGAGTTCGGCAATCGACGAATGCTTAGCATCAAAAGGCAAAAACCAATTGGATAGCAATGAAAAAAACGAAAAGTTTTTAAGCAATGAGAAAGTGCTCATATACACATCGGCTCCTTCCATTTGCAATTCACTCAATTCTTTGAGTTTGTCAGACACCCCACTTTTATCGAGCATTTCCTGCCATTCGGGATTTTCTTCGCCCCATTCGTCCGAATTCAGCAATGTCTCAGGATCCATTTTGTCCTTCAGCATTGGACTGATTTTCATAACTTCCGGAAGAATTTCCTCCTGCATCTTTTTCGAAATCTTATCCGTTTCGGCAGTCGAGATTATTTGGATGAAGATGTTTTGAAAATTATCCACCACATGATTATCATCACTCAATAATACAAGTCGGTTGCGGACAGATGGGAAATATGGTAAAAATCGATTGTGTTTAGCCAACACAAAGCACAAACCGACAAATGCCCGTTGTTTGATCATTATGTCTTCACTCTCAGATGCGTCAAAAAGCAACATCAATTTTCGCTCGTCGAACATCCGCCACAAATTGAGTGTCAGTGCCGATATGATAGTTGATTTCTCTAGAAATCCGGGATAGTTATTGTCAATAATCTGATTGAATAATGCTCTGTCATCGGTGCTATAAATGGTTGTAAACCAAAACAAACCGAATAGTTCGGGAAGCAATTGTTCGAAGTTCTGACGCAATCGTTTCAACTCGGTTTCATGATTTAATGTGTCATCCAGCAATAGTTGTGATTGGCTGTAATAATAATTCAATGCCCGAAATAACTCAGCATTTGAATTAAATCGTCGGGTGTGCGGATAATAGCGTTTTTGCGTATATTCAAAATTCGAAGAATTCCGAAACTGTAATTCTTCGTGAAGTTCTGAATTGAGCACAAATAGCTTTGAAATCAGTTTGTTATATACTGACTTGCGTTGTGGGTCATCAATTCCGGTAGCGTAGTATTGGAGTAGATAATGATAATTTTGCTTTAAATCTTCCAGTCTGTCATTGTATTCACCAACCTGCAATTCGTTTGTTAATCTTGAGGTTTTTTCAATAGTGTTAATCACTTGCCCGGTGGAAAGCAGATGTAAAATAGACTTGTAAGTAGAATGAATTTGTGAGGAATTCATATTATCCCATTTTGCTTATTTTGCGCAATCGGTCTTCGTCAATGATTTTTAGTTTTCGTCCATCCATGGCTATAACATGTTCATTTACAAAATTAGAAAGTGTACGAATAGCATTTGATGTTGTCATGTTCGATAAGTTTGCCAAATCTTCTCGCGACAGATAAATGGAAATTGTAGCACCATCTTCTTCCAGACCATAATTTTTTATGAGCAATAGCAAAGCTTCTGCCAATCTTCCTCGGATGTGTTTTTGTGTCAAATTGACAGTTCTAGCATCAGATGCAGCCAAATCGGTGGCGAGTTCTTCCAGAAAACGATAACAGAAGGCATTGTTGTGACGCAAAATAGACAAAAATATTTCGGCTTTTATCATGTAAACAGTCGAAGCTTCGAAGGCCATCACATTCGTGTTGTATGTTCCACTGGCAATAATGGCTCGATAACCAAAATTTTCGCCCGGTTTGAGCATTCTTATTATTTGGGTACGACTTCCAACACCTTCCTTAAATACTTTTACTTTGCCACTGGCTAAAATCATCATATGCGTGGGAACATCGCCTTCGCAATGGATAATTTCATTTTTTTTGAAATAATGTACGGAGAAATTATTTCGAATAAATTGCCTCTCATCAGGCGTCAGAACATCCCAAAAGGTAAGTACTTCTTCTAGCGGAATAAGCTCTGTAACATGTTTTTTTGCCATGAAATAATATTAGAAATATGTTTGACAACAATGTTATAAAGCACAAATTTAGTGATTTTTCGAGATAAATTTGCTAGAATTGAAAAAAAAACTCATGTTTTTAAAAAAACTCATGTTTTTGTTGTTTTCTGTAATTAATTAACGGAGGATTAATTGATGAATTTAAAAAAAAAGTATCAGTATTGCTAAATTGAATTTGCAAAAAAATCAAATAAATATAATTACTTTTGTGTATTCTTTCCAAATGATTAAATATGAAGAGATTTATTTTGTTTTTGCTAATTGCAGCAAGTTTTTTCCAGATTAGAGCGCAAGAGTTGGTGTTTTCCGATTCTACGAAAATAAGTTTATTAACCTGCTCGCCGGGACAAGAGGTTTATGAAAAATTTGGGCATTCTGCTATTCGAGTTTTTGACACAAAATCATCTATTGATGTAGTTTTTAATTACGGTATTTTTGATTTTGAGACGTCTAATTTCTATTTTAAATTCATTAAGGGTGCAACTGATTATCAGTTAGGAGTGTATTATACAGGAAATTTTTTAGCATCGTATGCTTCCAGAAATTCGAGTGTGACAGAACAGATGCTGAACCTAACCGTAGCAGAAAGAAAAAGCTTGATTCAGAAGCTTCTTTTGAATTATGAACCTCAAAATAGAATTTACCGCTATAATTTTGTTTTTGACAATTGCGCCACAAGACCGCGAGATAAAATTCAGGAATCACTGAATGGATACGTGAAATATCAGCCAAATCAGGCTGAATTAAAGACTTTTCGTCAATGGATTGATTTTTATGTGGGAGCTGATTCTTGGGCTGGATTTGGGATAAATCTTGTGTTTGGAATGAATGCAGATCAACAAGCTAATTTAAATGAAAGTATGTTTTTGCCAGAAGTTTTAATGTTTGAATTTCAGCATGCGCAGATTGTTGATCATTTAGGACATGAAAGAAAGCTTGTATCGGATAAAAAGGACTTGATTTCTAAGCAAAATACTTCAGAGACTAAATCATTTCAGATAAAACCACTTACATTCTCAATTATACTCTTAATAATTGGGATTTTACTCACATTAATTGATTTGTATCGGAAAAAGCATACGAAAATTTTTGATTCGGCTTTAAATATACTATCCGGTTTTACTGGCATTATTGTGGTTTATCTAGCATTCTTTTCACTACATCCGCTTGTGAAGTATAATCTAAATCTTTTGTGGCTCAATCCCTTGAATTTGGTTCTTGGAATTCTTATGTGGTTTCCAAGATTGCGGACGCAAGTGTTTTTCTACGAGATATTTAATACATTATTACTTATTGGTGCTTTAATTGCATTTGCTCTATCAATTCAGACATTTAATCAAGCTTCATTCCCTTTGATTGTACTCCTTTTGTTAAGATCTTCAACATGGTTGATGTATTTAAAAAAGAGAATGTATAAACGTAGATCTGTGATTTGATAATTTAAATTTTATAAAATGAAACCGCAAAGTTCAATGGAACTTTGCGGTTTTTAATTTTGGAGTAAACGAAGTTTAAAGCTTTATTGTAATTCCTGCAAGGAAATTCATTCCTGCTTGTGGATAGAACCCAAAGTCATTGTAGCGCTGTGTGTCGGTAGCCCCGCCCTGATAATATGAATAAGTCCACGCGTTGCTGATATATTGTTCGTTGAAAAGGTTGTTCACCAAAACACTTAATGTTATACCGCGAATTCCTTTTACGGGTAAGTTGTAGCTTAAACGCAAATTATTCACAAAATAAGCCGATAAAGAACGATCATTGCTTCCAGTATTGTCAATGTATTGTTTGCCGATATATTGCGATTGTAGTCCTGCTTCAAAATTTCCCTTGGTGAACGTCAGCAAGCTGTTTTCAATTAATTGCGGTGAAAATGCAATTGGAGTGTTTGCATAATAATTTTGCTTCTGACTAGTCCAATTCCAATCTGCATCATACACATCGGCGTATTCGTTGAATCCGATAATTCGATTGTGGCTCAATGTTACTGAAGCATCCCAACGCAGCCAATCGGTGATCTTTGCACTTTCCATTATCTCAATTCCGGCACGGTAACTGGTAGGTATGTTCTCTGTTAACATTTCTCCAATATCATTGATTTTTCCGGTCAATACCAGTTGATTGTGATAGTACATAAAATAACCGTTTACCCCAACAGAAACGTTGTCGGTATGGAATTTATACCCAATTTCAGTATCATACAAAGTTTCATTCGTGGGTGCTGTGGCCGGTGTTCCATCGGTATAATTGGTTCTAGTCGGTTCACGATTGGCAATAGCAAACGAAGCATATACATCGTTTTTTTCATTCGGACGGAAGAAAGCGCCAACTTTTGGATTAAAGAAATGAAATTGTTTATTAATGTCTAGCAACTGCATTGCACTTATTGCATCATCCCATTCATCGTTTGTTCCTTTCAATTGGTAGTTTACCATCCGATATTGAAGATCGGCATATACATTCAGCTTCAAGTTCAATTCGTAATTTGCTTTTAAATAGAGATTTCCATCCCATTTTGTCACCGAACTGCGATAGTATTCTGTAATCGGGAGGATATTCCCGACATAATTTTTGACCCAAATAACATCACCCCAATGTTGACCATTATAAACGTTCAATGCACCACCAAGTTGGGCAGAAAATTTATCCTTTTTATAATTCAACGAAAACACCAAACCACCAAAATCATTGCCCATTTTCTTTTGGCGCACAAGATCGCTCTTTTTTATTAAGGCATTATTCAAAATGTATGGTAATAGGTCATATTTTTTCAAGGATTGATCTTGTTTGTATTCTTCGTAATAACCATCGCCACGGGTGTAATGTAATCCGGCATTTAAACTTAATTCCGGACTGAATTCATGAACTCCAACAAGTTGGTAATTCGTTTGAAGGTAATTGTCGGTTTGGTTTTGGTAATAAAGGGGATTCCCATTTGCATCATTTCCCATATATCCACATGGATTATAGGTTCGATGCGTTTTTAGCGAATCTTTTGGAACGCCATCCCATGCATGATAAGTTTTTTCTGTTCCACCAAAGGTCAGGAATTTGATGGTTGTTTTATCGGCATAATAACCAGCCTGTACGAAGTACGATTTCATGTCAGTGGAACCCCTATCAATATACCCGTCTGATTTCAATGAGGACAAGCGGGCATCTATTGCCCAATGGTCGTTTAGTAAGCCTGAACTTGCCTTTACAGTTGTTTTAAGCGTATTGAAAGAACCAGCGCTAACACTTGCTTCACCCGAAGCCTTTTGATTGTAGTTTTCGGTTTGTAAATTTATATTGGCTCCAAATGCTCCGGCTCCATTCGTTGATGTCCCGACACCGCGTTGAACCTGAATACTTTCGATGGAGGATGCAAAGTCAGGCAAATCCACCCAGTATGCTCCTTGTTCATCCGCATCATTAAATGGAATACCGTTGATTGTAACATTTATGCGTGAAGCATCTGTTCCACGAATTCTGAAACCGGTATAACCGATTCCTGTACCGGCATCAGATGATTGTACAAACGAAGGCGTTGTGGATAATAGATAGGGAATGTCTTGGCCGAGATTGGTTTTGGCTAAAGCCTGCTTGTCAATGTTTGTATAAGCAACCGGTGACTTGTCTGTTGCACGAAGCGAACTAACGGTGATTTCATTGATTGAATACGCTTTTGAATTTAATTTTATCACCAAATCCTTGTCAACGTTTACTTTCTGAACGTAAGTTTCAAAGCCCACAAATGATATTTCAAGTGTGTAAAGTTCATCTTTCATTCCTTCAAAACGGAATGACCCATCTTTTGCAGTCGATTTTTCCTGCGCATAATTTTGAATTTTCACTCTGGCGTCAGCCAAAGCAATTCCGTTTTCGTCCAACACTTTTCCTTTAATTGTGTGTTGTCCAAAGGCTGTAAGAGCCGAAACCAGCATAAATGCTGCCATAAAAATTTGTCTCATTGCAAATTAATTAATTGGTTAATAAATTTGATTCTGAGAGCCTAATAAAAAAATACGGATGATTGTTGCTTATTCCCTTCGCGGAATTACCCGTGCAGGTTCAAAGGGTATGATCTCAGCCCGAAATATTAAGGCACCCCATTTGGTTGTGAACTTCAAACGTTTGAGAAACTCAATTGTTCAATGTTCGGATATTTAAAAAAGAAAGAAAAACAGCCCTGGAAGCGAGCCGAATTCCTTTCGGGGGACAAAGGTAAGGTAATTTTATGGAAAATGAAAATGAGTTAATATAATAATGGACGGATGTGACGACAATCCCAATACTTACATGTAAGCCTGCATTGCACCAAAACAACCACGTTCTGTGTCATTTCATCCTCCTTTTGTTCCAATGCATGCTTGTTTTGTTCCAATGTAAGAATGTATTATTCCAAAACTTTCTCGTTTTGTGTCATTTCATCCTCGTTTTATTACAATGCAGGGATGTTTTGTTCTAATGTAAGGATGTATTGTTCCAAATCAACCATGTTTTGTATCATTTCATCCATGTTTTATTACAATACATGCCTGTTTTGTTATAATGTAAGGATGCATTGTTCTAAAACATCTTCGCCTTGTATCATTTCGGAGCCTGTACCTAAATTTGTGTAAACGATATAAATTTATCCTGCCCAGCCTTCTCTATCAAGATTACGGTAATTAATGGCTTCGGCAATGTGATTGGAAAGAATTGCTTCGGAACCATCCAAATCGGCTATGGTACGAGCCACTTTAATGATACGATCATAAGCTCGTGCCGAAAGATTCAGGCGTTGCATGGCATTTTTCAACAATCCCGAGCTGGCTTTATCTATTTGAGCAAAAGATCGCATTTGTTTGGAGGACATTTGTGCATTACAATACACTCCATCAATGTCTTTGAACCGTTGCTCCT
>Ga0302213_1001546_pt1 | contig 10770 bp, 9 predicted proteins | sample II_Fen_N1_2_FD_194583 | JGI IMG/M metagenome (GOLD analysis project Ga0302213, IMG submission 194583) | Peat permafrost microbial communities from Stordalen Mire near Abisko, Sweden - II_Fen_N1_1 | ecosystem: Environmental > Terrestrial > Soil > Wetlands > Permafrost | place: Sweden: Abisko... | reverse complement strand
GCGAGGTACACCTCAATCCCGATCAGTCCGTGAATCAGAAAAATGGCAAAAAGGAGGAACAAAACCAGTTCAGAAAAACCGCTTAATTTCAACACTCATAGGCGACAAGTAGCTTGACATCCACCGGCGCCGTGGCTTTCATCCACCGGTCCGGCTCCAGCCCGAACGGGCATACGCAATTCAAATGTGGGTCGATGGAGTTACGGACAACCACAAGACTTCCAGCTACCTGCCGTTCGCGACCATCTCATTACGCTGCCTTGCGGGTTTACATTCTTCTCGATACCAGACCTTCATTTCGGCTGCTTGAATAGTGGAGTTCAATCAAAAAGGTCCCCCTAGCCAGGCTGCGTGGCGTTGCTCCAGAACACCGAGTCGGCATATCTTGCAGCCAAGGCCTCCAGGTCAATGCTCTGCTCATCGTCGCTGAATTCGATCGCCCCAAACATGTTCACGTGCTGCCACGCTACCGGCGACATCCCTTGAATGAATGCAATAGCATCCAGATCCCCGGCCGCCACCTTCTGTTCGTAGACCTTGGACAACAGCGCCGTGTTGTAGTAAATGACCGCGTTGGCAATCACCTGTTTCTTGTCTGTCGCTAAACACTTGTTTTACGACACATCCTCAACAGTCGTGTGCACCTCCCGCTGAATGGCCTCAAAATTGTGCGGAAAACCATGTCGCCATGCACTACCATACGGAAACCTATTTTTGATGGTTATCCGCCTATGTTGGTTGGTTACATGCGCGTGTCGTCGGATTCCGACCGCCAAAGCACGGACTTGCAACGTGATGCGCTGCTCGCCGCTGGCGTCGATGCTCGGCACCTGTTCGAGGATCGAGCCTCTGGCGCAAAGGATGACCGCGCAGGCTTGGCTCGGGCCCTCGAATTCGTCCGATCCGGCGATGTGCTGGTAGTTTGGAAGCTCGACCGGCTCGGCCGCTCGCTGTCGCATCTGCTCGGTATCGTGACCTCGCTCAAGGATAATAAGGTTGCGTTCCGCTCGCTGACGGAGAACCTGGACACCACGACGCCATCGGGCGAGTTCCTGTTTCAGGTGTTCGGCGCACTCGCACAATACGAGCGCGCCTTAATCCAGGAGCGCGTCGTTGCGGGACTAACCGCCGCCCGCAAACGTGGCCGGATCGGCGGACGACCACCCGCCATCGTCGGCGAGAAGCTGGATGCTATCGTCGCCGCGCTCGATGGCGGCATGTCTAAGGCAGCGGTGTGCCGTAATTTCAGCGTCAAGCGCACCACCTTGATCGAAACCTTGGCGCGAGTGGGCTGGCGTGGCGCGGGAAAGGCTGCCGATGAGCAACAAGAATAAGCTGCTCACCGTCCTGTCGGACGCCGAGCAGGAAGCCCTGTACGGTTTGCCAGATTTCGATGACGTCCAGCGGCTGGAATACTTGGCGTTGACTGAAACGGAACTGGCGTTTGCCAGCAGCCGTCCCGGCCTTCCTGCCCAAGTCTATTGCATCTTGCAGATCGGTTACTTCAAGGCCAAGCACGCCTTCTTTCGCTTCGCCTGGAGCGAAGTTGTGGACGATTGCGCCTTCGTACTGAGCCATTATTTCCACGGTGAGCCATTCGAGCACAAGCCGATCACCAAACACGAGCATTATGCCCAGCGCGAGCGGATCGCGGAGTTGTTCGGCTACCGGTCATGGGTGGCCGGTTTCCTGCCCCAGCTCGCGCAACAGGCCGCCCAGACCGTGCGACGCGACGTGATGCCGGGGTTCATCGCCGCTGAACTGATCGTCTGGCTCAATGAGCACAAGATAATCCGGCCGGGCTACACCACCCTGCAAGATACTGCCTTCCAGCAGAAGCTGACCTTTGCAGATCATGTGCATGAGTTCGATGCCGGCCAAGATATTTCTGGCGGCCCGAAATGACTTGAAGTTGGCTGATTAGCCCCCAACTCCAGCCGCCTGGATGAGGCGTTCTGGATGAGGCGTTCTGGATGAGGCGTTCTGGATGAGGCGTTCTGGATGAGGCGCAGTCAGCGCCAGCGCCAGTGACGGTGCGCTCGTGGCTGGCACCGACCGTGGTGACGCCGGTAAAGCAGGCCAGACCATCGGAGATCACTTGGGCTGAGGCGCACAGCGATTTCCTAGCCCACTGCGCCAAGGCCTCTTTGGTGAAGACCAGCTTTTTCAGGCAAACCAGCACCGGGTGCCCCGTCTCTGTGGTCTGCACCGCCGCAATGAAGGAGACCTTGTTTTGCGAACCCCGCCCGCGCTTGCCGCCGGGCAGCGCGCCGCCCAGATAGGCGTCGTCAATTTCCACACGCCCATCGAGTTGCCGACTCTCTTCGCGCTCGGCCATGACCTGCAGCAGCTTGTGCTTCATCAGCCAGGCGCACTTGTAGCGCACGCCCAAGTGGCGCTTGAGCGCCAGCGCCGAGACGCTGTTCTTGGCCTGCGTCAGCAGGTGCATGGCCAAAAACCAGTGCGTCAAGGGCAGTTTGGTGGCTTGAAAAATCGTCCCGCTCGTCACCGTGGTTTGCTTGCCGCAGGCCGAACACTGCCAGTACTGCAAGCCCTTGCGTTCAAACGTGCAGTAGCGCGTGCTGGCACAGTGCGGGCAGATAAAGCCCGTCGGCCAGCGCGAGGCCACCAGCGCCGCATGGCATTGCGCCTGCGTGCCGTAGCGATCCATGAAGTCCGCTAGCGACAGTCCCTTCTGAAATTGAACATGGTTGATCGACATGGCATATCCCTTGTCTGCAGATAGGGACTGCATGATGCGCCAATTCAGACGACCTTGCGGTAGGCCTACTGAACTTGGGGGCTAATCAGGAATGCAATTGCCCTGACACCGATAACAAGCCCGTTATTGAATCACTCAGCAAGGGATACGTTTTTCAGGGGCAAGGTCAGGTTTAAAAATGACTCAAAGCGTCCAACCGCCGCCCAGCGCCTTGATCAAATAGGCCGTGGCCTGTAGCTGCTGGCCGCGCAACTGGCTGGACAGGCGCTGATTGGTCAGCACGTTTTGCTGGGCGGTGACCACGTCGAGGTAAGTGGACAGGCCACCCGCGTAGCGGTCTTGCGCGATGTCGAGCACCCGCTGGGCGCTGGTGCTGGCAGCTTGGGACTGGGCCTGCGCGCTGGCCAGCGCGTTGAGTGCCAGCAGGCCGTCTTCGACTTCCTGCAGCGCGCGCAGCACCACCTGGCGGTAGCTGGCGGCGGCGAGTTCCTGCCCGGCTCTGGCCTGCTCTTCTTTAGCGCGCAGGCGTCCGCCATCGAACACGGCCTGCGTCAGGCTGCCGCCCAGCGCCCACAGCAGGCTGGGCGCGTCGATCAGGCTGGCGATATTTTTCGTTTCCCAGCCGCCCGAAGCGCTCAGGCTCAGGCTGGGAAACCAGGCGAGCTGCGCCAGGCCGAGCTGGGCATTGGCGACAGCCACGGCGCGCTCGGCGGCGGCAATGTCGGGCCGACGCTGCAGCACTTCGGACGGCAGGGCCACCGGCAGGCCGGGCACGCTGGCTGGCAAGGCCACCACCGGCAGCGTGAACTGGCTGGCCGGGGTGCCGACCAGCGTGGCCAGCGCGTGTTCGAGCTGCCCGCGCTGCTTGAGCAACAAGGTTAACTGGGTGCGCGTGGCGTCGATCTGGGCCTGCTGCTGCGCCCGGTCCAGGCCGGAGGCGGCGCCGCCTTCGTGGCGCGCTGCCAGCACATCAGCGGCGCGGCTCTGGACTTGCAGGCCTTGCTCGACCACGGCGATTTCAGCGTCTAGCGAGCGCAGCGTGAAATAAAACGCCGCCAGATCGGCGCTGAGTACCAGTTGCGCGTTCAGCTGGTCCGCCTGCGCCTGCTGCTCGAAAGCCAGCGCGGCCTGCTGCTCGTGGCGCTGGCGTCCGAACAGGTCCAGCTCGTAGCTGACAGTGCCGCTCAGCACAAAATCGTTCTGCGCGGAGGCGCTGGACTGGGCGTCTGCCGTGGCGGCGGGCCGGTTGGCCGACGTGCCGGTGCGCGTGCCGCGCAGGCCCGCATCGACTCTGGGCAGGTTGGCCGCCCCGGCGATATCCACCAGCGTGCGGGCTTGGCGCAAACGGGCGGCGGCCACCTGCAGACTTGGACTGGCCTGGCGCGCCTGCTGCTGCAGGGCGTCTAGGCCGGGGTCATTGAACAAGCGCCACCACGCGCCCTTGTCCAAGCTGTCGCCCGGCTGGGCCAAGCGCCAAGGTGCCGCGCCCTGCGCCGACGCCAAATCGGCGGGCGTGAGCCATGCGGGCGGCGCCTCGCCCAGTGCCACCGGCGGCGGTGCAACACTGCCGCAGGCGGTCAGGGCCAGCGCTATCAGGCTTGTCAAACCTGTTAAAGACAGACGCGGGCGCCAGCGGCCTTGACAGTGCTGGCGCCCGCGTTGCCCTCTCCCTACTTCTCCTCCCACTCCCACTCCCACTTCCCCTACTTCTACTTCCCCTACTTCTACTGTTCCTACTTGCTGGTGTCTCATGCCCTGCCACCTTGTGCTGCTGCGGGGCCGACTGCCGCATCCGTCGGCTTGGCTTGGGGTGACGAGGCGGGCTTCGCGGGCGGCTTGGCCGCCGGTTTTTCATCCGGCGCTTTCTGGGCCAGCACGCGCTCGCCTTCCTCCATCGTGTCGGGCGGGTTCAGGATGACGGCGTCTTTGGCTGAAATGCCCGCAATCACTTCCACCGCCCGCCCCAGATCGCGGCCCAGCTTGACCGGGCGCAAATTCACCTTGCCGTCTTCGCCCACCACGGCCACCTGCGCGCCGTCCTGACGGAACTGCAGGGCGCTGGGCGAGAGCAGCAGGGTTTTGGCCGCACTGCTCAGCGGCAGGGCCACTTCCACATACGCGCCGGGCAAGAAGTCGCCGCGCTGGTTGTCCAGGCTGACCTCGACCTGAACCGAGCGCGTCGCCACATCCACCCCGCCCGAAACCCGCGTGATCTGGCCTTTCCCCGGCGCGTTCGGGCGCTCCAGCAGTTTGATGCTGACTTCCTTGCCGACGGCCACATCCGCCGCATAAACCTGCGGCACGGCCACCGTCAGGCGCAGCGCGTCGGACTGCGCCAAATAAAACAGCTCCTTGGTATTGGCGGCGCTGCCAGCGGCCACCAGCGCGCCCACTTCAACATTGCGCCTGACCACCACCCCGTCAAACGGCGCGGTGATGCGGCCAAAGTCGTGCATCTGCTGCAAGCGCCGCACATTGGCCTGCGAGGCGGCCAGATCGGCCAGCGCCTGCTGCTGGGCGGCGCGGCGTTCATCCAGCTCCTGCTGCGATACCGCGTCGCGCTGGCGCAGCCCTTCCCAGCGCGCCAGCGATGACTGGGCCAGCGCCAGCCGGGCCTTGATTTGTTCCTGCGTGGCTTGCGCCTGGGCCAGGTCCTGGTCCACCTCGGGCGTGTCGATCAGGGCCAGCAGATCGCCTTTTTTCACCTTGTCGCCGATGTCTTTGCGCCAGGACTGGACATAGCCGTTGGTGCGGGCGTAGAGCGCCGCCTCGTTCGTGCCGCGCAGTGTGGCGGGCAGGGCCACCGTGCGCAGACCTTGACCGGCCCTGGCCTGCGTGGTCAGCACCGACCTGAGGGCGCTGCGCTCGGTGCGCTCTTCCACCGATTTGGCGTGAGCGACATTGACGTAGGCGCGCAGGCCGACGCCGCCCAGCAGCAGCGCCAGCGCGCTCAAGCCGAGCCAGCGCGCCCGGCGCAGTGTGCGGCCTGCTTGATGCGGGACCGGATGCGCCTGATGCGTCGGAGGGACCGGATGAGCTGAATCAGCCGGAAGAACCGGAAGGGCCAAATGGGCCGTATCGGCGTGGGTGAAAGCGTGAGAACTCATAAAAATTCCGGTTCAGAGAATCAGGCGGCAGCCGGCTCGGCAGGGACGGCTGGCGCAGCGCCGGGCAGACGCACGCGGGCGGACAGGCGGTGATGTACGCCCGCAAAGACCAGCGGCACAAACACCAGCGTTGAAAGGGTGGCAGCCAACAGACCGCCAATCACGGCGCGGCCCAGCGGGGCGTTTTGCTCGCCGCCTTCGCCCAGGCCGATGGCCATCGGAATCATGCCGATGATCATGGCCAGCGCCGTCATCAAGACCGGGCGCAGCCGCGTTGAACCGGCTTCCAGCGCGGCGGTGAGCGCGGGCACGCCTTCGCTCAGGCGCTGGCGGGCAAAGGAGACGACAAGGATGCTGTTGGCCGTGGCCACGCCGACAGTCATGATGGCACCGGTCAGGGCGGGCACCGACAGCGGCGTGCCGGTCAGGTAAAGCATCCAGGCGATCCCGGCCAGCGCGGCGGGCAGGCTGGACACGATGATGAGCGCATCCAGCCACGACTGGAAATTGACCACCAGCAGCAAATACACCAGCACGATGGCCAGCGCCAAACCCCAGATCAGCGAGGAAAACGCGGTGCGCAGCGTCTCAATCTGGCCGCGCACGGTGATTTCGGAGCCGCGCGGCAGCTTTTCTCTGGCTTTGACGATGAGCTTTTCAATGTCGGCATAGGTGCTGGCCAAGTCGCGGCCATCAACGCTGGCGTAGAGGTCGATGACCGGCGCGATGTTGTAGTGCGACACATTGGCCTGCTGGCTGGCGGACTTGACCGACACCACATTGCCCAGCAACTGCGGCTCACGCGGCTGGCCGTTGCTGCTCGGCGCATTGACCGGCAGACTGAGCATGGCACCCAGGCTGTCGATGTCGTACTGCGGCACCTGCACCGCGACGTTATAAACGCTGCCGTTGGCCGGGTTCATCCAGTAAGTCGGCGAAGTCTGAAAGCTCGAACTGAGCGAGACCATCACGTTTTGCGCCACGTCGCGCGCCACCAGCCCGGTTTGCGCCAGACGCGAGCGGTCCATGTCGAGCTGCAGCGCCCGGCGGTTGAAACGCTGGTAAAGGACGGTATCGACCGCGCCCGGCACCTGACGAATCTGGTTCAGCAGCGTGGTGGCCACGGCCAAGTTTTCAGCCGTTTTGGTGCCCTGAATTTGGATGTCGATGGGCGCGCTCAGGCCGAAGTTCAGCGTCTGGCTGACCATGTCGGCGCTCTGGAAATAGAACTCGTTGCCCGGAAAATCGCGCGCCAGCGTCTCGCGCAGGGTGCGGATATGGCCTTGCGTGGGCTGATGGCCCGGCTTGAGCGCCACCATGATTTCCACGTCGCTGCTGTCGATGGTGCCGTTGTTGTTATAGACCGTGTTGTAGGACGAGTATGGCCCGCCGACGATATCGACGATGCTGGCTATTTCATCAGCGCCCACCACCTCGCGGATGCGCCGCTCAATTTTGTCCACAAAGGGCGGCATCTCGTCCAGGCTGGCGCCCGCCGGGGCGCGCACATGCAGGCGGATCTGGCCCGCGTCCACCGTTGGGAAAAAATCCCGGCCCAGCGCCGCGTACAAGCCGCCCGAGAGCAGCGCAAAAGCCAAAAACCCGCTGCCGAACAGCGCCTTGCGCTGCAGCAGCGCCGCCAGCACCACGGCATAAGCATGACGAAAACGCTCGAACCAGGCGTCAAAAGCCAAGTGGATGCGCCGGAAATACCCCGGCGCGCGTCGCCCTTCGCCCGCATGGCGCGCCTGATGGCGCATCAAATACATCACCAGCGTCGGCACCAGCGTGCGCGACAAAATATAGGACGCGGCCATCGCAAACACCACCGCCTGCGCCAGCGGCATGAACAGCTTGCCCGCCACGCCGGGCAGGAAAAACAGCGGAACAAAGGCGATGCAGATGCAGGCAGTGGCCACCAATGCCGGGGTGGCGATTTCAGCGGCGCCGTCCAAAATAGCTTGGTGTGGCGTTTTGCCCAAGTGCAGGTGGCGCTCGACGTTTTCGATCTCCACTGTGGCGTCATCGACCAAAATGCCGACCGCCAGCGCCAACCCGCCCAGCGTCATGATGTTGATGCTCTGGCCAATCAGGTGCAGCGCGATCAGCGAGCACAGGATGGACAGCGGAATTGACACAGCAATGATGGCCGTGCTGCGCCAGTTGCCCAGAAACAGCAGCAAGAGCGCAGCGGTCAGCGCGCCCGCAATCAGCGCTTCATGCACCACGGATTTGATGGCCGCCGAGACAAACACCGACTGGTCAGCTAGGGGCGTGACCGTGATGTCCTCGGGCAGCGCCAGTAGCGCCTTGGGCAACTCGGCCTTGATGGCGTCGATGATGTCCAGCGTCGAGGCGCCGCCGTTTTTCAGCACCGTCATCAACAGGCCGCGCTCGCCGTCGCGGCGCACGATGTTGGTCTGCACCTGGGCGCCGTCGCGCACCTGCGCCACGTCGCGCACATAGACGGTGGCGCCGTTGACGGTGGTGATGGGGATGTCGCCCAGCTCGGCGATGGTCGCTGGCGAGCCATTCAGGGCAATGGCGATTTCCTGCCCGCCGATTTTGGCGGTGCCCGAGGGCAGCAGCAGGTTTTGCACCTGCAGTGCGTTGACCACGTCGATGGCGCTCAGGCCGCGCGAGGCCAGCGCCGGGCCGTTGATGTCGATGGAAACCTGACGGGAGCGCCCGCCATAAGGCGCGGTCACCGCCGTGCCGGGAATCGTGATCAGCTTGGTGCGCAACACGTTGAAAGCCTGCTCGTTCAGATCCTGCACGCTGCGCGTCGGGCTGCTGAAACCGAGCTGCAAAATGGGCAGATCAGTGGCGCTGTACTTGATGATGGTGGGCGGCTGTGTGCCAGTCGGCAGCGAGCGCAGTGAAGCCTGCGTGCTGGCCACCACTTGGGCGATGGCGGCGGCCTGATCGACCTGCGGCTGAAAGAACACCTTGATGATGGCGATGCCGCCCAGCGTCTGGGACTCGGTGTGCGCCATGTCGCTGACCGAGTTGGCCAGGTTGCGCTCGATGGGCGTGGTGATGCGATTCGTCATCTCCTCGGCCGTCAAGCCGTTGTAGCTCACTAGGATGGCCACCACGGGAATGTTGATTTCCGGGAACACATCGACCGGCGTCTGGCGCAGCACAAAAGGCGTCGCCAGCAGGATGAGCAGCGCCGCCACGATAAAGGTATAGGGGCGCCGCAGGGCGATTTGAACAATCCACATTCGGTTAACAGTCCAGACAGGCCATCAGTCAAAAAAAGCGGGCAAGGCCGGGAAGCCTTGCCCGTTGGGCATCGCTTGCTTACTTGGCAGCGAAGCAATAGAGCAGCCCGGCGCCGCCGGTGCTCACCAGGTTGGCCTGGCCGCAACCCCGGCTCGGATGGGCCGAGTTCCAGGACAGCGCGGTCGGCACAGCGCCGGTGCGATCGAAATGTCCGAGCTGCACCGAGCCGTCGGCTGCGCTGCTGGTGTAGTTTTTGCAGGTGCGGTCGGCGCTTTCAGTCGCAAAAGCGCGCCCGTCGGGCTGCGAGCCGGTCAGGATGTCGTGCTCGTTGGGCGTGTCGCCCGTGCGCTTGACCGAATCGCCTTTTTCGGTGAGGGCGGTGGCCCAGTTCACGGCGTTGCCGATGCGTGCTTCTTCGTGAACGTCGCCGTGCAGGTGACTCACGCTGTTGGCAATCAGGCGGCCCTTGACGTTAAACCAAGGGCCGACGCCGATGCGGTCACGCGCATTGACCGCTGGCTTTCCTTCCTCGGGCTGGGTGCTGAGGTAGGCGTGCCAGGTTTTGTCGCCCGCGCCGACGGCGGCGGCGAGCTTTTGGCAGTGGGCATCGGCACCAGCAAGGCCGCCGAGGTCGGCGCCCTTGCCCAGCCCTTTGCTGGTGACAAAAAAGCTGAACGGCCCAGCAGGGGCCGCTGCAGGTGCTGGGGCAGGCGCGGGCGTCTGGGCCTGGGCCAAGCCCGCCAGCGACAGCACGCCCATGAGCAAAGCGCTGACGGCGATACGGTGTGATGTTTTCATCGCTCAGTCCTTGCGGCGGAAGTCGTCGTGGCAGGACTTGCAGGTGCCTTGCACCTTGGCCAACTGGGCTTTGATGACCGTCAGGTCGCCTAGCTGCGCCACGCGGGCCAGTTCGTTGGCTTCCTTGTTGAAGTTGCCAGCAGCTTCACCCGCTTTTTTGTCGGTGAACAGCTCGGGCTTGACGGTGGTCTCGTGCCAGCCTTTGCCGGTTTCGGTGCCGGGCGCGTAGAGCGCGCCCAAGCCAGAATTGGCCAGCGCGGCAATCGTGTTGGCGGCCTTGATCACGTCGTCTTTGTTGTACTGGCCGTCCAGATTGGCTTTGATGCGGCCCGTGTTCCAAGCCAGCACCTGATAAGCCGACTGGCGCCACTTGATCAACTGTTCGGGCTTGGGCGCTTGCTGGGCGATGGCCGTGGCCGTCGCGGCCAGAGTGCCTAGCGTCAGCACGGCTGAAACGATGAGTTTGAGAGGTTTGTTCATGGGTTTTCCTTCGTTTTTTCTGGAGGGGTGAAAAGGCCCGGCGTTCATGCCAGGCGGGCGGGGATGCGGTTTTGAATCGGGATGCTCAGGCGCGCAGCTGCTGGTTGAAAAAATCCACCGTGCGCTGCCAAGCCAGCCGAGCGGCTGCCGCGTCGTAGCGCGGCGTGGTGTCGTTGTTGAATCCGTGCTGGGTGCCGGGGTAGATGAAGGCTTCATAGCGCACGCCTGCGGCTTTCAGGGCCGCTTCGTAAGCGGGCCAACCGGCGTTGATGCGCTCGTCATTGGCCGCGTACTGCAGGAGCAGCGGCGCCTTGATCCGGGCCGCGTCGGCGGCGACGGGCTGGTTGCCATAAAACGGCACGGCTGCGCCCAGATCGGGCAGCTGCGTGGCCAGGAAATTGGCGATACCGCCGCCATAGCAAAAGCCCACTGCAC
>Ga0302213_1001544_pt1 | contig 10777 bp, 6 predicted proteins | sample II_Fen_N1_2_FD_194583 | JGI IMG/M metagenome (GOLD analysis project Ga0302213, IMG submission 194583) | Peat permafrost microbial communities from Stordalen Mire near Abisko, Sweden - II_Fen_N1_1 | ecosystem: Environmental > Terrestrial > Soil > Wetlands > Permafrost | place: Sweden: Abisko... | reverse complement strand
ATAGGTCAAGTGCTGACAAACGTGACGACAACAGGAACAGTTACCGTGGTAGAAAAGAAATTCATCCCGGGAGTTTATCTGGTAAAGGTAACCTTAGCTGGAAAGAACATAACAAAGAAGGTAATAATAAACTAATACATCCAACGATATGAAATCAACAGATAAAACAAAACGGGTATATACTGCTCCAATAATTGAGCATGTGAAACTGGACAATGAAATTTCACTGATACTGGAATCAGATCCACCAATAGGACCATTTGAAGGAAAGAATGCACCTGAGTATTTTAATAACGATCCGTTCAAAACTTATGTAACTTAATAAAAAAGTAAAGCCTCTGAGGACACAGAGGTTTTACTTTTTTATAATTATTATTTGCTACGAACTCTCGTAAGCCCTCTGCGTAGTTCATCCGGAGAATTTAAAAGCCCATAAAAAGAATCTGATTCTGTTTTTATGGGCTTTTTATTGTTAGTCGGGAGCTAATTATGACTTGGTTTCTAAGGTAATCTTTAGTTTCTTGATTTTTATACATCTTTTTGTGAAATTTATATTACCACATGAAACAAGATATTGTTTTTTAATAGGAATGGAATAAACGAGGTATAAGGTGAATTTTTCTTATTGATAAAATAGGACTAAAGGCGATGGTCTTCTACGCCTTAAGAATGATGCTAATCACTCCAAAAATCTTACAAATTTACACCTTTCTGGTTTTATTTTACGCTTTTGGCCTATTTGAGAAAAGAATTTTATATATAATTTTATCATCATATTTCATATAATGCTAAAATGGTTGAAATAATTTCAAAAAAACTTTAAACAACCAATAAATAAAATATAAATACTTGTAAAACAAAGCATAATCATGAAGAAAATATTAGCAATTCAACTCCTGAGATCAATAAAACGATTGTTAAGTATGATGATCGTATTGTTTATTTCTATCACTGGTTTCACTCAAAATGTTGGTATTAGTCCTGCCGGAGCTACAGCTCCAAATGCAAACGCAGGTTTGGATGTGAATTTTACTACTCAGGGATTACTGGTACCTCGCGTTGCGTTAACAAATAGTTCAAGTTTTTTACCATTAGGTGCTGTTCATGTTGCAGGCATGATAGTTTATAACACTGCAAGTGTAGCAGATGTTACTCCTGGTTTATATTACAGCAATGGAACAAAATGGATTCCCTGTCTACCAAAAGCCATTGCTGCAGGCGATATGCAATATTGGAATGGTACAAGTTGGGTGATTTTGCCCATTGGTACAACCGGACAAAAATTACAACTAAATTCTTCAGGAATGCCTGTTTGGGTACCCTGATTTACATGAAAATATAAAATGCTCAACTCATAAAGATTACCTGAGTTAAACTATTTTGATATTGTCCATATTACTAGCATTTTGAAGAAATAACTTAAACAACTGGTTTATTCCAATAAAAGATAAAACGTCATTATAAAAATAAATAAAATGGAAAATTTTACACCAAAAAGAACAAATAGGCTCCAAAAAAAAATGTATTGCCTATTGATAACTTTAGTAATTTCGTTAGCAGGATTTTCTCAAAATGTAGGTATTAATGCTACTGGTGCACAACCAAATGCAGCAGCAGGACTGGATATTGACTTTACGAATATGGGTCTATTGATACCTCGTGTAGCGCTGACGGGAACAGCAAATTTCACACCTTTATCGGCAAATGTTGCAGGAATGCTGGTTTACAACACAGCAACAGTTTCCGATGTAACTCCTGGTTTTTATTACAATAATGGCACTAAATGGGTTCCGGGATATCCAAATGGAAATGCTATCGGAAATATGTTATACTGGAATGGTTCAGCATGGGTGTTAGTCCCGGCAGGATCGCCAGGTCAGTATTTGCAGGTTTCAGGTTCAAATGTCCCAGCATGGGCTGGTGGTTTAATTTATTCATCACTTTCAACAACTGCTGCTAGTGCCATAACAGGTATAACAGCAACCAGTGGTGGTAACATTACAAGTGATGGTGGATCAGCAGTTCTGGCACGTGGTGTTTGCTGGAATACCGTTACCGGTCCAACAATAGCAAACAGTAAAACAACTGATGGATCTGGTACCGGTATCTTTGTAAGTAGCCTTACAAGCCTTTTACCGGTTACAACATATTATGTGAGAGCGTATGCAATGAATAGCAATGTAATCAGCTATGGAAATGAAATTTCGTTCACTACTCTTCCTGTCTTACCAACTCTGGCAGCTACTACTGCAGCCACAAATATTACCGGAACAACTGCTACTTCCGGAGGTAATGTAACTTCTACCGGCGGTGCAACTATTACCGAAAGAGGAATATGCTACGGAACGGTAATAAATCCGACAATAGCAAATTCTAAAGTTATTGATCCGGCTCCGGGTTTAGGCTCTTTTGTTAGTAATATTTCCGGATTAACGGGATCAACAACGTATCATGTCCGTGCCTATGCTACCAATAGTGCAGGCACTGCTTATGGAACTGATATTTCATTTATAACCAGAGTAATTCCTCCAACATTAACGACAGTTGCTGCAACCGTTATAACCGGTGCTTCAGCTGTTTCGGGTGGTAGTATGATATGGAATGGTAGCGGATATTCCAATTATCAGGCTTATGGTGTTGCATATTCTACAGTCTCTGGTTCTGCAACGCCAACGAAGGTTGCAACAAACACTGCTAACGGGTCAGTAAATCCTGCTGTTAATATAGCTCCATGGGTAACAAATATTACCGGCTTAGCAGCAAATACAACGTATTATATCCGCTCTTATCTGGACGTTTATCCTTCAGGAACAGGTCCTTGGACTACGATATACGGTAATGAATTAAGCTTTACTACGACATCGCCAACAGCTCCGGTAGTTGGTTTAACAACCGCTATTTCAGCAATTAGTGGCAGTTCGGCAACGAGTGGTGGAACTATCACTTCCGATGGGGGTGCCGCTATTACTGCTAAAGGAGTTTGCTGGGGAACAACTGCAAATCCTGTTATAGGAACAGGCAACTTTACATCTGATGGAACGGGCACTGCATTTTATATAAGTGCAATTACTGGATTAACAGGAAGTACTACATACCATGTACGTGCATATGCAACCAATAGCATAGGGACAAGTTATGGAACAGATGTTAGCTTTACTACTTGGGTTGGAGCTCCATATGCACTTTTCCAGGATGTGGGATATGGCTGGGTAGCATATGTAGCAGCAGATGGAAGCGGATTCATTGTAAGTTATGATATACCTTCTACTGTTGGATTCGGTTGCTCAGGAACTACATTTGTAGGAAGTGCTGCTCTAGGAAGCGGTATGGCAAATACCAATACAATTCTTGCAAATTGCGCTACTAGACCGATAGCAGCCAGTGTTGCCGCATCTTATGGAGGTGGTGGCTATGTCGACTGGTATTTACCTTCGAATGGTGACTGGGCAGCTATAGCAAGCAATTATAATAGGTTTGGGCTTCAAAGCGTTGGATATAATAATTATTATACTTCCACACCATATGCAAGTAATACCTATGCTTCTTCCTATTTCTCAACGGGAAGTCAGGTTTATGCTTCCGGAGCAAACCGGGTACCCGGGGTAAATGATTTTGTGAATTATTTGCGGGCAGCACGTAGTTTTATGTCAGTTGAAGTGACCACAGCTCCATTAACCAATTTCACAAGTACGGGTGCAACTTCCGGTGGAACGCTTCTGACTAATGGCGGACCTGCAGTAACTGCGAAAGGTGTATGTTGGAGTACTACTTCAGGACCTACAGTTTCTTTAAGCACCAAAACAAATGATGGAACCGGTACCGGGGTATTTGTAAGTACTATTACAGGATTAACTTCAGGATTAAAATATTATGTACGTGCATATGCCACTACAAGTGCCGGAACAGCATACGGAAATGAAGAAAGTTTTACTGCAACAGCAGCTACACTTGCAACTGTTACAACAGATCCTATTACTAACCTGACTGCAACAACGGCAACTTCAGGAGGAAATGTGACTGCTGATGGAAATTCAACAGTTTTAGCTTCAGGTGTCTGCTGGAGTAGCACGACGACAACTCCTACAATTGCCAATTCTACCTTCACAACCGATGGCTCGGGAATTGGAACTTTTATAAGCAGTGTAACAGGATTAGTAGCCGGAACGACTTATTCTCTTCGTGCTTATGCAACCAATGGGGTTGGTACAGCTTATGGAGCAGTAGAAACCTTTACTCCAAGTAATCTTGCCGTGGTATCGACCGATCCAATGGGAAGTTTAGTCGGTGCAATTGCAGAAGGATATTATACAGTAGTAAGTGAAGGTGCCGGTGGAATTACAGCTGTCGGATTATGCTGGGGAACATCAGCTAATCCAACCACTACAACAAACTCTGGAATAATATCAGATCCGTTATATGATTATTTAACAGGTACTTCTGTTGGTATTTCCTGGCCACTTGATATGACTGGCCTAATAGTTGGAACGGGATATCATGTCCGCGCTTATGCAACAAACGCATCAGGTACGGCTTATGGAGCTGATATGACATTTACTGCTACTGCTGCCACACTAGGACAATTGATTTATCTGAATTGGCAAAACGGGTATGTTTTCAACATCGATGGAACCGGTACTCATGGATTAATAGCATTGGGTTATAGTCCCGGGGCTACTTCTGATTGGGGTTGTAGTTCAATATCTGTAGTTGGAGCTACAGGAACGGCAATTGGAACCGGTCAGGCAAATACAACAGCAATAATGAGTAACATAAATGGAAATTCATGTTCTCCAACAATATTTGGAGGATATTTTAGTCCGACATTAGCTGCGGTCTATGGAACAGAGTGGTATGTTCCTTCAAAAGATGAGTTGAGTCTTTTGTGGACTAATCGTACAACTGATCAAACAGGAGTGCTGGATGCAGGGCTTTCAAATGCAATCGGATTAGCTCCAATATGGAGTTCTTCGCAATTTGATGCAACACATGCCTGGGCTTTAGATGGAGCAGCAGTGATGGTTAATACAGGTCTCAAAACGGATCAGAATAACGTATGGCCAATCCGTTCATTCTAACATGGTATTGAAAGTGATAATTTTAACGAATAAGATTGCTTCAAAACCATAAAAAATCAGAACAATGAAAAAATATATAATAAATATGATCGTGTTGTTATTCACGTCAGGTTTATTTGCCCAGGGACTCTATAACAACGGAGCGAAAATCGCCGTTGGAACAGGTGCTTATCTAACAATAGGCGGAGTAACAGGTAATTACCGGAACGAGACCAACGTTACCCCGGCATCCATCGATTTGTCAGGAACATTAACGCTCACTGGAAATTTGACGAATAATGTTGCAGGAGCTGATATTTTAGGCGCTGTTACTCAGGGTAGTGTGGTGGTACTTAATGGTACCACCCTTCAAACCCTTGGAGGTACAACTATAGTCCCGTTCTTATTTCCAAACCTGACTGTCAATAATCCATCTGGTGTTGTACTGTCTAAAAATACACAGGTAAACGGGATTATGACTTTTACAAGTGGCCTGGTGAATATAGGAAATACTAATTTCACTTTTGGTAGTTCGTCAACTGTTGCAGGCAGCCCTTCAAATACGAGCATGATTGTTGCAACCGGTACGGGACAGGTTCAAAAAGTATGGCCTGGTATAGGAACTTTTACATTCCCAATCGGGGACAACAATATTACTGCCAAGTATTCACCCGTGACGCTTAATTTTACTTCCGGGACTTTTGCTGTCGGAGCAGTAACTGGGGTGAATGTAGTGAATGCTAAATATAATGATCCTCTGATTACCGGTTCGTATCTGAATCGGTATTGGAATATAACACAGGCTGGAATTACAACTTTTACCTGTAACGCAATTTTGCAATATATGCTGCCAGATGTAACAGGAACAGAAAGTAACATCAATACCTTGAGAGTAATACCAACTCCTTTCACAGCTTACAATGCAGCCAATACAGTATCGCATCAATTGACTGCTAACGGATTATCTTCCTTTGGTACTTTGACAGGTGCAGCCAGCGATAAAAATTTAAACCTTACTTCAGTTATGTTGCAGGGCTTATATAATGGAACAGGCACAATGCGTCAGGCAATGGATGCAGTTGGACCACATTGGCCTGCAGGTGTTGCAGATCATATCACTGTTGAACTTCATAGCTCGACTTCTTATGCAACTATCGTTTATAGTGTAGCTGATGTTCCATTAAGCACTACCGGAACTGCCAGCGTTATCATTCCGGCAATTTACAATGGGTCGTATTACATAACGATCAAACACCGGAATAGTATTGAAACGACTACTGCTACAGCTATTCCACTTGCAGGCATTACAATTAATCAATCGTTTGGAACAACTGCAAATGTATTTGGAGCTAATCTTGGACTTTCAATTGATGGCCATTACTTAATCTACGGTGGTGACGTAAATCAGGATGGAGTTGTAGATACCGGAGATTTTGTTCTGGTTATTAATGATGCATATAATTATGCTACTGGTTATCTCCCAACAGATGTTGTTGGATCGGGAGTTATTGATTCCGGACAATATTCTATTTTGGTAAACAATAGTCAGAATTATGTTGGAACTTCACATCCTTGATATTTGGATAATTTTTGTATATAATTATATATTACCATTTTATGGATTTAATTTTGACAAATAACAACGTAATACAGATGTTATGAAAACACTTATTGTAAAATTATTAAAAACATTGACTTTACTAACATTAATATTTTCATTTTCTAATATATATGCCGAAAATAGAATAAGATTTGCTCCTCTTGTAGTAGACAGCTTTTCAATAACTGTTCAAAACCTTGTTCAGACTGCGAATAATAAATTGGAATTTGATGTATATATGGCTGATGATGATACTGACTTAGATATATTCGAACTGGCTAGTTTTCAATTAGGCTTTTTAATTAATTCATCTATTTATGATGGAGGTACACTCAATGTCACCATTGATAATTCAACGTCTACTTTGAATCAGATTCAAAAAATCACAGCTAACCCAAATGCAGCAACTACCATAGGAAGTCAAACAGTTATAAAGCTGGTATCGGGTATTGTTACGTCGGGTCAGGGAACTATCCTTTCTACTGTATCACCGGGAACATTAATCACACACTTTATTTTAATAAGCAGCGTTCCATTTCCCCCGAATTCAAAACCGGATTTAGCATTTACGTCAAGCACTGCTACTAATCCATCCTATGCAACAAGAGTCGCTGAATTTATAAACAATTCAAGTACTCCATTGGATATAAATGAGCATGAATATGTGAATGCAGTTGTAATTGGGAATCCTGTTTTGAATCAACCTGTAACAGGAGCTTATAACATAAATGGCGTTACGGTATATGCATATTCACAAAACAAAAACATATTTGTAAATTGCTCTGAAAAGGCGAATCAAATACAGGTATATAACACCTTGGGTTCGTTGATATATGATACAAATAATGTGGAAGGAGTTAAAAAAATTGATATGAATTTACAGCCAATAGCTTATTATTTTGTGAAAATAGTAATGAAAGATAACGTTATAACAAAAAAAGTATTATTGCGATAGTAATTATAGTAATATGTATCATTTGAATTTAAAGTAAAAGTAGCATAGAATAGATAATATAAAATATTAATATGAAAAAACTTTTAGCAAAAACAACAAGAACTATAGCATTAATTTTAATGCTATTAACCTTCTCAGGCTTGCATGCTCAAAACACTTTCACGCTGACTATTCAGAATATTCATCAAACTTCAGACAGAGTGTTAGAATTTGATTTCTATCTACTGGATACTGATATCCCTTCAAAAACATTTGAATTAGCCAGCCTGCAATTTGGATTCATGGTTAATTCAGCTATATACACAGGAGGTACACTCGGTGTGTCGGATGTTGATACAAGTTCAGGCCTGGTAGTTGCTCAGCGTTGTACTGCAAATGCAAATGATAACACCATAATTGGGAGTCAAACGGAAGTTAAATTAATCTTTCCCTTGCTTACCGCAGGACAAGGCACTATAATTTCAAAAGTATCACCCGGGACTTTACTTACACACTTTATTCTAACGAGTAGTGTTCCTTTTCCTGTAAATTCAAATCCGGGTATCGCTTTTAATCCGAGTGTAGTTACTAATCCTTATTATGGAACCAAATTGGCTCAATTTGTTGCAGGTATAAGTACTCCGTTGGATGTAAATATTGGAACAACAAATGCATTTGTTGTTGGCACTCAACCAAATCTGAATAATGGTACCCAAAATCCATTTATTGCAGTTGCGAGTACAGACTGGAACACCCCATCCACATGGGGAACAAGTGGGGTTCCTTTAATTACAGATGATGTATCAATACCTTCAGGGTATTCTGTAACGATAGACGTTGCAGATGCAAATTGTAAGACATTGAATGTTTCTGGAGTTTTAACAAGTACTACTGGAAGTCATATATTAACGGTCAATGGAGATTTGACAGTTCCAGGAACTTTAACAACCGGCACAAATACCGTTGTTCTTAACGGTTCGACATTTGGAACAGGTACAATAAATGCTACTTCCGGTACTTTGGTTTATGGAGGACTATCATCACAAACTATTTCAAATATTGCAACAAATACTCTCAATAATCTGGTAATAGCAAATAATGCAGGTGTTACATTGCCAACAGCTTTGACCGTAAATTCATTGTTGACAATTAATGCAGGAGCAAAGTTAACGAATCCGACAGGAGCAACATTGACGATTAAAAATGTCAGTATTAATAGTGATAATACGAATGGTACCGGAACTTTTGTTGATAATGGAACAACCGTAAATACTGCAGGAGGTACAACGAATGTTCAGCAATATTTGACGACAGGCCGAAACTGGTATATTTCAAGTCCAGTTTCTTTAGCACCAACAAGTATTATCACTGGAGCAGGCAGCCTTTGGAATTATACAGAAGCAAATTCCGGGATTTTACTTTGGAATGTGATTAACGGTTCCGGTAATTTTGGTGTTACAACGGGCTATGTCGCAAATATGACTGCAAACGGGAATATTAATTTTACAGGTGGTACATTAAACACCGGGACACTCACTGTTTTATCATCGACCTTAACCCGCACCGGAACAGTCTCCACAGGTTTTAACCTGGTAGGTAATCCGTATCCTTCCTATCTAAACTGGATTTCTGTAGTTGCAATAACAAATACAGGGACCACCAATATGGAACCAACTATGTGGTATCGCACAAAAAATCCAAGCGCAATCTATGTTTTTGATACATTTATTGCAACTGGCTCGGGTAGTGGAATTGGAACAACCAATTTCAGTGGTGGAACTACTGCCGTAACAGGTTACATTCCACCTATGCAGGCATTCTGGACACGAGTGGCATCCGGTCAAACTTCAGGAACACTTGCCTTTGATAACACCATGCGTGCACATCAGGATCAAAGCATTTCAACAAACCGATTAAAAGTCTCTTCAGTATCAACTGTAATACAACGATTATTGCGTTTACAAGTATCTAATGGAATAAATTCAGATGAAGCAATTGTCTATTTCAACCCGAATGCGTCTAATGGTTTTGATCGTTTTGATGCGGAAAAAATGTCAAATGATAATGCTAAAATTCCTGAAATATACACATTTGCCGGAAATGAAAAAGTTGTAATCAATGGGTTGAATAATGTAAGTGAAATCGAAGAGTTACCCCTGGGGTTTACAACCGGTGAAAATAACACATTTACCATCAAAGCTACAGAGATAAGTAATTTTGATTTGGACACTAAAATCATATTGAAGGATAATCAGTTGGGCACAGAAAACGAGCTGAAAATAGGCAATAACTATAGCTTTATTTCGGAAAAAGCGAGCACTTCTACCCGTTTCACCATAGTCTTTAAGTCAACTTCGGTTACAACCGGCATTGGTAATACAGCTGCAACGGCCAGTGAATCGATATTCATATACAAGAATCAGGATGGTAGGATTACAGTCAACAGGAAAGATGCTATCGGTGAAGGAACTGTCACGGTTTGCAATGCAATAGGTCAAGTGATGACAAACGTGACGACAACAGGAACAGTTACCGTGGTAGAAAAGAAATTCATCCCGGGAGTTTATCTGGTAAAGGTAACCTTAGCTGGAAGGAACATAACAAAGAAGGTACTAATAAACTAATACATCCAACGATATGAAATCAACAGATAAAACAAGACGGGTATATACTGCTCCAATGGTTGAGCAAGTAAAACTGGACAATGAAATTTCACTGATACTGGAATCAGATCCACCAATAGGACCATTTGAAGGAAAGAATGCGCCTGAGTATTTTAATAACGATCCTTTTAAAGTTAATATGGCTTAGTCAAATTAAGACCCCCCTGAACCAACAGGGGGGTCTCATTAAATATATTTAATTAAGGAGTTACATCCTTTTTAAATTTCTTTTTACATAGTAAAAGGATGTATAGATTTGTTTAGAAAAAAAATACTAAAATATTACTATTTAGAAAATAAATCGAGTAAAGATAAAACTTTTATTTATATTTGTCAGACACTAATTATAAATATTATGGGCAGAATAATTATCATTATATTAATGCATTTGGTTGGAGACTTTTTTCTTCAAGGGCAAAAACTAAGTAAGCTCAAAGCATTGAAATTACCCTATTTGGTAGAACATGTGGGAATTTACACACTCCTTTTTATTATTTTAAGTCCGGTACTACTTGGATTAACTTTC
>Ga0302213_1001539_pt1 | contig 10807 bp, 9 predicted proteins | sample II_Fen_N1_2_FD_194583 | JGI IMG/M metagenome (GOLD analysis project Ga0302213, IMG submission 194583) | Peat permafrost microbial communities from Stordalen Mire near Abisko, Sweden - II_Fen_N1_1 | ecosystem: Environmental > Terrestrial > Soil > Wetlands > Permafrost | place: Sweden: Abisko... | reverse complement strand
ACTTTAGGCATGTAGAAAGGCAATTTTGCAGGTTTGGCTTCGCCGCATTTATAAATAGGTTTGCACGAAAACAGCACAAGCGAAAGAATCACTGAAGTGATCACCAAATTAAAGGACTTCATACTAAAAAGATTGAATGAGTAATTGAAAAATTAGTGACAAAGATAACAAAACTTTATGTTTTGGATAGAAAAACAATGAATTCTTTTGGTCCGTGAGCACCCAGCACAAGGGTTTTCTCAATATCGGCAGTGCGACTCGGTCCGGTTATCGTTGAAATGGTTGAAGGTAATTCATTGCCGTATTTTTTTTGAATTGCAATTAGTGCATTCGTGAGGTAATCTGTTAGTTGATTGGTATTGGAAATGACAATGTGGATGGGTGGAAAAACATTCATTTGCCGACCTGATTCGGACGCTGAGGACACAATCACACTTCCGGTGCGGGCAACTAAAAATTCACACGCAGTAATGCCAGCTTCCATTTGATCAAAATCGGCTGAATTTTCAGAAAAGGAAATGCCATAGGCTGCAAGTTGACTGGAGATGTTAGAGTCACGGCAGAATACGGATTTGATATTTTGAGCTTGTAAAAAATGTTTTAATTTTTGGAAAGTCTCGGTTTCATTTTCACAAAGAAAACATTTCCCATTAATCGCTTCCAGTTCGTTTATGAAGCAAGTAACAGGGTCGGGGAGGATAGGCTTGTAAATTTCTGTAGTATCTGTTGATTGAATGTCAATAGCAGCAGCCCGTTCAGAACGGACTGCTGCTATTTTGTTTAATATCTCATTGCGTGAGTTACTTTGCATTTTCGTCGTTAGTAGCACTTTCGGATAATTTGTCTACCGGAGTTACAGTTGGTTCCACTGGTTCAGTTTCTTCACCATTTTGAGCCATCAATTCATCATTGCGCGAAGTCCAGGGGCGTTTGCCAAAAATTCGTTCCAGGTCTTCTGCGAAAATAACTTCTTTTTCGATTAGCAACTCAGCCAATTCGTTGTGTTTTGAAGCATTTTCAGAAAGAATTTTCTTTGCTCTTTCATATTCAACAGCAACTATTTTTTTAGCTTCCGAATCTATCAATTCTGCCGTTTTTTCGCTATATGGTTTTGTGAATCCATAATCGGAATTACCTGTCGAATCGTAATAGCTCATGTTGGGTAATTCAGGACTCATTCCGAAGTAAGCCACCATGGCATAAGCGCGCTTAGTTACGCGTTCCAGATCGTTTATCGCACCGGTTGACATTTGATGCAGGAATACTTCCTCAGCAGCCCGTCCGCCTAACGTTGAGCACATTTCGTCCAACATATGTTCTCTGTTTGTCAATTGGCGTTCTTCGGGTAAATACCATGCAGCACCAAGCGCTTCTCCACGAGGTACTATCGTTACTTTGATAAGCGGGTTGGCATGTTCTGTCATCCAGCTGATCGTAGCGTGTCCGGCTTCATGATAAGCAATCGATTTTTTCTCGGCGTTGGTCGTAATTTTTGTTTTCTTTTCCAACCCTCCGACAATTCGGTCAACTGCATCCAGAAAATCTTGTTTTTCAACAAATGATTTATTTTTGCGAGCAGCAATCAAAGCGGCTTCATTACAAACATTAGCAATATCAGCTCCAGAGAAACCGGGGGTTTGACGGGCAAGGAAATTTACATCTACCGTATCGTTTATTTTTATTGGACGAAGGTGTACGTTGAAAATTTGTTTGCGCTCGTTTACATCCGGTAGGTCAACATGAATTTGTCTGTCGAAACGTCCGGCACGGAGTAACGCTTTGTCAAGTATGTCTGCGCGGTTAGTAGCAGCAAGTATAATTACTCCACTATTGGATCCAAAACCGTCCATTTCAGTAAGCAGCTGATTGAGGGTATTTTCACGCTCATCATTGCTTCCCATATTTGGATTTTTACCACGGGCACGACCAACTGCATCAATTTCGTCAATGAAAATGATACAAGGAGCTTTTTCTTTTGCCTGACGGAATAAATCGCGAACGCGTGAAGCACCAACACCAACAAACATTTCTACAAAATCAGATCCTGACATGGAGAAAAATGGTACATCTGCTTCGCCGGCAACTGCTTTTGCCAACAAGGTTTTACCGGTTCCTGGAGGGCCAACCAACAATGCTCCTTTTGGTATTTTACCTCCAAGTTCGGTGTATTTTGATGGATTTTTCAGGAAAGCAACGATTTCTTCAATCTCTTGTTTTGCTTCAGCTAATCCGGCTACGTCTTTGAAAGTAACTTTGTTTGTAGTATCTCCTTTGTCGAAAAGTTGTGCTTTGGATTTGCCAACATTGAATATGCCGCCTCCTCCGCCAACTCCTCCGCCACCGCCCATGCGGCGTGTAAGGAATACGAATAATAAAACCATTACAATGACAGGAAGAATTAGTGTTATAAAGATGTTCATGTAATCGAAGCTTTCTTTATAATCGAAACCAATTTTTATTCCGTACTTATCATCAGCCGCTTGCACAATCTTCGATGCTTCATCTCCCGGAATCATTACAGATATTTTCCTCTCTTTGGCAAACGATTCATATTTCTCGCCATATACTTGTTTTAGTATCTGGTTGTCTTTTTTAATCAAAGAGTCCTTTAAAGCTTTTTCATTGAAAGCAAAACTTTTATAGTTTTTACCAAAAGCACGTTGAAGAAACGCTGAATCAATAGATGCTTTTGTGTAATCTACAAGCGTGGCTTCAACCATCCTTTTAGAGCTGTAGGCATCTACTTTTTCAATCATCCCTTTCTGTACATATTCCTTGAAAGTAGATAGTGGAACTTGTGTAGTTGGAGCATCTTTGAAAAAGAGCGAGCCAAATATTAAAGCGATAATGATACCGTAAATCCACGAAATATTGAATCTAGGCATTTTGCCGGACGGTTTGTCGGGTTTTTGGTTAGGTTTATTATTTTCCATTAATCGTCTTGTAGTTTATCATAAAGTTAAACAAATGTGTTTTTATCAATAAAGACATCAAAAAAATCAGAGTAAGTCCTCCAATTTTTTAAGATCGGCATCCGACCATAAATGTTCGATGTCATAAAAAGCCCGGGTAGCACGTTGAAATACATGAACTATGATTTGACCGTAATCCATTGCTATCCATTCGCAATTTTCAAAACCATCCGTAGCATAAGGCTTGATTTGAATTTGTTCGCGAACATAATCTTTTATGGAATGTGCAATTGAATTTACATGGATGTTGGAGTCGCCTTCGCAGATAACAAAGTAGCTGCAAGGAGCTTCTTTTAATTTATTCAGATTAACAACTACAATGTTTTTTCCTTTTCGTTCCTGTATTCCTTCAACAATTTTACTAACAATTTGTTCGTTTTCGTTCATTCTAATGACCTCTTGTTTTTTTATTATGAAAATGGATACAAAGATACAGTTAAATGCCCGAAAATGAAAATGTTGTTAGAAATAATATCATATAATCTTCATTAAATGTCGTGTTACAATTAGTAAGACGAAGGGAAAGGCATTTTACCTTAGAAAAAAAGCATAAAAAAATCCGATACAAGTTTTTGTATCGGATTTTTTGTATTTTTAAAATATGCTTATTTAATGATAGCTAAAAAGTCAGCATCAGTAGCGAATTTTGCAAATTCAATATCTTTAGAAGCTTTAGCTGCTAAAGAACCATCTAATCTTACAGCATTTCTAAGATTGCTGTAAACAGCGTTACGATCATTTGTGCGAGCGCCAACAATGGCTCCAAGATATGAAGTTAAACCATTAGGGCTTTTAACTGCCGACAATGTATTGCGGGCTCCGTTGTAGTCAGCATTCAAGATTTGAAGCAAAGCAGCGTTGTTAGAAGCTGTTGAGCCAAAATATGTTTTAGATTTAGCGTAGTCACCTTTAATTGTATAGATTGCTCCTAAGCCTTGTCCAATGTTTCCAGTTGTACCGGCAGCTTTACCAAAATATTCTTCTGATTTTGCAAGGTCACCTTTTGCCAAAGCAATAATAGCAGCATTGTAATTTACATCAGCCGATTTTGAATCAATAGCTAAAGCTTTAGTCAATGAGCGAGAAGCATCATCAATGTTACCTTGTTGGTATTTAACGGCCGCCAAGTTGTTGAAACCACGAACATCACTTGAGAATAATTCAGTAGCTTTTTGATAGATTGAAGCCTTTTCGCTTAAATCAGTTGTCAATGTCCCAGCATAAATCAATTCTTCAACTGAAAGTTTTGAAGCGTCTTCTTTGGCAAGTTTAGCAATTTCTGCATCCGATTTACCAGTTACGTCGATTGTAAGTTGTAAACGTGAACGACGAAGTTTTGGAAGAATTTCTTCAGCAATTTGTTTGAAAGCCTTTGAAATATTTTTGATTTCACGATCGCGTTGTTCTGGGTCGGTGTACATAGTAAGAACTCTCAAGATAACTTGTTTGTCTTGAATGTTAGATGCTTCCAATAATTTTTGGAAACCGTCCCAGTCTTCAGCGGTAAATTTAGAATCGATTTTTACTGCAGCCTTTAGTTTTTTTACTTCTTTATTGATAAAGTCGCTGGTTACTTTTTCGCGGCTTTCAGCCAAGTTGGTGTTAAGTTTTAATGGACCATCTGGTGATGCATATGAAGATAGATCGAAGTTTGCAATCTTTTGGTTGGTTGATTCAGTTACTTCTTTGATTTTCTTGGTCAAAGCAACAATATCTTCAGAGCTTGTTTCAGTTTTGCGAAGTTTAGATTGTTGAATCAAGAATAAAATGTCAGCTTCTTGTTTTTGTTGAATAACGCGTTGGAATTTATCTGTCAGGTAAACAGGATTGAATTCCGATGCATTCGTTGAAACCAATTGAGAAGTGGCAATAACACCGTCAGCAACTTTTACACTTGGAATTGAATACGTTTTCTTGCCCTGAACAATGTCAAACTGAAGATAAAGTTCTGATTTAGCCATTTCAGGAACATAGTTGAACGAAACGTCCATCGAATAGTTTCCACCAAGTTTAAATGTAATAATTTTATCGTTTCCTTTAACTTTTTCTCCCTGGAAAACTGAAGGAGTACCTTTTACTTCTTTACCCTCGAATTTCAATACCGGAGTAACAGTTACTACCGCTTTTTTATTGAAATACTTTACTGGGAAAGTTCCGCTAACAGTTGCATTTACCTTACCTCCCTTTACTTCAAGTGGATTAGGATTACACTTGAATAAGCTTGGGTCTAAAGCCGTAAGGTCTTTACCGCAAGAGCTCAGTAATAAAGCAAATACCATTGAAATAGCGAATAAGAATTGCTTTTTCATAAATTTTAATTTTTTATTGTTAATTATTTAGTTTGAATTTTTAAAATTGACTACAAATATACAATGTTTCAATGAATTTACATTACTTTGCAACTGAATTTTACATTTTTTTTTATGGAATGTGAATGAAAAATTATCAGACAATCTTTTAGATAATAAATTTGTTGGAAACAGATTTAATTAAGCTTTCAATTTTTACAGTGAAAATTAATATCAAATACATAAGGCACTACATTCAACCGTTAAGATACTTGACGTTACGAAAACTTTATAATCAGGTTTTGCTCTGGTTTTCGTACAGTTTTTCACGTTTTAAAATTATACTGTTTAGAAAAAAATCACCGTCTTTCCTTTCTGTCGAAATAACCAATTATTGCAATCTCCGTTGTCCAGAATGTCCGGTTGGACTTCGCAGTACCTCAAAACAGGATAAAAATACTTTCGATTTTTCGCTTTACAAGCAATTAATAAAGGAATTGAAGCCAACACTTCAGCATGTGATTCTTTATTTTCAGGGTGAACCGCTGTTGAACAATGAGCTTCCAAAATTTATCGAATATGCTCACCATGCAAAAATATATACTTCAACTTCTACGAACGCTCAATTGCTAACCAAATACTATGCCAGACTGTTGGTGTTATCGGGACTTGATAAGTTAATAATTTCATTAGATGGAAGTACACAATCTACATATGAACAATACCGGGTAGGTGGAAAGTTGGATAAAGTTTTGGATGGGATAAGATTTATTAATGAATGGAAGCAAGAATTGAAATCACTTACACCATTTGTGGAAATGCAGTTTCTAGTATTGAGGAGTAACGAATTACAACTGGATGAAATACGTGAGTTAGCCAAAGAACTGCACGTTGATAAGTTGACATTCAAATCAGCACAAATATTGGACTTTGAGGATGGGAATCAATTAATTCCTGAAATTCAGACTTCCTACTCGCGTTACAAAAAATTGCACAATGGGAAATATGTTTTTAAGGGGAAGCAGCCCAATCGTTGTAGTCGGTTATGGACAGGTGCTGTTGTTAATGTTCATGGAGACGTTTTGCCGTGTTGCTACGATAAGTCATCCGAATATTCATTTGGGAATATCAAAAACAATTCATTTTCAGCCTGTTGGCAAAGTTCAAAGGCAGATTTATTCAGAAGAAAAATACTTTGCAATCGCAAACAATTTGAAATTTGCAGAAACTGTGTCAATTGACCAATTCCTGCAAATTAAAGTGCAAATATCTTATTTAAAAATAGACTTAAACAAATCGTTTCCGTTAGCATAAAGCATCAAGGCAATCAACAGGAAGAATCCGGCAGTTTGTGCATATTCAAGAAATTTATCAGATGGCTTCTTACCCGTAATTATTTCAAAAAGCAGAAACAATACGAATCCACCGTCGAGTGCCGGAATGGGTAGGAAGTTCATAAATGCAAGAATTACAGACAGTAATGCTGTCATTGACCAAAAAACTTGCCAATCCCATGTAGGTAAAAACATTTTGCCGATTGCTCCAAATCCTCCAATTTGCTTCGAACCTTCTTTGGTGAAAACCAGTTTCATACCTTTCACATAGCTCACCAATTTTTCCCAACCAAAACTGATTCCGGCTGGTATTGATGCCAAAAATCCGTATTCTATTTTGTTTGTTTTTATAAAGTTATATGGCGGGGTGGCTGAAACTCCCAATTTACCATTCTCGGTTAACTTTACTTCGGAAATCATTGTTTTACCTTTCCTTACAAAGCTCAAATTAACGTGCGTGTTTCGGTTAGCATCCAGTTCCACAGCAACATCCTGAAATATAGTTACAGGCTTCCCATTTACTCCAATAATACTGTCGCCAACTTGTAAATTAGCTTTTTCGGCAGGAGAACCCGATGAAATTTCACCAATTACAAACGGATAGCGTACAGAAATAATTTCCTTGTCTCCTGCAGCCAATACTTTCTGGTTCAGATCTTTCGGAACGGAGAGTTCGATCAATTGTGTGTCACGGCTAATTGTGATATTTTGTTTTCCTTCTATTAAAATTTTCTCAACAAAATCTCCCTCTTTTTCAACAGGTTGACCATCAATATTTAGGACTTTATCTCCATTTTTAAAGCCATTATCGAGCAATGTCTTTGAAAAACTCAATCCGTATTTTGCGTTTTTAAGTGGGAAGTATTCCTGTCCCCAGGTGTAGAGTACTGCCGAATAAATAACCATGGCTAAAATGAAGTTAACGATTACACCTCCGGTGATGATTGGCAACCGTTGCCAAACTGAGCGAGAACGGTATTCCCAAGGTTGTGGTTCGCTTGCCATATCTGAACTGCTCTTGGTTTCGTCAATCATCCCAGAAATGGAACAATAACCACCAAAAGGCAACCACCCAATTCCCCATTCGGTACTTTCGGGATACCTGCGCCAATCGTCTTCAGGAAACTCAGAAGCAGGAACATGCTCAATTATAGGTCTTCCTTTTTCATCAAGCACTTCATTGCCCATAGCATCGAGTTTAACGTGATCCCTGGAAAGAACATTTTTGGCAAAGAAACGAACATCCCATTTTCCGTTTATTTTTTTAGCTCGAATCAGGGAAATTCCGGGGTTGAAAAACATATAAAATTTTTCTACACGAACTTTAAACAACCTCGCAAAAGCGAAATGCCCGAATTCATGCAAAACCACCAGAATTGAGAGACTGAGAATGAGCTGTAATGCCCGAATTAGAAATGTTTCCATATAGTTTTATTTTTCCATTAAAAAGAGATACTCATTATGTTTGCCGTCACTGTTAATCCATTCGTTGGTAGAACGCATACTGCTCATGACGTTTTTTTTGTAATTAATTTGTTTTATTTCAAGCAATTTGCCCGATTCTGATATGGTTTCGAGTAATTGATCTTTGGTCGCTCGCCCGCCTGAACTATACGACAACATTAAAAAGCGAGAATTTGTTTCCTTAATTAATTTTCGGAGTGCTTCCATTGCCAGAAACTCACCGGTTTCATTTTTCCGAAATTCTTCAAAAACCGAGGTTGAGAATTCATCTCTCGAATCTTCACGCCTGCCGGCTTTCCCGAAAATCGGCGGATGATCATTGTTGATAATAGTCGTCCATAAATGATAATAGGCAGCATATCGCACCCTGCTTGGTGGCATTTTTTCATTATTCGAGCCATAAGGCGGATCGAAGTACACCAAGTCAAATTCATTATTCTTCACAGTGTTGAAAACATCGTCACGTATCACTCTGTTGTTTCCTGGTTTTGTGAATCGCAAGGGTAATTTCATTTCCAAATTCTTAAATGAACGTGGCGACCAACCCGATAAATATGCCGCGTAATGCCCAAGCGTATTATCCACTTTGTCCAACGAATAAATCAGACTCGTCAGTAAAACACATTTGTCTTGCCACTCCAAATTCAACCGCTCAATTTCCTCGCGAATAGCATCTAATTTGCGAGTGTTTTTTAGCTGAAAAGGTTTTTTGTTGTCGGTATCACTGCCGCCGTAGTGCTCCGAAAACCAGCCATCAATGCCGTTCAAGTGATTTAAATGTTCAATAATTTCTAAATAAAATGCGTCAGGTTTTTCAGAAACCAAATAACAGGTTGCAAAAACCTCTGACCAAACGGAGATATCATTTGAAGTAGTCGAAAACCCCATTTGTGCAAATGCTTGCGAAACCCGCGTTGACCCACTGAAACCATCCAGAACTGTTTCAACCCCATTTAAGCCGGCAGTCATTTCGATGATATATGGCAGCAATCGTAACTTGGAGCCAGCATACTTTATGCCTTCGGTTTTAGGGATTTCCATCAACTTGATTGTAAATTCTATTTTCCAGCTTTGGCGCGAATCTCCTCAATATCGATTTTCAGCATCGTCATTTTCGAGAAATATGCTTCAGATTTCTTCAGTTTTTCTTGAATAACAGCTGCATCATCCTCTAAATGACTAAGCAAAATTTGCATTCCGTGTCGTTTTTCCTCCAAGTCAGTCACAAAATGAATGTTGCCCCAAAATACAACAGTTTTATAATTGTGTGCGCATTCATCTTTTACATAACCTCCATCATCAATGATAGTGGCACAAATTCTCGGGTTTGATTTGAAATAATCTATTTTCAATCCTTGAGGTGCACAATGACAATATAGCGCATTTTTCTTTTCATCAAATCCATAACTCAACGTAACTATGTAAGGTTCGTTGTTTATACAGGTTGAAATAACTACAAATTTACCTTTTATCAAGAGGTCTTTGATTTCGGAAATTTCTAAAATTTCCCTATCAGGCCTGTTTTTTAAATGATATTTCTGCATTTTCTTCAATGTGTTGTTAACGGATTAATTCTTTGGTAAGGATTCGCACCGACTCATCAGTCTTCAAATAATCCTCATACGTAGGTTTTGCAATATATTCAGCTTTTTCCATTACCTCTTCAATAATGTCGCTCATTTGCAAAAAGCCGATTTTGTTTTTCAAAAACTCAGCCACCACAATTTCATTCGCAGCATTCAGAATGCAAGGCATGTTTCCACCTTTTTGCATGGCGTAATACGCATATTCCAGGTTCCGAAACCGCTCCATATCCGGTCTCTCGAAAGTAAACTGATTGCACAGATTAAAATCGAAGCGGGGAAAATTGGTTTTGAGCCGATCGGGATAGGTAAAAGCATACTGAATAGGCAATTTCATGTCCGGCAAACCCAGTTGGGCTTTGATGGAACCGTCTACAAATTGTACCATCGAATGAATGATGGATTGCGGATGAACCACTACTTCAATTTGGTCGGGCGTAACACCGAAAAGCCATTTTGCTTCAATTATTTCAAATCCCTTGTTCATTAGGCTGGCCGAGTCAATCGTGATTTTGGCTCCCATGTCCCAGTTCGGATGTTTTAAAGCTTGTGCGCTGGTTACGTGTTCCAACTCGCCAAGCGATATGGTGCGAAACGGACCTCCCGAAGCAGTTAGTATCAGTTTCTCAATCGGGTTGTTGCCTTCGCCGGCTAAACATTGAAAAATGGCGGAATGCTCTGAATCAACCGGAATTATTTGTGAATTATACTCGGCTGCTAACGAGCAAATCAGTTCACCAGCCACTACCAGTGTTTCTTTATTGGCTAACGCAATTCTTTTACCGGCTTTGATGGCGCTTATCGTCGGTTTTATCCCTGAAAATCCGACCATGGCTGTCAGGACAATATCAATGGGTTGCATTTCGGCAACTTGTGCAATGGAATCATTACCGGCAAACACTTTTACCGGTAAATCGGATAGCGCGCTTTTTAGCTTTTGGTAATGATCTTCATTGCCAATGGCTACCATTTCCGGCTTAAATTTTCTGGCTTGTTGTATCAGCAAATCAACATTGTTGTTGGCTGTCAGCGCATATACTTCATAAAGAGAGTCGTTCTCGGCAATGACTTCCAATGCCTGAGTCCCGATGGAACCTGTTGACCCTAAAATTGCTATTTGTTTTTTCTGGATATTTTCCATTTTAATTTACCTCCTGTAACTTTCC
>Ga0302213_1001533_pt1 | contig 10833 bp, 8 predicted proteins | sample II_Fen_N1_2_FD_194583 | JGI IMG/M metagenome (GOLD analysis project Ga0302213, IMG submission 194583) | Peat permafrost microbial communities from Stordalen Mire near Abisko, Sweden - II_Fen_N1_1 | ecosystem: Environmental > Terrestrial > Soil > Wetlands > Permafrost | place: Sweden: Abisko... | reverse complement strand
GGATGTCGCGGGTGTTGATCGCTTCCATCACCAGTTTGATGCCCGCCGCCTGCAGCTTGTCGGCCGCGTACTTGAGGTTGGCGACGAAGGTTTTTTCCACGGTGGCATCGTCTATGCCTTGTGGGCGAATCCCGGCCAGGCAGTTGACCTGGGTGTTGCCCAGTACTTGTGCGTACGCGATCGCCAGGTCGACGCCGGCGCGGAACTCTTCGACCCGGTCCGGCAGGCAGGCAATGCCGCGTTCGCCCTTGGCCCAGTCACCGGCCGGCAGGTTGAACAGCACTTGGGTCAGACCGTTTGCGTCGAGCTTGGCCTTGATTTCGGCGGAGCTGAAGTCGTACGGAAACAGGTATTCCACGCCAGTGAAACCGGCCTTGGCGGCGGCTTCGAAGCGGGCGAGGAAATCCTGTTCAGTGAACAGCATGGACAGGTTGGCTGCGAAACGCGGCATGGTGGTCTCCGTAAATCTGTGAGTGCCCCCTGTAGGAGCCGGCTTGCTGGCTCCTACAATGGAACGATCAATAGTCAATCAAGCAACGAAATCGCCGTCGGTGCGTCGTTGCCGACCAGCGCCAGGTCTTCGAATTCGTTGACGGCGTTGATCTCTGTACCCATGGAAATGTTGGTCACGCGCTCCAGGATAATCTCAACGATCACCGGCACCTTGAACTCTTCGATCAGCTCCTGGGCCTTGCGCAGGGCAGGCTGGATCTGAGCCGGTTCGAACACGCGCAGCGCCTTGCAGCCGAGGCCTTCGGCAACCGCGACGTGGTCGACACCGTAGCCGTTGAGTTCCGGCGCGTTCAGGTTATCGAAGGACAGCTGCACGCAGTAGTCCATGTCGAAGCCGCGCTGCGCCTGACGGATCAACCCCAGGTACGAGTTGTTCACCACGACGTGGATGTAGGGCAGCTTGAACTGCGCGCCCACGGCCAGTTCTTCGATCATGAACTGGAAGTCGTAGTCGCCCGACAGTGCGACAACCTTGCGGTCCGGGTCGGCCTTGACCACGCCCAGCGCCGCCGGAATGGTCCAGCCCAACGGGCCGGCCTGACCGCAGTTGATCCAGTGACGCGGCTTGTAGACGTGCAGGAACTGCGCGCCGGCAATCTGCGACAGACCGATGGTGCTGACATAGCAAGTGTCCTTGCCGAACACCTGGTTCATCTCTTCATACACGCGCTGCGGCTTGACCGGCACGTTGTCGAAGTGAGTCTTGCGTTGCAGGCTGGCCTTGCGTTGTTGGCAATCCTGCAACCAGGCGCTGCGGTTTTTCAGCTTGCCGGCAGCTTGCCATTCGCGAGCGACTTCGATGAACACGGTCAGCGCGGCAGCGGCGTCGGAAACGATGCCCAGGTCCGGGGTGAACACGCGGCCGATCTGCGTGCCTTCGATATCGACGTGAATGAACTTGCGGCCTTCGGTGTAGACATCCACCGAACCGGTGTGACGGTTGGCCCAGCGGTTACCGATACCCAGCACCACGTCGGATTTCAACATCGTGGCGTTGCCGTAGCGGTGCGAAGTCTGCAAGCCAACCATGCCGACCATCAGCGGGTGATCGTCCGGGATGGTGCCCCAGCCCATCAGGGTCGGGATGACCGGGATGCCGGTCAGTTCAGCGAACTCAACCAACAGATCGCTGGCATCGGCGTTGATGATGCCGCCACCGGCCACCAGCAATGGACGCTCGGCCTGATCGAGCAAGGCCAGCGCCTTCTCGACCTGAACACGGGTCGCCGTCGGCTTGGCCAGCGGCAGTGGCTGGTAGGCGTCGATATCGAATTCGATTTCGGCCATCTGTACGTCGAACGGCAGGTCGATCAGCACCGGGCCAGGACGGCCGGAACGCATTTCGTAGAACGCTTTCTGGAACGCGTAAGGCACTTGGCCCGGCTCCAGAACCGTGGTTGCCCACTTGGTGACTGGCTTGACGATGCTGGTGATGTCGACAGCCTGGAAGTCTTCCTTGTGCATACGGGCGCGGGGTGCTTGCCCTGTGATGCACAGGATTGGAATCGAGTCGGCCGAGGCGCTGTAGAGCCCGGTGACCATGTCGGTGCCGGCAGGGCCGGAAGTGCCGATGCACACGCCGATGTTGCCGGCCTTGGTGCGGGTGTAGCCCTCGGCCATGTGCGACGCGCCTTCAACGTGGCGGGCGAGGACGTGATCGATGCCGCCGACCTTTTGCAGGGCGGAGTACAGCGGGTTGATGGCGGCACCGGGGATGCCAAAAGCGGTATCAACCCCTTCACGGCGCATCACCAGAACGGCGGCTTCGATTGCTCTCATTTTGCTCATGGTTTTGTGCCTCTTACGTTTTGTAATTGTATACAAGTGGCTTTGCGCAGAGTGTATTCACGGCGGACGGCGCAGGTCAATCCATTTTCTCAAGCGGTTGTTTCATTCGTCGGAAGCCCTATTCAGTGTGGCTTTTCGTCGCATGTGGCGCTTTTCGATAATTATTGTATACAAAAATATAATTCATTGTGTTCTATTTGTTGCATCGGGCTGCAGTACATCGAAGCAGTCCAACGGCTTTCCGAAAAACAAAATGAGGACGGCACCATGAGCGCTTTAACCTTGAAAGTCGCAGTCAACCTGGTCAACGAGGCCATCACCGCGGGGCGTGCAATCAGCGCGGCACCGTTGACCATTGCGGTACTGGATGCCGGTGGGCATCTGATCACCCTGCAACGCGAAGACGGCGCCAGCCTGCTGCGCCCACACGTTGCGATCGGCAAAGCCTGGGGCGCCATTGCGCTGGGCAAAGGCTCGCGCCTGCTGGCGCTGGACGCGCAACAACGCCCGGCGTTTATCGCTGCGTTGAACAGCCTGGGGCAAGGCAGCGTCGTGCCGGCACCGGGGGGCGTGCTGGTTCGGGATCAGGAGGGGAACGTGCTGGGGGCGGTAGGGATCAGCGGCGATCTGTCGGATGTCGATGAGCAGTGTGCGATCACTGCGATTGAGGCGTCGGGGTTGAGAGCGGATGCGGGGGTAGTGGCTTGATCTTCGGCGTTTGATCGAAAGTCATCGCTGGCAAGCCAGCTCCCACGGATTCTGTGGCGTTCACAAATCCCCTGTGGGAGCTAGCCTGCTAGCGATGGCTATCGACCAGACACATCTGGCTAAAGTCTATACATCCCACCTGAGCCCGCCGAGCTAGCCTTTTCATGATCAATTTATGAGAGAGGCAAAGGAATGCCGGATTTACCTGCTTCACATCGCTTGCGATGCGGTCGCTACGCCGAATCAAACCGAATTTATCTTCTGACCACCAACACGTTTCGACGAACACCTGTGTTCGAGAGTTTCACGCTGGGCCGTCTGGTGGTGAATCAGTTCCGAATTGCGCAACATCAAGGCATTGCAAAGTCGCTAGCCTGGGTCGTCATGCCCGACCATTTCCATTGGCTGGTCGAGTTGCAGCAGGGATCGTTGGGTGACCTGATGCAAAAAACCAAATCACTGAGCACCAAAGCGGTAAATCAATCCACTGGCCGCAAGGTGACTCTTTGGCAGAAAGGCTTTCATGACAGGGCGCTGCGACGGGAGGAGGATTTGGTCAAGGTGGCACGCTACGTCGTTGCCAATCCATTGCGTGCGGGGCTGGTGGAAAAACTTGGCGACTATCCGCTGTGGGATGCTAAGTGGGTTTGAGCCCATATCGAGTTGTCTTCATCGCTAGCAGGCTAGCTCCCACACAGGTTCTGTGGCGTTCACAAATCCCCTGTGGGAGCTAGCCTGCTAGCGATAAATGCACCGCGGTCTAGTCCGGCTCACACCCTTTGAGCACCAAGCGGATGATCGTCTGCGCCGCCGCTTCATAATCTTCTTCATCCAGCTTGGCCTTGCCGGTGATGGCGGTGATTTGCCAGTCGAAGTCGGCGTAGGTCTGGGTCGCGGCCCAGATGCTGAACATCAGGTGGTTGGGGTCGATCGGGGCGATCTGGCCGCGGTCGATCCAGGTCTGGATGCAGTCGATGTTGTGTTTGGCCTGGCTGTTGAGCTGTTCGACCAAATCGGCGCTCAGGTGCGGGGCGCCGTGCATGATTTCGCTGGCGAACACTTTGGAAGCAAACGGCAGGTCGCGGGAGATGCGGATTTTCGAGCGGATGTAGTTGCTCAGCACTTCGCTGGGCACGCCTTCGGGATTGAAGGGGGTCGAAGCCTGCAGGATTGGCTCGATGATGCTTTCCAGAACCTCGCGGTAGAGGTTTTCCTTGGATTTGAAATAGTAGTAGACGTTGGGCTTGGGCAATCCCGCCTTGGCTGCGATGTCGCTGGTTTTGGTCGCAGCGAAGCCTTTGTCGGCAAACTCTTCACTGGCGGCACGCAGGATCAGTTGTTTGTTGCGCTCGCGGATAGTGCTCATAAACCAGGTGGTTCCTTGCCTGTTCTGGCGGTTGCGCATGGTAGCACCGGCCTTTGGCGGCGCTCAAGAATGCGCCGTGTGGCACTCGGCCGCGCTATGCTGCACGCCATTCATTCAAGAAGGAAATCCAATTCATGGCAGGAAGCAGTTTGCTGGTGCTGATCGACGACATCGCCGCTGTACTCGATGACGTGGCGTTGATGACCAAGATGGCCGCCAAGAAGACCGCCGGCGTGCTCGGGGACGATCTGGCGCTCAATGCCCAGCAGGTCAGCGGTGTGCGTGCCGAGCGGGAAATTCCGGTGGTATGGGCGGTTGCCAAGGGCTCGTTCATCAACAAGCTGATCCTGGTGCCATCGGCGTTGGCCATCAGCGCGTTCATTCCCTGGCTGGTCACGCCATTGTTGATGGTGGGCGGTGCTTACCTGTGTTTCGAAGGTTTCGAGAAACTCGCCCATAAGTTCCTCCACAGCACGTCTGAAGACCAGGCCGAGCACGCCGAACTGGTTGAGGCGGTAGCAGACCCTGCGGTCGACCTTGTGGCGTTCGAAAAGGACAAGATCAAGGGCGCCGTTCGTACCGACTTCATCCTGTCGGCGGAAATCATTGCCATCACCCTCGGCACCGTGGCCGGGGCGCCGCTGACCCAGCAAGTGATCGTGCTCTCGGGCATTGCCATCGTCATGACCATTGGCGTCTACGGGCTCGTGGCGGGCATCGTCAAGCTCGATGATCTGGGCCTGTGGCTGACGCAAAAGCCCGGGCAGATGGCCAGACGCATCGGTGGCGGTATTCTGCGCGCGGCGCCGTACATGATGAAAAGTCTTTCGGTGATCGGCACGGCGGCGATGTTTCTCGTCGGTGGCGGCATCCTGACCCATGGTGTGCCGGTGGTGCATCACTGGATCGAGGAGGTCGGCGCGGGGGCGGGCGGTGTCGGTTTTATCGTGCCGGCGTTGCTCAATGCGGCGGCAGGGATTGTGGCAGGGGCGGTGGTGTTGGCGGGGGTGATGGCTGTCAGCAAAATCTGGAAATGGCTGAAGGGCTGAAGCCAGGATTCCTTTCACCAGAAACATCTACGACTGTGGGAGCGAACTCGCTCCCACAGTCGTTTGTAGCGCCTGGATTACTCGGCAATCTGCAACTTGCGCGACTCGGTGTACACGTAGCGTACCTTCTCGTATTCGAACGGCGAGTTCAGTTGGCCATAGCGGAAACTGGTCTGGTAGCGCTTGTCGATGGCGCGCAGCACCCAGATTTCCGGATGGTTGGAGCTGACTTCTGAGACGTTCAGGTAGTTGATCGCCGACTCCGCGCTGAAGTCCACCACCAGTCCGCCGGTATCACGCAGGTTCGACGGGCCAAGGATCGGCAATACGAAATACGCACCGCCTGGCACGCCATAGAAGCCCAGGGTCTGACCAAAGTCTTCGTTCTTGCGAGGCAGCCCCATGGCGGTGGCTGGATCCCACAGGCCGGCGACGCCGATGGTAGTGTTGAGCAGCAGTCGCCCGGTGATTTCCATCGAACGTTGGCCCTTGAACTGCAACAGGCTGTTCAGCAGGTTCGGTACATCACCGAGGTTGTTGAAGAAGTTGCTGACACCCGTGCGCAAGAAACCTGGTGTGACGTAGCGATAGCCGTTGACCACTGGCAGGAACACCCACTGATCGAACCGATAGTTGAAGTGGTAGACGCGGCGGTTCCACTCTTCCAGCGGGTCATACACGTTCAATGCGCTGAGCGTGGATCGTTCGAACTCGCGCTGATCCAGGCCTGGGTTGATCTTGAGTTTGCTCAGGGGCTCTTTGAAGCCGTCACTGTCGACCACCACCGGGGCGTTGGCTTTGCTGTTGTCGGCGTTGGCCACGCCTGCACAGAGTAACGCAGCGATAAGCAGGAGGTATTTAGCCACGGAAGAACTCCAGCATGGCGTCGCTGTTGACGCGGTAGTTAAGGTTGCCGCAATGGCCGCCCAACGGATAAAGGGTCAGGCGATCGCCAAAGGTCTTGCGCAGGAAGCCGAGGTCGCCAGGGCCGAGGATCACGTCGTCGGCATTATGCATGACGGCGATTTTCGGGCTGTCGTGCAGGTAGTCCTTCAGCGCGTACAGACTGACCTGATCGATCAGTTGCAGCAGGCTGCCGCCATCGGTGCGGGCGCGCCACATCGGAATCACCTGTTCGGTGATGTAGCAGTCGAAGTCGCACTGCAGTGCGCGCTTAAGGAAAGGCGTAAGGCTGGTGCCCTCGGTGATCGGGTACTTGGGTGGGGTAATCAGGCCCCGGCGGTTGATCAGGTCAGAGGTGAAGGCAATGTCGGCCGCCGAGAAGCGGAACGTAGTGCCGATCAACATGGCCATCTGTTCGTTGCTCAGGTGCTGCTTGGACTGCTGGAAGTCGTAGAGCAGTGCATCGTTGAGATCGATATAGCCTTTTTGCTGGAAGTAGCGGGTCAGTTTGTTCAGCACCAGCTCGTAGAACGTGGTGGTGTTGTTGATGCCCTTGACCTCGGTCTGCACCAGCTTGTCGAGGTTGGTGATCGAGGTGTAGAGATTCACCGGCGGATTGAGCAGAAGGACTTTCTTGAAGTTGAAGCTGCGGCGGGTCTCGTCCAGGTGCGCGACGAAGGCCGCATCCAGGGCGCCCAGGCTGTAGCCGCTCAGGTAGTAATCGGTCACGGGGACGCCGGGATTCTGCGCACGTACGGCTTGCATCACCCGGTACATATCTTCGGCATCTTCCTTGGTGATGCCCGGCGTGGCGAAGCGTGAGGCGGCACTGATGAAGTCGAAGCTGGTGGGCGACGACAGTTGCACCACGTGATAGCCGGCCTTGTAGTAGAGCTTTTTCAGGTACTCGTTAATGCTGCTGTCATAGCGTGCGCCGGTGCCGGCGATCAGGAAGATCAGTGGTGCGGCTTTATCCTGGGTGGCAATGCGGTAAGTGAGTTTCTTTACCGCCCAGAAGTTGTCCGGCAAGTTGAATGCCCGCTCCGGGCGCAAGGTCATGCTGCGATCCGACTGATGGATGTCGTCGTCCAGCGGCAGCTCCGGACGCAAGTCCGGAGGCGTCGTGGCGATGGTCGCCTCGAACGGGTTGGTCAAGGGGTAGCCATAACTGGCGGCGTCGACATCGACCGCCATTGCGGACGCACTTAATATCAGGCCGCCAAACAGGGCAGCGAAGCGCAAGGAACGGAGCATGACTGGATCCCTTAAAAAAGGTGTCGAATGAAGTTCGCAGGCTATGACCATTGAATTTGCGCCAAAGTGCCACGCATCGGCACCAAACAGGCTTAATTTCGAAGTAATAGTAGCTGGACGATACACTTTGCAGCGATTGAATGACCAGTTAACTGTTGTTAGCGCTTGCGTAAGGCTGCCGGGCGATTAAGCTGGCCGCCGTTTTTCGCTTATTGGAGTGCTTCATGTCCCGTCGTCTGCCCGTGATTTTGCTGCTTGTTTTGCTGCCTGTATGGCTGGCCGCCAGTTATGGCGCGCGTTACGGCTTCATGGAGGATGCGCAATGGGTAGGCATCTGCGTGGATGAGGCGAGTCGTTGGGAATGCCAGGTCCGTTCGAATCTGGGTCTGATGATTCACTTCAATGTATTGGGCTGGAGTGCGTTGGCGGCTGCGGTGATCGGCTTCTTGCTGCCGGGGAGGGCAGGTTGGTGGTTGGCGGTGCTGGCGCTGGTGTTCGGGTTTCCTGCACTGGCGTTATACAACACGACCCTGGCTGTTTTTGCGGTGGTGATTGCCGGGTTGCGGTTGGTGCGTGCATCGCGCACTGCCTGATAAATCGTCAACGCGGGCAAGCCCGCCTCCACAGTGGGTTTCAGTGAATACGGAGTCTACGTAAGACAACGATTCCTGTGGGAGCGTGGCTTGCCCGCGATGAGGCCAATAAAGGCGCTAAAGATCAGCGTTTGCGTACCCGCAAGCAGCGCCACAACGCGGCTACCATCAACACGCTCACCAGCGCCCAGCCCCAGGCCTGCTGGTTCTGCAAACCCTCGCGATACAGTTGTGGCGCAATACCGGCACCGATGATGAAGGTCAGCAGGGCGATTTCGCGGCGCGGCACATTGACTGGACGGCACAGATAAACCAATGCTGGCACGATGAATGCGACGCTCGGGAAGCTGCGATAACGTGGATCGAACACCAGTTCCAGCATCATCACTGCAGCAGCAAACCCTGTGGTCGCCACCCACCAACCCGCTCGTCGTTCCAGCCCATTGAACGCCCGTCCACGCCAACCGGTGCGCGGGCTCAGGGTCAGCGCCGCATGGGCCAGCACCAACAGATTCAACGCTGTCAGCAAGGCAACCCAAAGCCATTCACTGCCAAAGCGCGTGGTGACCCGCGCCAGGTCGCCCCAGGCACCTATCGCGCAGGCGGCCAAGGCCCCCAGCAGCGGCAATACCAGCGCAGCGCGAGTGCTGCGCACGCGACCGCCAAGGATCAGCGTACCGAGGAAGATCAAGCCACCGGCCATCAGCCACTGCGACCAGTACGGCACGTTCGTCACCGGCCCGGCCAGCACGCCCTTGTCCTGACGATCGGCATCGAACAGTCCCCAGTAGCCGCCGACCGCACCTTCGCTGGCGCGTTTCCACGGTTGGTCGAAGGCTTCGATCAGGTTGTAGTGCCAGCCCTGCTGCTGGGCCATGGCGACGAAGCCGCGAATGAACTTGGCCTCGTTGACCCGGCTCGGCAAAGCGGTTTCACGCTGGCGGCCTTCGCTTGGCCAGCCCGTCTCGCCAATCATCACGTCCTTGGGCGCGAATTTGTTGCCGAACACCTGGCGCACTTCGGCCACATGTTGCAGGGCTGCGTCGATGTTCGAAGGATCGTCCTCCCAATAGGGCAGCAAATGGATGGTGAGGAAATCCACGGCTGGCGCGATTTCCGGGTGCTTGAGCCAGAACTCCCAGACATCGGCATAAGTGACAGGCTGTTTGACCTGGCTTTTGACTTTATTAATAAGCCTCGCCAGCTGCGCGCCGGTGACTTCCTTGCGCAGCAGGGTTTCGTTGCCGACGATGACCGCGCTCACCACATCCGGGTTGGCGTTGGCCGAGGCAATCAACAGGTCGACTTCTTTTTCGGTGTCCACCGGATTGCTGTTGACCCAAGCGCCGATCATCAGCTTCAACCCGTGCTTGCGCGCGAGATCCGGCAGCGCCTCAAGACCGGTCATCGAGTAGGTGCGAATGCACTCGAAACGGGTCGCCAGCAGGGCGAGGTCGGCGTCCATGCGCTCGGGGCGCAGTTTGAACGGCTGATCGAACGGCGACTGGTCCTTGTCGAAGGGGGTGTAGGAGGCGCATTGCAGCTTGTGCGTCGCGCTGGCGACGTCCGGCAGAATCACCGGTTTGCCGAGGCCGTACCAGAAACCACTCAGGGCAAAGATGCCCAGCAGGCAGGCGAATAGATAAGCGAACAAAGGGAAGCGAGATGTCGCAGGCATGATCAGGCCGTCTGGGAGCAAAGCGGCGCATGTTACCTGCATTTGCCGTGTGCTTGGTGGCCCGCATAATTTTGACATGCAAAGTTCGGGCGGATGGAGCGGTGAGTTTGCGGTGCCACGGATTAATGGCTTTCTGATGTCGTTTCTCGATGTCTTGAGGTCGCTGGCAGAGCAGGTCGCCCTTGTCGTCAGGTTGATTATCGGAGGCGTCAGTACCCTCGTTGATAAACGCGCTGATGATCGAACGGGTTTGCGGTGGGCGTGATGGGGGCGCTGTGCACCATAACAATACGTTGACGCGACTCGGCACCCGTCGAGCGCAGCACTTTCGGGGAAGTAACGATGAAGATGCGACGACTTTTAGGTGCAAGTGCCGCTCTGGTACTTGCGATTGGCTCCACATTCGCCAATGCCGAGAGCAAGACCCTGAGCATCGGTTACGTTGACGGTTGGTCCGACAGCGTCGCGACCACTCACGTAGCGGCAGAAGTGATCAAGCAGAAACTCGGTTATGACGTGAAGCTGCAAGCCGTTGCGACCGGGATCATGTGGCAAGGCGTGGCAACCGGCAAACTCGACGCCATGTTGTCGGCCTGGCTACCGGTGACGCATGGCGATTACTGGGCCAAGAACAAAGATCAAGTGGTCGACTACGGTCCGAACTTCAAGGACGCGAAAATCGGTCTGATCGTGCCGGAGTACGTCAAGGCCAAGTCGCTGGCTGATTTGAAAACCGATGAAAGCTTCAAGAATCGCATCGTTGGCATCGATGCAGGATCGGGTGTCATGCTCAAGACCGAGCAGGCGATCAAGGACTACGACCTGACCGGCTATCAACTCAAGGCCAGTTCCGGGGCCGGCATGATTGCCGAACTGACCCGTGCCGAGAAGAAAAACGAATCCATCGCCGTTACCGGTTGGGTGCCGCACTGGATGTTCGCCAAATGGAAACTGCGCTTCCTGGAAGACCCGAAGGGTGTT
>Ga0302213_1001532_pt1 | contig 10833 bp, 3 predicted proteins | sample II_Fen_N1_2_FD_194583 | JGI IMG/M metagenome (GOLD analysis project Ga0302213, IMG submission 194583) | Peat permafrost microbial communities from Stordalen Mire near Abisko, Sweden - II_Fen_N1_1 | ecosystem: Environmental > Terrestrial > Soil > Wetlands > Permafrost | place: Sweden: Abisko... | reverse complement strand
CGCTGCTTTCCGGGCTACAGCAATATTAGAAGCGTTTCTTACTTCGGTTTTGGCTTCTTTGGGATTTACATACGGATTTTCAAACAAACCCATTTCAAATTTCAGGCGCAAAACGCGATAAACGGCAGAATCAATTATTGCTTCCTGCATTTTTCCACTTTTTACAGCTTCAATTAATTTAAAGTAAGCATCTCCTCCCAAATCCACATTAGTACCGGCTGAAATAGCTTGAACAGCAGCATCCTCAATGGTTGCTGCAACAAAATGACTATTCTTAATTCCCTCGATACTATACAAATCGGAAACAGAGAAACCCTGAAATTTCCAAGTCTTTTGAAGAATATCAGTTAGTAGATATTTATTAGAAGTGCAAGGAATACCATCAACTGAATTATAGGAAGTCATAATTGACAAAGCACCTGCATCAACAGCTGCTTTAAATGGAGGCAGAAATGTCTGAGTCAAATCATGGATGCCCACTGAAGAAGCATTACCGTTTAATCCGCCTTCGGCAACCCCATATGCCAGAAAATGTTTCAAGGTTGAAATAACGCTGAATTTTTGAGCGATATTTCCACCTCCTTCGCCTGTAACAATTGCGGCTCCCAACTGACCACTTAGCACAGGATCTTCACCGTAGGTTTCTTCGACCCTCGACCAACGTGGATCGCGAGATAAATCAAGCACCGGTCCATATGCAATATGAGCACCTTGCAAGCGAATTTCTTTCGAGATAACTGCGCCAACTTCTGTCAGAAGTGGTTTCGACCATGTTGAGGCCAGTCCAATACCCGTTGGAAAAACGGTAGTGCCTATGGCCATGTGACCATGTGGACTTTCCTCGGCTAAAAAGAGAGGAATACCCAAGCGGGTATTTTCAATCACATAATGCTGAAGAGCATTACCCACCTTGGCTGCCAGTTCCGGGTTTAAACCATTTTCCAATGTTTTTTTAGTCCAGGGGTCAGCACGATATACCGCCCATAGCATACCGGCATTTCTCTCTTTAATTAACTGTTCGAATTTCTTCGACTGAATAACTTTGGCACCCTGCTTATCGTACATTTCCCATCCAAGAGGACATAGGAGTTGTCCCACTTTCTCTTCAAGAGTCATGCGACTTAGCAAATCTGCTGCTCGTTCTTTATGACTTAATTTAGAGTCTTTGTATCTTGGGGCTGTTTGTGCCTGTAGTGAAATTAAGACGAATGCAATAAGAATATATTTTTTCAACATGGAATCACTTGTTTTTTATTAAATTATGGTTTTATTGCTCGAAAGCATAATGCTATTATTAGCAGAAATGAGCAAAACCATTTTTTGTGTTTTGGAAAAGATGGACAGATTAAACAATTAACCAACCCATTAATCTATTCGTTATTTCAAAAAAAAATCAAAAATTTGATCCTCCGGCATCCCACCACACACGTGTTCCACCTGTATCCGGTCCACCAAGCAGCGCAACACCACCAGCAACACCGGTTGGATTTGAAGTATACTCTTCATCCGGATAAGGTGTCCTGCGTACAAACTGCGAAGTACTAATACTTCCTCCACTGTAATTCACAACTACCGGCAGCAGCTTCGGATATCCTGTTCTTCGAAATTCAGACCAGGCCTCCTGACCATCAGGAAAGACAGCAATCCATTTCTGAGTTATTATGCGTTCCAACTTTTCTTCATTAGATGCTTCATCATCCCACTTGATGGTAATACTACTTGAGGGTGTAAAACTATTTAAAGAATTTTTAGGGTCAACGTAAGGAGCAAAAGTGCTTGTTTTATCATTCACATAGCTATTATAACTGTTCGAAAGTCCATATTGAGTTAATGAAAGACCTATGCCCTGATTGTAATAATACTGAGCAGTTCCACCCATGTTCCATCCACGCAATGCACCTTCTGAACGCAGAAAAGCAACCTCAGCAGCAGTCATTATCTGCACTGATTTAGCGGTTTCATACATAGTTCCCAAGCTTGAAAAATCAACATACGTGCTCTTTGACGAAATATCAATACCTTGTCGAATGCCGGTATACGTTCCGGCAATCAAAATATCTGTTGCAGGTGCAAAATAAACAGGTAATCGAGGATCGTTGTATCCTCCCATGATAGATCCAACTGTGGCACACATGCGGGCATCGCTCCAACCCTGGCTAAAAATCCAAAGAGGATGAATAGTGCCATTCAATGCAATAGTTAAATTGTCAATGTTGTTTTCAATCACACCATACGACTGATTAATAGCTTTTTCTGCTTCGTATTTTGCTCTGACTGGATCTACCTTTGAAATTCTGATAGCTAAACGAAGTCGTAATGAGTTGGCTATTTTTACCCATTGAGTCACATTTCCGGCATAAGCCAAATCAAATTTTTTGAATGCAAGATTCCCTAGTTTGGCATAGGTGCTAAGCACGCTCACAGCGGTGTCTAATTCTGAGAAAAAACTGTAATAAACTTTCTGTTGAGTATCATAATTAATCGTAGAATTAGTTGAGCCATACTGACTGTAAATAATCGGGCCATAATTGTCTGTAACACGTTGCATTGCAAAAATTTTCAGGACATTTGCCCATGCATAAAAATTTGGATATTGTTTATCCACCTCATTTCGTTTGAAATATAGAATTACAGGCATTATTTTGGCATAATCATTATTCCAGCGACTGCCGTACCACACAAATTTATAAGTTACATTATTCCGATTCGACATAAAAGGTGTAGGGGTAACCATATATTGCGCAAAGGCATCTCCTGTCAGATTTTGTTCTACCTGTACGTCACCATAAATGGTGTATATATTTTGTTGTAACTGAGCGAAATACCCTCCAATATTCATATAATCCTGCGTCAAATCTTCTTGTGTTACCCCGTATGGATTGGTATTTGCGCTTTCAAAGCCATTGGTACAACCTGTTATACCGACAAAAACAGCAAGGATCAACAATAAACTATATAATTTATTCACAGCAGTATAAAATTATAAATTAACTTTTACATTAAAGGTAAAACTTCGGGTAAGTGGTAATTCGAAGTTTTCAACTGATTGTGTACCATTACCTGTACTGATAGTAGTATTAGGATCACCCGGAGCCTTTTTGTAGATAAAAAACAAATTTGATGCTACTAACGACAGATTTATATCTGTCATTGTTCTGATCCATTTATGAAGATTGAGAGTCCACCCAAAAACAGCCTGACGTAAACGGACATTCGTTGCATCGTAGATGTATTGTTCCATAATTCCTCCGCGTCCTGATGTACCTGTATAATAGGATTGCGCATTAACCATACCAGCCCAGGGTGTTCCATTGTCCAACACTCCAGACACATTCACCCCGCCTGCATCTCGTGCATCAGCCGTTGCTTTAGTTACACCATTCGCATCGAGGTATGCTTCTGTCATTGAGACAAACTTTCCACCAAATTTACCATCAATAACAAAACTAAGATTAAAGTTCTTATAAGTGAAATTCGTGTTCCAACCTAACATCCAATCCGGATGAGCATTTCCTATCTTCTTTTCTTCTTTGGCCTTAACAGGAATGTGTGAATCATCAAGTACTATATTGCCTGCTGCGTCTCGCTGATATGCACTCACGTAAATATCACCCATAGAGCCTCCTGTTTTCACCAACATATCATAACCCTCGCCACCACCAGGAATTTGATAATAACCTGTAAACTTATCACTTAACAACAATATTTTATTGTGTGTTGTACAAAAATTAAATGATGTTTTATATTCAAAAGTTCTGGATTTAATAATAGTAGCATTTGCTGTAAGCTCTAACCCACGAGTACGAATATGCCCTGCATTCACATAAAAATTAGTATAACCTGATCCGGATGGGGCACTTAACTGTAAATATTGATTTTTGCTGTCAATCTGATAATACGATGCATCAAAGTCCAGTCTATTATCAAGAAACTTCATTTCCAGACCCATTTCCAGGTTATCTTCCATCTCGGGTTGAAGTTTGGTAAATGGCACTATTGTGTTAAGCAACACACCATTTACAGAAACGCTATTCGTTGGATTCGTTCGAAAAGAAGGAATTTCGTTACTTACACGAGCAAAGGATGTTCGTACTTTGGCAAAATTGATTGCACTTGGAAGATTTAAAATCTGACTCATTATTAATGATAATCCTGCTGAAGGATAATAATAATGAGAATTATTCGTGAAAGCCAATGAGGAAGCCCAATCACTACGACCTGACAAATCGAGGTATATTCGATTTTTGTATCCCACAGAAGCATTTCCAAATATCGATTCTTTTATTAACCGAGAAGCCATCTGTTGAGCGTTGACAAATGCACTTAAAGAAGCTATATTTTGAATTGTAAAATTATTTACCACTGAAAGCCCATATACATTGCTGTCGATAGAAAGACCATCTCCAATTACTCTCTTTTGGTAACTTGCTCCAGCAATCATATGAATATTAAATAATTGTCCAATATTTTTGTCGTACGTCAACATTAAATCGCCATAAGACTGCCAACTATTGAGATTAGAATAAATGTAACGTCCATTATCGCTTACCAATACAGAGCTCGAAGTGGCCTTAGCTTCCAGAGTGTACAATTGATTCGTGTAGTCGTACGTTCCACGAGCAGAGAGTAAGAATCCTTTGTTAATTTTGTAGTTCAACAATACATTCGCAATCATGCGTTTGGTTTTTGTGTCATTCTCATCATTGTTCAAAATCCAATAAGGGTTCATTTGTCCTTCACTATTGGTAAGAATAGGCCAGTTTTGAGCCATTATATTGCGATTCTGATCCAGAACCTGATAATTATTTTTATAATAATCAAAATCTAATCCCCGAGGGAAATTATACAGTCCCAATAAAGGATTCCAGTAATAGCCACTGAGAATTGTATTGTGTATTGACTCCAATGTCAACATAATATTTGACGACACAGTTAGTTTGTCATCCAGAAATTTAGTGGATTGGCGGAAGCTTATATTATTTTTACTGTACTTGTTTGTCGGCATTACGCTTGTTGAGCTTACATTGCCATAAGAAAAATAAGCCGTAGTTTTATCACTTCCCCCACTCATTGTTATCGAATTCTGGAGAGTATGTCCGGTTTTAAAAAATTCTTTGACATTATCTTTGTAAGTTCCTTTTGTACCCCAACTGGTTTCTGATCCTGTTGATGTTTGTCCGTAAGTATATTGAAGAGCGGGCAGTTCAGATACATTTGTGGTACCATAACTTGAACGATATGTAATTTTTGTAGCTCCTTTGCTTCCTTTTTTTGTTGAAATAAGAATTACCCCGTTTGAACCCTGACTGCCATATAGAGCAGCAGCATTTGCACCTTTAAGCACCGTCATACTTTCAATATCATCCGGATTTATATTCGACAATCCATCACCGCTATCACGTCCACTGTAAAAACCGTAAGCATCTGAGGTTTGATAATTTGCCATAGGCACCCCATCAATCACAAACAATGGCTGATTAGTAGAGGTTATATTTTTGTCACCACGTAATTGAATTTTTGTAGAACCTCCGTTGCCTGTAGCGCTTTGTTTCACATCAATGCCGGCTATATTTCCACTAAGGGATGTGGCAATATTCAAATCGCTGCTTTTTGAAATTTCTTCTTCTGTAATAGATTGAGATGAATAGGTTAATGATTTTTTATCGCGTGTGATACCCAATGCAGTAATCACAATTTCATTCATTTGCTTATTGTTTGGTTGTAGTTTTACTCTCATTCCATTATAAGCCTGAAGTTCAACCGGAATCATTCCTATGTACGAAAAAACCAATATTTTTACACTATCAGGTAAAACGATTAAGAATTTCCCATTACTATTCGTTACTGTTCCTACACTTGTTTTTATAGTGTGAACAGATACATTTGGTAGTGGTTCATTATTTTCATCAGTCACAATGCCAGATATATTTTGATTTAAAGAACTAGCTGTATGTGCTACTGGCTTCTGATTTGCAGACAATCTTTTGGAAATGATTATATGATCTTCTTTTTGTTCAAAATACACGTCCTGACCCTTTAAGATTCGCTTTAAAACGTCATCTATCAACTCTGATTTAGCATTAATTGTTATAATTTTTTGTACGTCAACATCCTTGGTACTAAACCAGAAAGACACATCACTCTGAGCCTGTAAGGCTTCTAATGCAACTTTTACCGTTACATTTTTAAGAGATAACGTCACTTTTTGTTGTTGGGTGAAGGACGAAGTTGATAACCAAATTATCAATAAAAACAATAATTTCCTCATTTTCTGTTCAGTAAAGATTTGCCAACAAATGTAACAATAATCTTCTTGCTTATCATCTCTAAAACTATATTATTGAACAGTTTTACGTCATTTGAGAAGATGTCAAAACCTATATCTTTGTTGGAAAAATTGAAACTAAACAGATAAAAAAAACGTAGAGAAACAAGGTTGACAAAAACAGCAAAAATTATATAGCTAAATAGCTCTTTCGCAATTATATGCGAAAGAGCATTCAGAATAAAAAGTTGAACCAAAAATTATTTACTATGTTTAACAGACTTCGTATATTGTCCGTGTGAAAACCTGAGTCGTGATAACGATTTGATTTTCGTGTCGATATCCGGAAAATAATTTATTGGAACAACAGTAAAGTATATCACTATCGTAAACTATCTTAAAAATGCACTGCATTAAAAATACAAAGTGCATTTTTAAGATGTTTAAGAAAAATAGTTAGAAGTTTGAAGCTCCGGTATCCCACCACAGACGGGTAGAAATTTTGTCTGGACCACCTAATTTAGTGGTTGCATCAGCAACTCCAGCTACATTACTGGTTCTTTCTTCGGGTGTAAATGTCATACGCTTGATAAAATCATTTGGAGCAATTATTCCCCAACTATCATTACTATCATTCCTAGCATTGAATGGTAATTTAGGATAACCTGTTCTACGCATATCCACCCAAGCTTCCATCGAATTGGTAAATGTATTAATCCATTTTTGAGTAATAATTTTTTCTAATTTCAATTCAGGGCTGTCAGCATCATTCCATGCCACTGTAACAGTAGAACGAGAAGTAAAGTTATTTCTGGCATCTTTTGGATCAATATAATCGATAGGTGTACTTGTTGCATCAGCAAGGTAAGCATCTACACCTCCTGCACCCCAATCGGCAAATGATAATTTCACGCCTGTTTCATAATCGGTCTTTGTATCACCTGCACCAGCCCAACCTCTTAAAGAAGCTTCTGCCTTTAAGAAAAATGTTTCTGAGGCTGTAAAATGTTTTCTATAAGTCACGCTATTAAAACTGTCGTTAATTTTGGAGAACTTGATGTGCTGATCTTTGTTGGCTATGTATGCACCGTTACGGATACCTTTGTATGGGTATGTAGGGTGGTCAGAATACAAAGTATTGTCAGCAGCCGGTTGGAAAAATAAAGCAATTCGACTATCTTTTAAACCAATTAAAATTGATTCCATAGCCGCATCCATACGGGTATCATCCCAATCCAAACTAATCATAGCAAGAGGTAATTTACTTCCATTCAGGCTGGTAGTAAAGTTATACTTATTATCATCAATCAACCCAGCAGGATCACTAAGAGCTTTCTCACCCTGAGTTTTAGCAAGGGCTGGAGCAACTTTAGATATACGAATTGCAAGTCTTAAACGCAATGAATTTATAAGTCTCGACCATTTAGTCATATCACCGCCGTAACTTCCATCAAACTTTGTAAATCCTGTATATGTACTCTTTTCCTTAAAGGCAGTTTGAATAGTATCTAACTGAGCGAAAAATGTATTGTACAAATCAGATTCTTTATCATAAAGAACCGTTGATCCTGACGTTCCATAATGAGAATAAATAACAGGTCCGTAGATAGCCGTTGCTTTCGACATAACCAATACACGTACTAGCTTGGCCCAACTTTCAAATATTGGCACATTGTACGTCTTTGCATCATCAATCACTGTTTTAGAAGCAGACATGATAGAATACGCTCTTTCTCTCCAATAAGTATTCCACGTAGGATAATACGTTGTATTATTTATTCCACCTGCAAAATCAGATCCTGTTGCCATTTGACGCGCGAAACAGTCATTTAATAAATTATCGTCAACCTGAACTCCTGATAAGTTAGACAACATACCGGGAAAAGGAGCACCAAACAAATTGTTATCTTGCAAAAGCATTTCTTTTGAAAGTGTATATGGGTTTTGATTCTCTGTTACAAAATTGCTTGTACAAGATGTTACAGAAATCAATATCAATATTGTGAATATTAATTTTTTCATAAAGTTGTGTATTTAAATATTAAAAATTGACTTTTAGATTAAATCCATAGTATCTAGATGCAGGCATACTGAATACCTCATTCGATTGCGCTGAATTACTTGTGCTCATTGCATTTTCCGGATCAAAAGGTGCTTTTTTGTAGAAGAAGAACAAATTTCTTCCTACTAAAGAAATAGAGGCATCTTGTAGAGGTAAACGAAGTTTCTTGACATCAATATTATAGCCGATAGAGAGTTGTGACAAGCGTACGTTTGTTCTGGAATATACATAGGGTTCCATGACACCATTTCGGTCACCAACGGTCGAATAGTATGTAGCAGGATCCATTTGAGTAATCGGAGTGGTTCCCTGAATAGCATTAACGGCAACATATCCTAAATCTCTGGCGTCACCTGTCGTTTTACTTACCCCGTAAGAATCAAGGAACGCTTGTGTTTTAGAAATACACACACCACCAAATTTACCGGTAATAAGCATACTCATAAAGAAATCTTTATATGACACTGTATTGCTCCATCCAAGATTCCATTTTGAGTTTAAATTACCAGCGTAAGTTTGGGTTCCTTCTTTCTGAGGTTTACCACTAGCATCCAATACGATTTGACCTGCGCTATTGCGTAAAAAGTGATAAATATATAGATCGTTAAAAGATCCTCCTGCTTGAATACGAGAAGTGAAACCCTCATCATTTCCACCAATTACATAATTTGGATCTGAAGGTATCAACTCCACAATTTTATTTTGGTTCGCAGAATAATTTACTGCTGTTTTCCAACTAAGGTTTTTTGTTTTGAAAGGCTCTGCATTTACAGTTAACTCAATTCCTTTATTAACTAGTTTGCCGACATTAAGGAACATTGTTTCATATCCTGAACCAGAAGGGGCTGCTACTTCAACAAATTGATTTTTACTTACATCATAGTAATAGGTAAATTCTACACCTATTCTATTACCTAAGAATCTCCATTCAGTACCAATTTCGTTACTGGTTATCATCTCTGGTTTTGCATTTGTAAATGGGACATAAGTAGGATTACTCGTTGAAATTGTTGTGGCACTACCGACAGTAGCCCATTTGACAATTTTATTAAACGGTACATCATTAGCAGTATTGGACCATGAAGCGCGCACTTTTGCAAAAGAGATTGCTTCCGGCATTTTTACCATTTGGCTTAGAATACCTGTAAAACCTACAGCAGGATAGAAATAAGAATCGTTTGGAGTTAATGATAATGTTGAAGCCCAGTCATTTCTACCAGACAAATCTAAGAACAACATATCTTTATATCCTAACTGAATATTAGCAAATGCACCTTGTTTGATTGATCTGTCAATTGTGCTTTGTACGATTGCTTGTGCAGGCAGATTTTGTAATGCATAGAAATTGGGGAAAATTAATCCATTACCGGCATCAGAACTAGCAGTGAGACCGTTGCTAAATTGATTATTCTGATAGCTGGCACCTAACATACCTGTTACGCTAAGTTGCCCAAATTTGTCATTATAGCTTAAGAGACCATCAGTGTAAATTGACTGATCGTTGTAGCTTGAATAGTCCCATTCTCCAGTAGGCTTCACAGAGACCGAGTTACTTCCTGCTGCGTAACGATAATCCTGAACTTTATCAGCATAGTCAATATTACCTCTGACTTCAAATTTCAGTTGTTTAGTAATCTCATAGCTCGCTTTTATATTGGCAATGACACGTTTTGTTTTATCCAATTTAGAGTCTTCATTCAGAATCCAGTATGGATTGTTCTGTTTTTCATCGGTTGAAAACCAGTTCATCACATTAAGATTTCTGTTTGGATCCAAAACTGCATAATTTGTTTTAAATGAATTGAAGTCTCTTTCGCGAGGGAAAAGATATAAACCTGTCAATGGATTGTCATAATATCCGGCTCCAGAACGGTTTTTAGTAACTTCCTGAGCAAAAATCACTCCACTACTTACAGTCATCTTGTCATTCAATAATTTGGTTGAAGCATTGAAAGTGAAGTTGTTTTTATTATATGTGTTGGTTGGCAATGTTCCTTTAGCAGTCGTATTTGCATATGAAAAATACAACTGAGTTTTAGGACCACCACTTGTAATAGAAATCGAGTTTACAGTATTTAAACCTGTCTGAAAAAAGTTTTTTACATAATCCTTTTGATAGCTATCGCTTTTTGTTGATGACCAGCTACGGTCAGAGCCATTTACTGCACCATACGAATATTGTAGCTCTGGCAATTGTGATACTTTTTCGAAAATTACACTCGAACTGAAGTTTACATTTACCTTGTCATTTTTTCCTTTTTTAGTTGTAATCAACACCACACCATTAGCTCCCTGACTACCATAAAGAATAGAAGCATTGGCTCCTTTAAGGATATTAATACTTTCAATATCATTCGGATTAATCTGAGACAACCCATCACCTGTATCTGTTCCACCATATGAACCCGGTTGGTCATGTTTGTTATTTACCATTGGGATACCATCAATAACATAAAGAGGTTCGCTAAGTCCTGAAAGGGATTTATTACCTCTTAATACTGCTTTG
>Ga0302213_1001523_pt1 | contig 10861 bp, 11 predicted proteins | sample II_Fen_N1_2_FD_194583 | JGI IMG/M metagenome (GOLD analysis project Ga0302213, IMG submission 194583) | Peat permafrost microbial communities from Stordalen Mire near Abisko, Sweden - II_Fen_N1_1 | ecosystem: Environmental > Terrestrial > Soil > Wetlands > Permafrost | place: Sweden: Abisko... | reverse complement strand
AATGTGGAAAGAATATAAAATCGCATTTTATTTTATAAGTTGAAGAAACGAATCCTTGCTTATAAAAAAATGAGAAGATTAGGTATAAAAACAGATACTCATCCAATGAATCAAAGTCAAGGGATGAGTAAAATACAGCTAATACTAAAATTGATGAATCGTTAATGTTTTTTTATGCTTTCACATAATGCAACTGAACCAACCCTTTATTATAGGATTTCGAACTAATAAGTTTTAAGGTCAGTTGCGGGCGGCTGCTGTTAAAGAGTTGCAGTCCGTTACCCAGTAAAACAGGAATGATAGAAATATAAAACTCATCAATCAGATTTTCCATGAGCATTTCATTGACAATTTCTGCACCACCATCCACATAAATACTTTTTCCTTCCTGGCTTTTGAGGGTATGAACAAGTTCTTTCAGATCACCGGTGTGAAATTTTACAGTACCAACAGTTGGCCTTGGAGTGCGGGTAATAATGTACAAATCTTTGTCCGTGAGGGGATATTCAAGACCCATTGAGAGAACCTTTTCATACGATTTGCGACCTACAATAACCGTGTCGACAGTATTTACAAAATCATTGTAGCTATAGTCCTGGCCTTTTTCTTCTACCAGGGATAAAAAATCCAATCCATTATCGGGGGTAGCAATAAATCCATCCAGACTCATGGCAATATAAAGGATTACTTTACGCTGAGTACTCATTTTTTCATATAGTTTAATTGTTAAAAGTGCGTAAAAGTAATAATAGTTTAGATATTAACAAGCTTTTCAATAAAATAATTTAAAAAATGTTTTCAACAAAAGCCACGATAAGCACTGTCATACGTACTTACGGAAGCATTCAAAGAAATTAATATTACAGGATTAATTCATCTCGTCATTACTAAAATACCTGAATTAATTTAAATACAGATATTTAATAAGAGAACATACTTTTAGTAAATAGATTTTACAAACCGTTTTTTGCATATTCCTTTTAAAAAAAAGATTCCCCTTCCTGTTAAAGGGGAATCTTTTTATACAATTTATTCAGCAAAAAGAAACGAATAAAAATTGATGCTTTCTAAAAGAACAAACATGTGATATATTGGAATTCAGCAATATGTATTTTTTGATTGTTGCCAATATTCATTTCAGGCTATTTCAACACTTCAACCAGTTTATGAATATGTTCGGGAGTAGTTCCACAGCAGCCACCGATAATATTGGCACCGGCTTTTGCCAGTTGAGGGGCAAAAGCTGCCATCATTTCCGGTGATTCGGGAAAGACGGTGCAGGTTCCCTGTAACATCGGCAAACCTGCATTGGCATGAATCAATACCGGAATCTGATTATCCACAGAGCGGATTTCTTCGGTAATTTTTATCATTCCTTCAATCCCGTTGCTGCAGTTTGCACCCACTATATGGGCTCCCGATTCTTTGAGCGCAACCACCATTTCGGCAGGTGAAACCCCCATCATGGTACGGTAGTCGCCAGTCAGCAAATGATCGAAAGTCATGGTGCAAATTACTTCACAGGGAGTATTTTCACGTGCAGCCCTGACAGCAATCGAAGCTTCATCGATGGCTGTCATTGTTTCGATAATAATAGCATCAGCACCACCTTCGTACAACGCTATTGCCTGTTCTTTGAAAGCTTCGTAGAGTTCTTCTTCAGTTACATCACCCATCATCAGCATTTTGCCTGTTGGACCTACCGAGCCCAATACATATTTATCAGCACCTGCAGCCTGACGGGAAATTTCTGCAGCTTTCCGGTTAAGCAGGTATACCTGATCCTCAAGTCCGAAAGCTTCCAGTTTAAAACGGTTACCCCCAAAGCTGTTTGTTTCGACCATATCCGCACCGGCGGCTATATATCCTTTAGCAATATCGAGTACAGCATCCGGATGGATATCATTCCATTGTTCGGGACATTTACCAGCTTCGAGTCCCTTAGCCTGTAAGAATGTTCCCCAGGCACCGTCGGAAACAAGTATTTTTCCTTGTGCAATTAGTTCTGATAATGTTGGTTTCATATTGTTGTGTGTTTTTTACTGATTTGTAGTATTCTTAATTATCGCTGATAAAATTTTAAGCATATGTAATTATCCCAAGGATAGGAATAATTCACTTTCACAAAACAAAGGTAAGAAAATTTCGTATAATCTCTCAAAAAAATCCCTGTATCCGAAATAATCGAAAACAGGGACAAGTGAATTATTATATTCTTATGATTTAATTTTCAGTAGGTTGCTCATTAATATTTACATTTGGTTTTGCTTTAACCGGTGCTGCAACTTTCTTCTTTTTACGTGGAACGTAGGTTCCTGGCAGAATTACATCAATAAGATGTTTGCCCAACAGACCCAGCTTGACAGCACATCCCAAAGCGGCAAAACTCAACAGGATAGTTAGCCATGTATAGGTACCTGGTGTAAATATAATTAACTGAAGAAAAGCAAGAACAACAATAGAGGAACTAAATATTATTTTAGATCGCAACAGTGGTGTTCTTAGTGTTTTAAACCGTGTAATTCCATCAACTAGTCCTGAAATAAACGAAATAATTAATGAAAATGGTAATGCAAATATAGAAAAGTCAATTACCGAATGCACCATAATTTCCTGGACATTAGGGAATAGCAGATGGAAAATAATCAACAAAGGTGTTAATGCCACAAATGTCTGTGAAAGGTGTATGGCAATGGGGTGAATATCCAGGGCTAATATAAATAATCGATTGGCTGAAACCTTCTCGCGGTATGGTTCAAAAACATTCCGGGGTAATCCGCATGCCGGACAAACATCACCCAGGTCACTTTCTTTCATAACATATCCGCAGGGACGGCATCGTACTAATTGTTCATCTATCATACCGGTAAATTTTAAATTCAATTTAATGATGCAAATATAGTAAGGAATTTGTTATTAATAATGATAAAATGAACATTATTTAATAGTTTAATAAAATTTTCTGCATAATGGACTTTGACGGCTCCAATGACTGATTTGCAAACAAAACAGTTCATATATCTGTCAGCTAATTAAAGTGAGTTCAATATAAAAGAGGGGCTAAAAATCAGTACTTAGCAAGTTGAAAAATAATCTAAGTGCAGATAATATTTATTGATATTATTCATGTTATTGAATTATCAGACTTTTTTTATATTCAGGTTTGTGACCCCCAAGCCACCAATCCCAATAGCTATAGGGATTGGGGGTTTGAGGGTTTGGGGGTCATAAGTAAAATATATCATTAAATTTTATTCATTACATATCTATTTCCTGACATCTCAATTCTAACTAAAAGCCAGGTATTGCACAAGAATATGAAAAAATGTATCGTTCTGAAATTTGTTGACTTTGTTGTAAACCTTTTTCAGGACTAGACAATATGAATAAAATACCTGATTTCTTTTACATCCAATTTACATCTCTTTTACATCTCTTTTACCTAATTCCATAGTTGAGTCGTATCAAAGCCGTAGATATATCGTATCTATAATGATATGAGACATCTACGGCTTTGATACGATTCAGATACGGCTCAAATATGGGATGAGGTAAAACAGATGTAAATGGGATGTAAATGAGGTCTTGGACAAACAATGCAAAACCGGAACTTACAAGAGCAGATTCTTACTGATTAATTTCTAAAGGATCGGTGGGAAAGGCTAACTTACAGGAAAAGAATCAACGATTCAAGGTAGTCCAGTACCGACACCATTCTTTCAAACCACATTCTTCGCATTTAGGTTTCCTGGCAACACAGATATAGCGTCCATGGAGGATTAACCAGTGATGAGCCTTTGGAATAAGCTCCTGTGGAATATATTTTACAAGTTCCAGTTCAGTCTGTAACGGGTTTTTGGAATTGGTAGTCAGGCCAAGACGTTCGGAAATGCGAAAGACATGGGTATCGACTGCCATAGCCGGTTTATGAAAAACAACCGAAGCAATCACATTCGCTGTTTTGCGTCCAACGCCTGGTAAAGTCTGTAGTTTATCCACATCATCGGGTACTACTCCACCGAAATCGGACATAAGTTTTTGCGCCATATGCAGCAAATGACCTGCTTTGTTGTTGGGATATGTCACGGAACGTATGTAGTCAAAAATCACATCCTGAGTGGTAACAGCCATAACTTCGGGTGTAGGAAAATCTGCCAGCAACCGGGGGGTTATCATATTCACGCGCTTATCGGTGCATTGGGCTGAAAGAATTACCGCCACCAGTAACCCGAACGGATCGGAATACTCCAGTTCAGTTTCGGCAACAGGCATATTTTCGGTAAACCAGGCAATAATATGTGCGTATCGTTGTTTTGTAGTCATGATGGGAAATTTGAAGGGTTTGAAGAGTTTAAAGGGTTTGAAAAGTTTGAAGTTTGAAGGGTTTGAGGTTTAATGAGTTTATTGATTCAATGTTTTACACAAAGACATTGGGTATTACTGCACTTAAAGTGATTTATATTAAGCTGCTTGTTTTTTCTGCAAATTTATGGGAAAAGATGTAATAAGCGAGTTCCTTTTTATTATTTTTGCATTTTAAAATTGTATATTGTCATCCTATTATCTGTAATTACACCTACATGGCACCCAGAAAACCAATAAAAAGCAGTCCCAGACCTGAAACAAAGCCTGAACCAAAGTACCAAAAACCACCTAAAAAATCAAATGAACCCGGTGCCGGTCGTAAATTCATAAATTTCTTTACTGATGAGCGAACACGCTTTATCCTTGGAATTGCCGTATTGATAGGGGTTGTATTTATATTTATATCCTTTATATCCTATTTCTTTTTTGCGTATGTTGATCAAAGCAAAATGGACCTGTCATGGCGCGAGTTACAGCAAATGCGCTCGGAGATTCAAAACTGGGGTTCAGTAACCGGTGCTATCCTGGCCGATTCATTGATACGGCATGGATTTGGGATTGCCTCATTTGCCATCATATATTTCGGAACCATATTGGGATTACGACTTATGAAAGTACGAATTGCTTCACTCTGGAAAGCATTCTTTCATGCCAGTTTTTGGTTAATATGGTTATCGGTAACGCTCGGATATGCCTTAATTCCTTTCTATAACAATTATATATTTTCGTTTTCACCGGGTGGTGAACAAGGAGATGAAACCAGCAAATGGCTAATTTCGTACGTGGGAATGCCGGGTACATTGATGATCCTCATAGGTTCGTTTCTGGGTTATGCCATTATTTCATCAAAGGCTACCATCCCTTTCCTGAAGCGTCTCTTCACCCGAAAATCTAAACAAGCCAACATTGTTCAACCTGAATTTATATTAAATGACGAACAAGCCGAAGAAACAGTGGCAGTAGGTACTGAAATCATTCCGGAAGACTGGATAACCAACGGAAATCAACGGGATGAAGAATTGATTATTGAAACCAATGAAATTGAAAACGAGATTGATGATGTTCCTTTTGAAATAGAACAAGCGAAAGAGAAAGAAGAAAATAAAGCGGTTGATGCTGCAGATTCAGGAATTACGGATACCGATAATGAAGATCCGTTTTATAATGTTGCCAAATTAGGGAAATATGACCCCACACTTGACCTGTCGCATTATAATCCACCAACACTTGACTTACTAAAAGTATACGGAACGGATAATGAGACACAGATTGACATGGTGGAACAGAATGCCAATAAGAACCGCATTATAACTACCCTGCAAAATTATGGTATTGAAATAGAAACCATCAAGGCAACGGTAGGACCAACCATCACATTGTATGAAATTGTGCCGAAAGCAGGTGTTCGGATTTCAAAGATCCGTAACCTGGAATACGACATTATGCTCAGCCTGGCTGCAACCGGAATTCGTATCATTGCCCCGATACCAGGAAAAGGAACTATCGGTATTGAAGTTCCGAACAGTGATCCACAGGTAGTATCGATGCATTCTATCATAGCTTCAAAGAAATTCCAGGAATCTAAGTTTGAACTGCCGGTAGCCTTCGGACGTACCATCACCAATGAAATTTTCATGGTGGATCTGGCTAAAATGCCCCATTTATTGGTGGCAGGTGCTACAGGGCAAGGAAAATCAGTGGGATTGAATGCCATTATAACCTCCCTGCTGTATAAAAAACATCCATCTCAGTTAAAACTGGTATTGGTGGATCCTAAGAAGGTTGAATTCAACATTTACGGGGATATTGAAAAACACTTTCTGGCTAAATTGCCGGATGGGGATGATGCCATCATTACCGATACAAGCAAAGTGGTGGAAACACTGAATTCGCTTTGTAAAGAGATGGACGACCGGTATGATCTGCTCAAAAAAGCACATGTACGCAACCTGAAAGAATACAACGAAAAATTTACCAACCGTCATCTGAATCCGGATAAAGGGCATCGTTTTCTACCCTATATAGTTGTAATCGTGGATGAGTTCGGCGACCTGATTATGACTGCCGGCAAAGAGGTGGAAATGCCTATTGCCCGTATTGCACAGTTGGCACGTGCTGTAGGGATACATATGATTATTGCCACTCAACGTCCGTCGGTGAATATCATTACAGGTGTGATTAAAGCCAACTTTCCTGCCCGTGTTGCATTCCGTGTTTCGTCTATGATTGACTCGCGCACCATTCTCGATTCTCCGGGAGCCAATCAGTTGGTTGGACGTGGGGATATGCTTTTCTCACAGGGGAATGATTTAGTACGCGTGCAATGTGCTTTCGTTGACACCCCTGAGGTAGAGAATATTGTTCATCACATCAGCAAGCAACAGGCCTATCCAACCGCATTCTACCTGCCGGAATATATACGGCCTGATGGTGATGGAATTGATTCAAGCTCGGTGGATATGACTAAACGTGATCCGTTGTTTGAAGAAGCAGCCCATCTGATTGTAGCAAATCAACAAGGTTCAACGTCTCTGATTCAACGAAAGTTCTCTATTGGGTACAACCGTGCGGGACGTATTGTCGATCAACTGGAAGTAGCCGGGATCATTGGACCGTTTGAAGGAAGCAAGGCCCGCCAGGTGTTGGTTCTTGACAGCAATCATCTGGAACAGGTGCTGAACAGACTATAACCTAACCAAAACTTTTGTTGTCCGAAGGACACAAAAGTGTTTTCTCTGATTTTAATTATAACAATAATAAAACACTCAAAGGTACTTCGTACAGGTTGAGGTTTAGGAAGAGGTAAAAAAAATGAAAAACAAGATAATTCTCGCAATTGTGCTGGTAGTATTCTCATTTCAGGGCATTTTGGCCCAAAACAATGCAAAAGCTGAAAAAGCAATAACTGATTTGCTAACGGAAGCTAAATCAAGTGCCATCAAAACAAATTTTAAACTGGCTATCAGCGATAAAAAAGATCCAAACCCCATGGTAGGTACCGGTGTATTTACGTTGAAGGGGAATAAATTTGTATTGGAAATGGATGCAATGAAAGCCTGGTTTGATGGCAAAACGCAATGGGCTTACGTTCAGCAAAACAACGAAGTGTCCATTACAGAACCAACCGTAAAGGAACTTTCGGAAACAAACCCTATGGCCATCCTTTCAGGTTATAAATCAAGATGCCTTATACGATTTTCGACAAAAGTAAAATCGACTCAAAACTATTGCATTGAAATGATACCGAAAATAAAAAACAACGATATCACAAAAATAGATGTTCAGATAAACAAGAGTAATGGCAACCTGTACTCAATTAAACTCAGCAATAAAAACGGAGGCACTACCCTCCTCACCCTGAGTAATTTTCAAAAAGGAGTAACTGTTTCCGACAATGCTTTTGTCTTTAATCAAGCCAGATACAAAGGAGTTACTGTGAACGACCTGCGATGAACAATGCTTCCGTTAAACATTTCAGCAATACATCAAATAGAATTTGTGAATATCAATATAGACTCTGCATTTTAATAAAACGGAAAACCTTTTGATTTGATTATTGTTTGTCAGGTAAAATATCACTTAAAAAAAACTATAAAGAATATATGAACGAAAAAGTACGATGCCTGATTATTGGTTCAGGTCCTGCAGGATTTACAGCTGCTATTTATGCTTCCCGCGCAAATTTAACACCGGTTTTATATGAAGGTATGGAACCCGGCGGACAATTGACCACGACAACAGAAGTTGAGAATTTCCCTGGTTACCCGACAGGAATTACAGGTCCCGAATTAATGGAAGACTTAAAGAAACAAGCAGAACGTTTTGGAGCTGATATTCGTTTTGGAGCAGCCACTTCAACCGACTTATCATCATATCCCTATAAAGTCACCATAGATGGTGAGAAAGTTATTGAAGCTGACACGATTATTATCTCAACAGGTGCTACAGCCAAATACCTGGGTTTGCCTGATGAACAGAAATATGCGGGTTCAGGGGTATCGGCCTGTGCTACATGCGATGGTTTCTTTTACCGCAAAAAGACGGTGGCTGTTGTTGGTGGTGGCGACACTGCCTGTGAAGAAGCTTCCTATCTTTCGGGATTGGCTTCAAAAGTTTATGTGATAGTGCGAAAAGATTCTTTAAGAGCTTCCAAGATCATGCAGGAACGTGTCATGAAGAATCCGAAGATAGAATTGCTTTTTGAACATGAAACATTGGGGCTTACAGGTGAAGGTGTAGTACAGGGTGCAAATCTGGTAAAACACAAAGGACAGGCTAATGAAGAGCAGGTTCATATCGACATTGATGGGTTTTTCCTTGCCATTGGACATACTCCAAATTCAGGTATCTTCAAACCGTGGATTGATACCGATGAAGTTGGTTACATTAAGACAACTCCTGGCACACCACTAACGAATCTTCCGGGCATATTTGCTTCGGGCGATGTGGCCGATCCTCATTACCGTCAGGCAATAACAGCAGCAGGTACAGGTTGCCAGGCAGCTATTGAAGCTGAACGTTATCTGTCAGAAAAGGGATTATAAAGACTAACAAATGAATGCTCTCACATAAATTTCTGACGTGTGCAATAAAACAGACGTGAGCAATTGCTTCTGCATTTATTTAAAAAAACATGAAAGTGATGATGTTTTCTTTTAAAGAAAAATCATCACTTTCATATTTTTAGACCTTTAGACCTTTTATTTCGATCATTTATAGCAGTTTTTTTGTACTTTTGTATCTTAAAATAAAAAATTGTCTTTATGCAACCAAGTATTTCGAAGTCAGCCAAGTTCAATGGCTTAATTATGGGGGTGATATTCTCAATTAATTTTTTGCTATCTGTATCAAAAAACACGACACTTGTTTTACTTACTAATGTAATAGCGGTGCTCATCGTATTTGGCACTTACCGGTTATCGGTAAAATTCAGGGATACAGAATGCGAAGGCTTTATTTCGTACTGGAAATCATTTTCACTGATCTTGCTTACCTTCTTTTATGCGGCACTGATATCTTCTGTTGTAAAATACATCTACTTTCAGTTTATAAATCCGGATTATCTGGATCAGATGTTTCAGGAGTCAATGAAAATGATGAGAACAATGAAATTCCAGATCACAGATGAGTTGACTGACCAAATGAAAAGCATGTTAAAGCCTGCAACGTATACATTAGTCTATGTATGGTCGAACGTATTGATGGGAGCTATCGTTGGATTCATTATGGCAGCTTTTATCAAAAAAGAAAAAAGTATTTTTGAAGAATAAGAACAGCATAGGTAATTAATAATTAAAAATTAATAATTAATAATTAGCAAAATGCTGATAAGTGGGCTTTTGTAAATTAACAAATAGATCATTAGATAATCACAATTACTTAAATCAATGTGCCTAATATCAATTGAAAAATTGAAAATTGAATAAAATATGGATATTTCAGTAATAGTACCGTTGTTCAACGAAGAAGAATCGCTTCCAAAATTATTTGAGTGGATCGAACGTGTTATGAATGACCACAAATATACCTTTGAGGTTATATTTGTAAACGACGGTAGTACGGACAAATCATGGCAGGTAATAGAAACGCTGCAGCAACAATCATCAAACGTTAGAGGAATCAAGTTTCGTCATAATTATGGCAAATCCCCTGCCCTGTACTGTGGTTTCAAGGCTGCAAAAGGGGATGTTGTTATTACTATGGATGCCGACCTGCAGGATAGTCCGGATGAAATACCCGAATTATTTTCGATGATACAAGATGATAATTATGATCTGGTATCAGGATGGAAAAAGAAACGATATGATTCAAAATTCTCTAAAAACATACCTTCTAAATTATATAATGCCACAGCGCGTAAAGTGACGGGATTGAAACTTCACGATATGAACTGCGGATTAAAAGCCTACAGGAACGAAGTGGTGAAAAACATTGAAGTCTTTGGCGAAATGCATCGATATATACCATTCCTGGCAAAAAATGCAGGATTTACCAATATAGGCGAGAAAGTAGTTGAACACAGGAAAAGACAATTTGGTGAAACAAAATTCGGATTGAACCGTTTTGTAAATGGTTATCTTGATTTAATGACGTTGTGGTTTTTGTTTCGGTTTGGGAAAAAACCCATGCATTTTTTTGGATTATATGGCAGCTTAATGTTTTTACTTGGCTTCCTGGCTGTAGTTGTTGTTGGCGTTAATAAACTGATTGCCATATTCGAACATGTTAAAGCACCATTAGTGACTGATAGCCCTTATTTTTATCTGTCTATGCTGGCAATGGTTTTAGGAACTCAGCTCTTTTTAACAGGCTTTCTGGGAGAAATAGTTGCCAGAAATTCTACCGAAAGAAACAATTATCAAATTGAGAAAGAAATTTAGTTGATTGGTTGATTAGTTAATTGGTTGATTTGTAGAATAGGTTAAGTGTTGGTTTATCAAGGGAATTAAAAATACTGTTTTTGAAACTATATTTAAAACACATGAAACAGTTTCTA
>Ga0302213_1001522_pt1 | contig 10870 bp, 8 predicted proteins | sample II_Fen_N1_2_FD_194583 | JGI IMG/M metagenome (GOLD analysis project Ga0302213, IMG submission 194583) | Peat permafrost microbial communities from Stordalen Mire near Abisko, Sweden - II_Fen_N1_1 | ecosystem: Environmental > Terrestrial > Soil > Wetlands > Permafrost | place: Sweden: Abisko... | reverse complement strand
CAATATCACTAAATTTTATTGTTTCTGAATTATAATTAAACTTAGCAGTTTCTGCAAATTTCATATAATCATCATAGGTCCAGTCAACGGTTGTTTTATCATTTATTTTATTTGGATAACCGGCATAGAGAACTGACTTCCAATTTTTTAAAATAAATAGCATGAAATTTATTTTTTTATCAATTCCTTTCCAGGGAAAGAATTCTTGATGTATATGTTTCAATTTTAACGATTCTGCTATCTCATTCCACTCTCTATAACCGTAAAATAGTTCATCCCCTCCTAATCCACCTAATAAAACTGTAAAGCCCATTGCTTTGGCTTTTTTATATAAAGCCCATTGCGACATAGATGATAAATCACAGACCGGTTCATCAATATATTGAGAATATTCCCAAAATATATCTTGAAAATCTGTTGCATCTAATTCCACTTCATGATAAATTAATCTCTTTTCAGTTGCAAAACGTTTAGCAACTTCTCGTTCATCACAATCGTGCTGGCCTTTATAACCAGCTGTAATAACATGAACCTCACGTCCGGTTTCTTTTGCCAATGCCGCCACAGCACTTGAATCTATTCCACCACTCAACAATACAGCAACAGGAACATCGCTTCTCAAGCAAATGCCAACAGATTGACGCATCAATCTGAGAATTTCAGTCTTAGCTTCTTCTACTGTTCCCTTGAATTTAGGTAATAATTCTCTTTTCCAATATTGATGTAGCTCTAATCCATTTGAATCAACTAAGGCATATTCTCCTGCCTGTAATCGTTTTATTTGTTCAATATAGGTATTCTTCAAATCAATCGGATAATTATAGCGAATCGACTCCGCTAAAGCATGCCCATTAATTTGAATTTTATCAAGATAATTTTTGAGAATAGCCTTCAATTCTGTACAAAAAACAACTCCTGTAGGAATCTGAGCATAATAAAGTGTCTTCTCACCAATCCTATCACGAGCTGCAAAAAGCTGTTTAGTGTGAGTATTCCACAAACAAAAAGCAAACATGCCCCGCAAATGATCTAGACATTTCACTCCATACTCTTCGTATAAATGCAAGATGGTTTCGGAGTCAGAATCTGAATTAAAAACATGTCCTTTTTCAATCAAATCCTTTTTCAGTTCTATATAATTGTAAATTTCTCCATTACAGATCAATACCAACGATTTATCTTCATTAAACAATGGTTGCTTGCCATTTTCCAAACCAATAATCGACAAGCGGGTATGTGCTAACCCACAGGTATCATCAGTCCATACACCGTTTTCATTTGGACCCCGATAATGCATCTCCTGATTCATTGTCGCTAACTTTGCTTTATCTAAATCTGTTATTTGAGTGTAACGATATATTGCTGAAATTCCACACATAAAAATGTACTATTTTATATAGATTTACAAACATTTACTTTGAAACAAATATTCTCATCCTTTTTAATTCTATTTAAGTTGATAATATTCTAATAGTAATTTTAATTGAGTATCGTTAGCTCCATCTACAAAATTTATAAAATTTAATGCAGTAGAATTTTTTCTAATAAGCTGATCCATTGTGTCAACATTTAAGTTTTCTTCTTGCGATGTAAACTCTACAATAATAATATTTATTCCCAACCTGTAAGACATTAGCCAAAACCATAAATCATCTGCAAATGGGGCGTATTTCATAAATATTTCTTTTTTAAATATTTCTTCATCATAAATATCCCCAGGATACAACACCCCATTAACACCTATTGGCGAATACAAACTATATTTATTACCATATATGTAATCTTTCCATTGATTATATGGCAAAAATTCACCTAGACGTCGTTCAACAAGTGCTCCTCTATGGCAAATTACCGATCTTTTATCTGATTTTCTATATTCCACTAATAACTCAGCAACAATCTCCTTATGATAATAAACATCGTCATCAAAAGTGATAATCACGTTGTTTGGAAATTCTTCTAAAGCAGGTATCAATTTTTTGTAAGACTTAATGTCATCACAATATACAATCTCTAATCCGGAAAGTTTTAAGCGCTTTAAGTTATCTGGAATATTATCATCATTCCACTCGTTTTTACCAAGATAGAGAATAATTCTATTCGGCAAAAGAGACTGAGTAAATAATGAAAATATCGCATAAGGTGCAGATTTAACAACTCTATAGCTATAACTAGTCAACGAAACTATTACATCCTCATCATTGATGACATTTCGTTTCAGGTAATTATGTGGTAATTCAAAAATTTGCTTATCAACAATTTTTCGTGAAATCTTGTCTCTCTTTTTAATTTTTTGATAAAGCATTAGCTTTCTTATATAAGCTTTCTGTTTGTAATATATGCCATGTTTTATACAAGAATCTCGAAATTTAATATAAATTTTAAAGACCTTCGTTTTAGAGAATTTACTTAGAACAAAATATTCTTCAGACTCACGAATATCTACACAACATTTATAGTCAATGAATATATTGGCATACATAGGCAATATATCCAATAATATATTCTTTATTTGATCTGTAAAAAAAGGCAAAAGTTTAATATTATTTATTTCACTATTCATATCACAAATAGTTAGAAACATGTTTACGTGTTTAAACGTTTTTCCATAAGCTAAGATTGCTTTTACAAAAAACTCCCAACTTGCCATTTCCAACAAATCTTCATTAAACAATTGTAGTTCTAGTAATACACTCTTTTTTATAACTGAGCTTTTCAATGAGATAGTATCCAAAATCAAACTCTTAGCTGTAATCGCGTTATAAACAAATAAATCCTCCTTATTAGAACTGTTATTAGATATCAGATTACAAAAGATAATATCTTTATCTAGTTTATTTAAATTTAACTCTTCAATAACCCTATCATTCGCTAATTGTTCACCCCCACTCAAAATGATACAATATTCGCCGTTAGATTTATTTACAGCAATATTTGCCAATTGGTAAAATGAACAATTAGCATCTTCATTTGCGTATATACTGTTTGGAACTGAGGCTAAAACAGTCTGATTATTTTTGCCACTGCTATCTATAACCACTATTTCAAAACTTTTCTCAGATTGGAACTGCAAACAATTAATTGTCTGTTCCAAATCAGCTAAACTATCTTGATTGATTACTATAATTGAAATTCTCATAATTTAAAACACATTATTAATTTTTTTATTAAGCACATTTTTGAATTTTGCATAGTGGCATCGTCTATTAAAACGAAATACATAAACAATAACTCTTAATAATCTCCTAACTAATTTATGCAAATTAGGATATTGCATTATAAACCTTATATTTTTAAAAAAAATTGTTTTTTGCTCCTCTTTAAATTTACGAAGTGTCAAATAATCCAATAAAATTCGTTGAGGAAAATTGTTTTTTAATATTTCTTCTCTTTCTTTAATGTGGAGTTGCTCATATATTTCACAAGAGCTAATTCCAAAATCCTGATAAAAAACAACAGTTTTACTCATTTTAGAAATGGAGCAATTTTGCAATACAATTTGTTTCAAAAAAAAGTCCCAGTCTGATGCAATTTTAAATTCTTCATTATATGGATTCATAACCAACAAGTTTTTTTTTATGAAAGCTGCTTGATGACAGATATTATCATACAAAAAAAAATCAAGTGTCAATTTAGATGGGTATGTAACAAATGTTGAGGTTCCATCTTTTGAAACAGAGTAGAGGTCTCCATATAATATATCCTCAGTTTTATTTAAACAAAAAATATCTTGAAGAGTTGAATCTGAATATAGCCAATCCCCTGAATTCAAGAACTGCAAATACTCTCCTTTTGCTTTTATAATTCCTTTATTCATTGCATTGTAAATACCTTTATCCGGCTCACTAAGCCAATAGGTGATTTTATCTGCAAACTGATTGATTATATCTACGCTACCATCGGTACTAGCACCATCAATCACAATATATTCGAAATCAGTGAAAGTTTGCGACACGACACTTTCAATAGTTTTTCTTAAGCCTTCGGCATTATTTAGATTAATCGTTATTATTGATAGTTTCATATTCCTAGAATTGTTCCTCAACCAATTTCATTGCTGCTTCAATGGCTTTATCCATATTATAATATTCCCATTCTGCAAAACGTCCTAACAAAAAGAAATTGAATGGATTAAGAACTGATTTTAATCTTGAAATTAATTCTCTGGTATTTGAATGTTGAATCACATAACTATTTGGCTCTTGATTAAATGCTATTGGCTCTAAATTACCCGGTAATTTTTTCAATTCAGCTCGCATTTCTTCATTAGATAGTATTCCCGAAAATTCAACTGTACAAGTCAACCGATTATCTGCATTATTATTCGGGCTAAAATTTCCGGTAAAGATTATTCTATGTGATTTTGTTTTTGACTCAGGTAAGTATAACCAGGATAAATCAGAATCATCTACATAACACAACGCATTTGTTGTTCCATTACTCAACAAATCTTGAACAGTTTTACATTCATTCAAAACCTGAGAATTATCAATCTGAATAATTTCGTGCAACTTTCTAACATCTCCAGTAAAAATGACAGAATCAAATAGTTGTCCATTTATCTCCCAACAATCAATCTTTTTGATAATAGTTGATATCTCAGAATCTATACTTATAGAAATATTCTTTGCTAATTTATTTACAATGAACGATGAACCATTTTCTTTGGGATAAAAGAAATTACTATGCACCATTAATTTATCATCAACCTTATAGATATTATTAATTAGTGTATCTTGGACATTTGGCATTGGTAGCTTTCCATCTAACCATGGCAATGGGACCTTAGATAAATCAGTATTCCATATTTTATTATTGTAAGGTTTAAAATATAAATTGTACAAAGTCTTACCAAAATTATGGTTAAGAAAATGATCAAAATTTTCAATATCAACATTGCTGTTCAACCTATTATCAAGCAATTCTGATATTATTTGTGATGTAATTGACTTCTCCAACTGATAAAGATAGTTCTCAATTGGATATCCAATGTATTTATGATCTAACCATATTTTAGCGTTTCTTTTTGCTAAAATAAAATCATCATCCTTATTAAACTGCTTCCAGAACCAGTCTTCAACCTTTGTAATCTTTGTATTAAATACATGCCCACCAACACGATGAAACAACACACCATTTTCTACAGTACATTTTACAAGCCCGCCTATTTGATTGCTTTTCTCAAATACTACAACATCCTTTCCGCTCTCCATTAGCAAATTTGCTACAGACAAACCGGAAATACCCGCTCCAATTACAGCTATCATTTGATGACTCATTGTTTATTTATTTTCTCCCAATAACGAATTTCACAAAGTTCCATAAGTGCATTTCGCTCCATATTACCGTGTGCAAACCAATGAATATATCCTCTCAATTCTTCCGGTGGCAATAAGGATATATCTTTAATATATAGAACCTCCTGAGACTCCCATAATACTAAATTTATAGTCAACATTCCATAAAAAGCTTCTTCCCATATGCTAGCTTTCGTATCTGTTTTAATATTGGTTATTTTTGAATTTATAGCCGAATTTCCCGGAACTGAATTTGCTAAACAGGCTATTATATCTTTAGTTTGACTTTCAAATAGTTCATCGGCCTTTTGAGGGTTATTGGATTTGTTACGCAAGCACCATTCTTTTATAAGGAGGATTGTAAATCGGTCAGTTAACATCCCAATGGTATTTAATCCGATGCATTCTGTATTATTGATAGTAACATTTGCTGCATTATCATTCCATAAATATCTTAGTTTTTCAACTTCAATAGACTTCAATTCTTTGACTTTATTATATAGTAAACCAACAGCATAATCCAATGGTTGAGGCGTTTTTTCGATGGGTAATGAATCAAGAAAAATTCTTGAATAAGCCGCTAATTCTTTAAAGTAATTATCATTTTTCATTCAGCTAATGTATTAATTATCAAGTTCAAATTATCATTCATCAAATCGCATTGGATTTCAAATTCATAAATCAATTTGTCCGTAAGTTTCATATTCTTCAAACTACTACCTGAAAAATAAGTACCAGAATACCAATCAATTGACGGATATAATATTATTTTCTTTGCTTGCGCAGTTGATATTAAATCACAAAATCCACTTCTTAAACCTATAAAATTCTTACACAACTCCACGAATGGAATTGCTTCAGACAACGAAAAATCGACAGGAACAACATTTTCAAATTCGATATATGGTTTCTTGTTGCTATTTATAAAAATATTATAACCTAGTGTATTTAATCTATCTACTAACAGCTTCCAAAATTCTAATGTTATGATGTTTTCATCAAAAGAATTTGCATGTGGAGATAAGAGCACTATTTTATTTTCTTTCAAATTATATAGCTGAATTTTTTTATTTGCTGCAATTATTTGATTTTCTGTTACAACTGGCTTTTCATTGATAGTCTGAACGGGTAAATTCAACATTAATTTATACACATCATTCAATGTTATTCCATTATATCCTATTAAACTCAAAAGCGAATTTTCAAAAAAATAATCTGGATGTAATATTATTGGCAATCCACTATTTAATGAATTTTTACTACAGAATTGGAGCTCACTTTCATTGATAATTATAACTCTATTTATATCAATATCAAACAGTTCCAATAGCTGTGATTGAAATGGTTTTATAAGTCCAATAGACACATTTTCATAATTTTGTTCCTTTTTAAATGCATTCAGTAAGGATAGAAACAAATAGAAATCACCTATACCGTAAGGTAAAATAAAAAACCATTCATTGGTTTTAATATTGACCTTATGAAGAAACTTTTTTTTTGCAAAGTTTCTTACAATTCTTCTTCTTATTTTTTGCAAAAATCTTCTCATCCCTGTTTAATAATTTCCCATTTAAGCGGAATGAAAATTGTTCCAGGCCGACTCAAAGTTTGTCCTTTATATAACTCATCAATATATTCAAAACCCAATACTGAAGGAAAGTATTCTAACGTTGTAAAGCCTCTCCTATTTGAACCCAAATTTAAATAATAATTGCCAGCTCTTAGTAATTTTGGCATAGGTATCCTAACCTCATAACTACCAGTTTCATAAAGGCTTGTTGACAAGTCAAAATCATGACTCGTAAATATTGATTGTTCCATTTGATTTACAATCTCAAACGCAAACGTTCCATCAAAATTAGTTGAACCAATTTCTATAACAAGTTTAACGAAACAATTTTTATTGTTGCTAACTACAACTATTGGTTTATCCGTTTCATCAACAATCGATGCACTTATGAAATTTGCATAAGAGTTTTTTAGTAAAACTCTTTGCCAAATTGATTCAGTAATTTGATTTGAATTTATATACTTATCAATTATTTCATCTGTTATACCAATAGAATCAATAGCACCATTCGACAATAATAAAGATTTTGGACACAGACTTTTTATAGCTTGCATATTATGACTCACAAACAACACCGTTCTCCCCTCCCCTCTACTTACATCCTGCATTTTGCCAATAGCTTTCTTTTGAAATTCGGCATCACCTACAGCCAGTACTTCGTCTACTACCAGTATCTCGGGTTCGAGGTGGGCAGCTATGGCAAAACCAAGACGTACGGTCATGCCGCTGGAGTAACGTTTGGCGGGAGTGTCTATGTATCGTTCTACGCCCGAGAAATCAACAATCTCGTCGAAACGGCGGGTTATCTCTGCTTTGGTCATGCCCATAATGGCACCGTTCATATAGATATTCTCACGCCCAGTCATTTCGGGGTGAAAACCGGTACCTACTTCCAACAAGGAAGCAATCCGTCCTGCCGCTTTAATAGTTCCGGTAGTAGGTGCTGTAACTTTGGAGAGGATTTTTAGAAGTGTAGACTTTCCGGCTCCGTTCTTCCCGATAATGCCGAGTACATCGCCTTGTTGCACTTCGAAGTTGATATCTTTCAATGCCCACACATATTCGCTTTCGCCCTTGTGTGCCCGGTCGTTTACTTCGCCAATCTTTAAATAGGGATCTTCTTGTCCACGGACATTCATTTTCCACCAACGGTTGAGGTCGTGACTAAGCGTTTGCGTAGAGACAACTCCGAGGCGGTATTGTTTGGATATATTTTCGAATTTTATTGCTGTACTCATGATTTACACTGATATTGTCCACGAAAGTAATTAAGGCAGATTGTCCACGATTTTTTTTGTCCTCGGAAGAAATTTCAAGATAGATTATCCACTAATTAATATGATTTACACAGATTATCTATTTATAAATAAAGAAATTATCTTCGGATTTATCTAATTTACATAGATTAATTTTTACGAAGAAAATTTCAAGATAGATTGTCCACAGATGAATATGATTTACACAGATTATCTAGTTACAAATAATAAAATTTACTACGAATTTATCTGATTTAGACTGATTATTAAGATCTAACTAATAAATGAGTCTTTTGTATTTTAAACTCCTTTCACCAAAGTTAGCTAATAATCCAACTTTCAATTTAGTCGCTTTTAGGTAATTAATCATTACAGAGTCGTGGGTTGAAGTTAATGCCGACAATGCTTTTAGTTCAACTATTATTTTGTCGAAGCATACAAAATCAGCTATATAAAACTTTTCGATTTGAATTCCTTTGTAAAATAGAATTAATTTCTTTTCCTTCACAAAGGGTATCTTTTGTTTCTCAAATTCAATAGACAATGCCTCCTGATATACAGCTTCAAGAAACCCACAACCCAACGTTTTATGAACTTCCATCATGGCCCCAATTATTTGATATGTTTCTCTTTCATATAAATAATCTTCTTCCATATTTTTGTAAAATATTTAAACAATAATACTTCACCTAATAATTCTCTTATCTGTGTAAATCAGAGTAATCAGTGGACAGAATCATAATAGAATCTGTGACAATCCCAATCCGCTTAACAAAGATATATTATTTTGTTCAATTGGCAACAATTGTTGAGTTATAATGTAAGGATATGGATATGGGAAAAATAGAATGACTATTATTTTTCGTTTGCATTGAATATCAATAATAATTTCCGGTAGCACATAGTCTTACAAAATAAATGATACCCATCACGACCTGTACACCATAAACCGAAAGTAATAAACTATTCTTAAACGTCTTACCCTGTTGTTTGAAATCCTTCAACAATGCCATCAGTGAAACGAAAAAACATATCCAGGTACAGATGACTATTTGCCAGTAGAAATTACCATGAGTAGCCCTAGGACCTGTTTCGGCTATAAACAGATAAATAAATACCGAGACAATAAAGGAAATAGAAGAGAACCAAAACAACTGACTTTTCCAGACAGTATTGAAATTAAACGCAGCGTAAAGCAGTGGAAAGAACAATGAAAAAATAAAAGCATAAGGCATTGGCCATAAATCGGGGAATAGCGGACTGCTATAAAAAGGTTGAAAAATGACTGACGATTTTTCGTTACTAAACGGATCTTTCGTTAGATAAATAGACCAAAACTCCAACCCTAAAAAGACCAAACCGATTATTACGGGGACTATTCCCTGCCAAAACTCTTTTTTAAATTTGTACTTAAGAAGCAATAGCAAAGGATATACACTTACAAAAACAAAAAAATAGCTGGGCTTTATAAATACATTCAGAAAAATAAACAGCAAAATCCAATTATTTCTTTGCGCATTGTATTGTGTCAATTGTCGGTACGACTGCTCGAAAAGCAGCAATGCAAAAGGAAAGACAAACAACACTGTAGAGTTGTGCCACACATTGGGAACATAGTTACCAATATACATAAACTCATCCAACGAATAGCTTGGAATGGGAATGACAAAAACAAAAAGTAAGCTTACTGCAAATCCAAATGATAACCAATAGTATGACCGACTGTTTTTACCGCCGGCGGTTACAGCCACAATCTTTTTCTGTGACCAGTATAGCCGATATGTAGTGGCACCAGCTAAAAGTAAACATAAACTTATTTCTGAAAAACGAATATTTCCGCTAAACAAAGAGACAATATTCACCAACCAATAGAACATAAAGTTACCCGCAGTGGGGCGTACTCCACTCAGCATTTCACGCGCAAAAGCCGCATGTTCACTCATATCATTATAACCATCGGGTATAGCTGCCAGCACGGCCATATATGCCACACATAAAAGCAGGAATACGGTTGGCAGTAGTAGTTTATTTTGGTTCATTTGTTCTTAATAAATCTTTTATGCATTCTAGACTTCATCACACGAAGAATGTATTGATTGCATGTATAATTCGCTCAATATTAGCCTCCGACAATTCGTAAAACAAAGGCAAACGAACCAAACAATCGGCAAAATGATCGCAATTAGGCAATGCATCACCTTTGTATTTATCGATATAATAGGGACTGCTATGCAAACTCAAATAATGAAATACAGATAATATCTTGTGCTGTTTCAGATGCGCAATGAATCGGGTACGTTGATCCAGAGAATTGCATACCAGATAAAACATATGAGCATTATTAGTAGCATACAAGGGTAACGTTGGTAAGGAGAAAAGTCCTTTATCTGCAAGCGGTTTCAATCCCTGATAATATTGATTCCAAATGGTCTTTCGACGACGCTGAATATCTTCCATATTTTCAATCTGCGCCCAAAGAAAAGCAGCAATAACTTCGGAAGGTAAAAACGAAGAACCTGTATCAACCCAACCGTATTTATTCACTTCGCCACGGAAGAACTCCGCACGATTGGTGCCTTTTTCCCAAATAATTTCTGCCCGATGTACAAACCGATCATCATTTATTGCCAACATCCCCCCTTCACCCGATATGATATTCTTTGTTTCGTGAAAAGAAAAAGCTGCAAGATGACCTATCGAGCCCAAGGCAGCTTTAGAGACCGCACTCTTTAAGTCCCCTTTAGGGG
>Ga0302213_1001521_pt1 | contig 10873 bp, 10 predicted proteins | sample II_Fen_N1_2_FD_194583 | JGI IMG/M metagenome (GOLD analysis project Ga0302213, IMG submission 194583) | Peat permafrost microbial communities from Stordalen Mire near Abisko, Sweden - II_Fen_N1_1 | ecosystem: Environmental > Terrestrial > Soil > Wetlands > Permafrost | place: Sweden: Abisko... | reverse complement strand
CCGCTTGGTGGGGCCACTCCCGAGGGGGAACAGAAGGCGCGATTCAGGCTTTATTCATTGCCAGTATTCTCGCCGTCATGGAAGTTTCACTTTCTTTTGATAATGCCGTGGTGAATGCATCAGTGCTACGCAACTGGAACGATCTCTGGCAAAAGCTATTTTTGACCGTCGGCATTATTGTGGCGGTATTCGGCATGCGGCTGGTATTTCCGATTCTGATCGTCTCGATTGCCACTGGCCTCGGACTGGTCGATGTGATGAATATGGCGCTGAACACGCCAGAAGAATATTCAAAACACCTGACCGCCAACCATGCGCAGGTGGCGGCCTTTGGCGGATCCTTCCTGCTGCTGGTATTTTTAAACTTCCTGTTTGACCAAGAAAAAGAACTGCACTGGCTCGGCTGGATTGAAGAAAAACTCGGCAAGCACGGCAACGAAGGCCTGTCCACCCTGGCCACGCTGCTGGCCGTATTTGGCTGCGTCGCGCTGGTGCCTGAAGCACACAAACTCTCGGTCATGATGGCCGGTATCGGCGGTATTACGGTTTATCTGGCAGTCAGCTTTCTCAGCGGCCTGCTCGAAGAGGAAGAAGATGACCCCGTTATCGGCACCGCCATCAAACGTGGCAGCATCGGCGGATTTTTATACCTCGAAGTGCTGGACGCCTCCTTCAGCTTTGACGGCGTGATTGGCGCTTTTGCCATTACCAGCGATGTCGTGATTATTATGCTGGGCCTAGCGATTGGCGCGATGTTTGTGCGTTCGATGACAGTGTTTCTGGTGCATAAAGGCACGCTGGAAGAGTTTGTTTATCTGGAGCATGGCGCACATTACGCCATCGGCATTCTGGCGCTGATTATGCTGGCCAGCGTGAAGTTTCATATCTCGGAATGGTTCACCGGCCTGTCGGGCGTGGCTTTTATTGGCCTGTCAATATGGTCCTCTATCCGTTACAAACGCCAGCAGGCAGCACAAGTCCTGCCTGGCTAAGCTGCTAAATTTCGGTATTACTTTTTACTTGTTTAACTGGAGCAATTGAAAATGGCCATCAGTCTGCAAAAAGGCGGCAACGTCAACCTGTCCAAAACCGACCCCAACCTCAAGCAGGTGCTGCTGGGGCTGGGCTGGGATGCGCGCGCCACCGATGGTGTCGATTTCGACTTGGACGCCAGCATTTTCATGGTGACGGACAGCGGCAAGGTTCGCTCCGACAGTGATTTTATTTTCTACGGCCAGTTGCGCTCGCCCTGCGGCTCTATCGAGCACACCGGCGACAACCGCACTGGCGCGGGCGACGGCGACGACGAGGCGCTGAAAATCAAGCTCGCCCAAGTGCCCGCCGCGATTACCCGGCTGGTCGTGGCCGTGACGATTCACGAAGCCCAAGCGCGCAAACAAAATTTCGGCATGGTGCATCAAGCTTTTATTCGTCTGGTGAATATCGAAACCAATGTCGAGATCGCCCGATTTGATTTGTCGGAAGATTATTCAACCGAAACGGCGATGATTTTCGGCGAGATTTACCGTTACGGCGGCGAGTGGAAATTCAAGGCCGTCGGACAAGGTTATGCGGGCGGTTTGCGCGCGCTAGCGATTCAGCATGGCGTGGATGTTCAGTAAATCATTTCTCTGCCAGTTTATTTTTTAATCAACGATTTTTAAAGGAGTAATTTATTATGGCCATCAGTCTGCAAAAAGGCGGCAACGTCAACCTGAGCAAAGAAGCCCCGTCCCTCAAAAAGCTGGTCATCGGCCTAGGCTGGGATCCGCGTGCCACCGATGGCGCCGCTTTTGACCTGGATGGCAGCGCCTTCCTGCTCAAGACCGACGGAAAAGTGCGCTCGGACGCCGATTTTATTTTTTACAACAACCTCAAATCCACCGATGGCTCCGTCACCCACATGGGCGACAACACCAGCGGCAGCGGCGCGGGCGACGATGAAAAAATCACCATCGACCTAGCAATGGTTCCGGCTGATATCGAAAAAATCACCATCGGCGTGACGATTCACGAGGCTGAAGCGCGTAAGCAAAACTTCGGCATGGTCAGCAAGGCGTACATCCGCTGCCTGGACGCCAACGGCGACAAAGAAATCGCCCGCTACGACCTGTCGGAAGACAGCTCGACGGAAACGGCGATGATCTTCGGCGAAATCTACCGCCACAACGGTGAATGGAAGTTCAAGGCCATCGGCCAGGGTTTTGCGGGCGGTCTGGCACCACTGGCGCGCTCTTTCGGCATCAGCGCCTGATTCCCGAGGGCGGCATGACTGAGCTCGCAAAAGGCCAACGCCTGAAACTGCGGGACATCGTCCCGGCAGGCGCTTTTCGGGTGGGGCTTGCCGCCTTGGGTTTGCCGGTGGATTTCGCCTGTTTCGGGCTGGATGCGACCGGCAAACTGCTCAGCGAAGATTACATGACCTTCTTCAACCAGCCCCGCACGCCGTGTGGCGGGGTTGAAGTTTGCGCAGTCGCCAATGACACCGGGGGTTTCGCCTTTCAGCTCGACAAGCTACCGATTTTGATAGACCGCGTCGTGATCGCCGTCAGCACGAGCGGCGGTGCAGCCATGTCGCGCATCAGCACCGGGCATTTGAGAATCCTGGAAAGCCACAGTGAGCGCGAACTGGCGCGTTTTGCCTTCACTGGATCAGATTTTTCCGCCGAGCAGGCTTTGATGCTCGGCGAGTTTTACCGCAAAGACGGCGACTGGCGCTTCATGGCCGTCGGCCAGGGCTTTGACGGCGGGCTGGACGCGCTGGTCAGGCACTTTGGCGGCACCGTCGAGGAGGCACCAGCGCCGCAAGCCGTGGCCGCTGGGGCCGCTCCCGCCGCACCAGAAAAACCGCCCGAGCCGTCCGCCAAAGTGTCGTTGGAAAAGCGCGTGGCGCACGAAGCGCCACAGCTCGTCAGCTTGGTCAAACAGGCGGGCGTTTCGCTGGAAAAAGTCGGCCTGTCCAGCCACCGCGCCCGCGTCTGCCTGTGCTTGGACATTTCCGGCTCGATGGGCGCGCTGTACCGCAAAGGGCTGGTGCAGGCGTTTGCCGAGCGCATTTTGGCGCTGGCCTGTCAGTTCGATGACGACGGCGAAATCGACGTATTCCTGTTCGGCAAGCGCGTGCATCAGCCACTGGCAATGGGCTTGTCCAACTGCGATGGCTATATCGGCCAGGTTCTCCAGCAGCATCCGCTCGAAGCCGATACCCGCTACGGCTGCGCGATGGAGGCGATCCGCAAATTTTATTTCCCCGATGTCGGCGGTGGTGCCAGAAGCAGCCCGCACAAGGCGGCGCTGCCGGTGTACGTGATGTTCGTCACCGATGGCTCGACCACCGACAAGGCCGTCACCGGCCAGCAACTGCGCTGGTCGAGTCTGGAGCCAATTTTCTGGCAGTTCATGGGAATCGGCCAAGGCCGCAAATCAAAAAATAAACTGCTGGCGGCTTTTTTTGACTCGGATTTTCCGTTTCTCGAAAGCCTGGACAAACTGCCGGGCCGCCTGATCGACAACGCCAGTTATTTTTCCGTCAGCGCGCCCGACGAGCACTCCGATGCCGCGCTGTACGACTTGCTGATGGCCGAATATCCGGGCTGGCTGAAACTGGCCGCCGGGCACGGCCTGCTTTGAGCAACGCTCCGCTTTTTAAACCCTCTTTTTAACTTTTCACTGTCATGACTGTCTTTACCTCCACCGGCGATGTCGATCCCTTCCTGCACGTTTCGCTGCGCAAAGGCGACCAAATCTATTGCGAATCCGACGCGATGGTGATGATGGAAGCCACGCTAGACCTCAAGGGCACCATGAACGGCGGTCTGGGCCGGGCGCTGCTGCGCAGCTTTGCCAATGGCGAGTCGTTTTTCCAGCAGCGCATTGAGGCCGTGCGCGGGGACGGCGACTGCCTGCTCTCGCCGGTCCTGCCCGGCGCGCTGGAAGTCATCGACGTGGGCCAGCGGCAGTATTTACTCAACGACGGCGCGTTCGTGGCTGCCACCTCGGGCACCGAAATGAGGGTGCGCACGCAAAGCATCGGCAACGCGCTGTTCGCGCAGTCGGGCGGCTTTTTTGTCATGGAAACCTCGGGCAGCGGCCAGGTGGTGGTGTCGGGCTTTGGCTCGATGTTCCAGCTCGAAGTCTCGCCGGGCAAGGACATGATCATCGACAACTCGCACGTCGTCTGCTGGGACAGCACGCTGCACTACGAGATTTCCGTGACCACCAGCGGCAGCGGCGGCGGCCTGAGCGGCATGCTGGGCAATATGGTCAACAGTTTTAAAAGCGGCGAAGGCATCGTGCTGCGCTTTAGCGGCACCGGCAAAATTTACGTCTGCTCGCGCAACCGCGACGCCTTTGTCGAGTGGATGAAAAAAGAAACGATGGGCAGCCGCTCGAACCGCTAACACCCGCTAATCAACCGTCAGTCACTATCCACCCATCATGCAGCGCGTCTGGTTCAATAAAACATTTTCATCCGTGGGCGCAGCCATTCGCCTGATTCGTGAAGCGGATACGGCGGGCGATTATGAAATCGTCTGCAGCAGCACAAATCCACATGCCCCGGCGTTTTTGACCGCACATACGTCCGCCGTCGAGCCCAGCGGGCTGACTGGCCCGGCCTATCTGGACTGGTGTCTGGATTTTTGCCACACGCAGCGCATTGGCATTTTCATTCCCGGCAAGGAAGCCAGCCTGATCAGCGCCAAGCGGGCGCAGTTCGAGGCACAGGGCACGCGCGTGCTGTGCGTGGCCACGCCGGAGATGCTGGACCTGCTGCACAACAAGGCGCTCTTTTACCAGAGCGTCGATTGCAGCACGCCGCCAGCGGCCTTTCGCGTCGTCGAGACGGCGGCGCAGTTTGACGCGGCTTACCGCGAGCTGCGCCAAGACCATCCCAAGCTGTGCATCAAGCCCTCGGTGTCGGTCTATGGGCTGGGCTTTAGCGTGCTCGATGAAGAACGCTCCAGCGCGCAACTGCTGCTCGCGGGCGTTCAGTACCACATCGGGCTGGACGACCTGCGGCGCGGTTTTGCAGCGATGGAGACATTTCGCCCCATGCTGGTGATGGAATACCTGGACGGCCACGAATTCAGCGTCGATTGCGTTGGCGACCACGGGCGGCTGGTCTGCGCCGTGCCGCGCAAAAAACCGCTGCTCGCCGGGCAAGGCCAAACCATTGACCTGCGCGACGACATTTTGCAAAGCACCCGCCAACTGACCGCTGCCTATGGCCTGAACGGCGTTTTCAACGTCCAGTTCCGCGAAGGCCAACATGGCCTGGGCCTGCTCGAAATCAACCCGCGCATGTCCGGCGGCATTGCGATGGCCTGCCTAGCGGGCCCGAATCTGCCCTATCTCGCGCTGGTCGGATTTGACCGGGGCTTTGACGGCTTGGCCGTGCCAGAGGTTCGCGCGGGGCTTCGCGTGGGCGAAATCTCGTTCGCCACGGAACTGTCATGAGCACCGTCTTGGACTCGCCGCTTGCGGGCAAAGCCGCCGTGGCCACGGACGGCGGCACCACGGGCGATGTGCGCCGCGTGGCGCTGCCCACCGGCCTGATGGAACTCACAGTCGAGAGCGGCGCAGCGTTTTCGCTGGACGCGCTGATCGGCTTTGCGGCGCGGGCCAATGCCAGGCGCGGCTTTTTGTTTTTAAGCAAAGTCTTGGGCAAACACTGGCCAGTCACGCCGTGCATGATGCTGGCGATTCACACCGACCTGGCGGCGCGGGTACCTGCCGATTTGCCCGGCCCGGTGGTGTTTATCGCGATGGCGGAAACGGCCATCGGCCTGGGCCAAGGCGTTTTTGAAGCATGGAAACGCGCTCACCCTGAGCGCGAGGCGCTGTTTTTGCACACCACGCGCTACCACGTCGGCGACGCGCCCATCCTTGAATTTGAAGAAGTACACAGCCACGCGCCCCGGCAGTTCCTGCACCAGCCCGCCGGAGCCGCGCTGCAAGCCCTGTTAAAAAGCGCCCGCTCGCTGGTGCTGGTTGATGACGAGGCCAGCACCGGCAACACGTTTTTGAATTTGACCGCCGCCTGCCGCGCCCTGAATCCGGCGATTGAACACGTCCATCTGGCCGCCATCACCAACTTCATGGGGCGCGAGGCCAATCAAGCCCTGTCCGGGCGCTTTGGCTTGCCGGTCACGGTCGGCGCGGCGTTGAGTGGCGCGTATCAATTTACCGCCGGGCCATTGCAGCCCTTCGCCGGGGCGTCGCAACGGTTTGAATCCCACGCGGATCGGGGCGCCAGCGCCAGCTTTGGCCGCCTCGGCGTGGACCGGCTGCTGGACCAACCGAGCGCGCTGGCCGAACGCCTGCGCGCAGGCATCGCGCCACACGAGCGCGTGCTGGTGCTGGGCACCGGCGAGTTCATGCACATGGCGTTTTTGCTCGGGCGGGCGCTGGAAGCGGGCGGCGTCGATGTCGTCGTCCAATCAACCACGCGCTCGCCGATTCTGCAGTGGGGCGCAGTCAGCCACATCCTGAATTTTCCCGACAACTACGGCGAGGGCGTGGAAAACTTCATCTACAACGTCACACCCGGCCAGCACGATCACGTTTTTATCTGCCACGAAACGCCGCCCAACGCGGCGCTGCAGCAACTGGCCAACGCCGTCAAGGGCCGCCTGTTTCACTTCCTATCCGAGAGCCATTGTGAAGAAATTTCTGTTCGTTGACCTCGATGACACGCTGTTCCAGACGCCCGGCAAATGCGCGGATGAAAAAGACCTGCAGCCCGCCGCCTATTTGAAAGACGGCTCGGCCTGCTCGTTTTCCACGCCGCGCCAGCGCGCTTTTTTCGAGCTGATGAACCGCGAAATGACGCTGATTCCGGCCACGGCGCGCAACCACGATGCGCTGAGCCGGGTCGGGCTGGCTTTTTTCAGCCACGCCATCATCGACTACGGCGGCGTGCTGCTGACGCCCAACGGCACGCCCGATGACGACTGGCTGGCGCTGATGCGCGCCGACATGGCGCTGGCACTCGACGGCCTGAAAGAAGCTATTCAAGTCATTGACCAGTATTCAGCCAGTGTTGGTTTAAAAGGCCGGGCACGGCTGATTGAAGACTACGCCACGCCGTTTTATATCGTCGTCAAAGACCCGGACAAGCAGGCCGAGCGCCTGGCGCTGATCGAGCGCGAAGCCTTGAGCAGCTGGATTGCCAGCGAAACCGGCCAAAACTTTTACCTGCACCGCAACGGCAACAATCTGGCCGTGCTGCCCAAAACGCTGAACAAAGCCCGCGCCGTCCACTACCTGCGCCAGCAGTTGCAGGCCGAACACGGCGACATCATGACGCTGGGCATGGGCGACAGCCAATCCGATGCGCGCTTCATGGCCGCCTGCGACTACGCCATCGTGCCCAGCGGCACGCAATTGGCGGCGCTGACCGTGGCGGCGCTATGACTTTCTACGGAAGCTACCGGCCCGGCGATGTCACGTTTTTGCTCAAACGCTTGGTGCCGCTGCCCTTTGTCGATGTGGCCAGCAAGGAGCAACTGATCCAATCCGGCGCCCGGCATTACAGCGAAATGCTCTCGCCCGAGGCGCTGCCGTCGGCGCGCTATCTGGCCGTGTTCAAGGCCGCCTGCGAAGCCAACCGGGCGCAGATGGCCCGCGACTGCCTCACGCTGGCCGCCTTGATTGCGGCGCGGCGCAGCGGCCCGATCACGCTGGTGTCGCTGGTGCGCGCTGGAACGCCCGTCGGCGTGATTCTCAAACACCTGCTGGCGCAGGTGCTGGGGCGCGACGCGGCGCATTATTCGGTGTCCATCGTGCGCGACCGGGGCATTGACGAAGTCGCGCTGCGCCACATTCTGGCCCAAGGCCACGCGCCCGAATCCATCGTTTTCATCGACGGCTGGACCGGCAAGGGCGTGATTTCCCGCGTGCTCGAAGAGGCCGTGGACGGCTTTAACCAGCGCCACAGCACCACCATCGACTCCGGCCTGTACGTGCTGTCCGATCTGGCCGGAACCGCCGCCTGCGCCGCCTCGTCGGCGGACTATTTGATTCCGTCGAGCATTTTGAACGCCACCGTATCCGGGCTGGTCAGCCGCTCGGTGCTCAACGAGTCGATTGGCCCTAGCGATTTTCACGGCTGCGTTTATTACGATCAATTTGAAGCGCACGACCTGTCGCGCGAGTTTGCCGACAGCCTGATTGTCGAAGGCGTCGCCCAGGCCCAACGCCACGGCCTCCGTGACGATGACAGCTTAAACACGCCGACGCCCATGAACCGCGCCCACGCTGCCGCCGTTTCCAGCGATTTTTTACGCGCCACGATGGCGCAGCACGGCATCAGCGATGTGAATCTGATCAAACCCGGTATCGGCGAAGCCACCCGTGTGCTGCTGCGCCGCGTGCCGCGCCTGCTGATCGTGCGCGACGCCGACGCGCCCGATGTGGCGCATTTAACGCTGCTAGCCGCTGAAAAAGCCGTCCCGGTCATCGTCGATGCCGCACTGCCCTACCAGGCCGTCTCCCTGATTCAGAGCACCCTCGATGGCTGATAAAAAGATGCTAGGTGCCTCGCTCTACGTACCCGCCACCCACAAAGACCTGCAGCAAATTGCCAATGGTGCGCTGCTGGGCGATGTGCGCTCGCTGATCTTCTGCACCGAAGATGCCGTGGCCGACAGCGAACTGGGTTACGCGCTGTTCAACCTCTCGCTGGCGCTTCAACAAATGACGCTGCGGCCCGCTCAAGACCGCTTTGTGCGCGTGCGCAGCCCCGACATTCTGAAGCGAGTGCTGGACATGCCCGACGCCGACAAGCTCAGCGGCTTTGTGCTGCCCAAAATCACCCGGCACAACTTCGACGCCTATTTCCAGCAGATTCGCGGAACGCAGCACAAACTGATGCCCACGCTGGAAACCGCCGAAGTCTTTGACGAGAGCGAGATGAAGCTGTTTCGCCAATGCCTGCAAGCGCCCGACGTGCATGAGCATATTCTGGCGCTGCGCATAGGCGGCAACGACCTGCTGGCGCTGCTGGGCATACGCCGCCCACGCAGCATGACGATTTACCGCACGCCGCTGGGCCCGGTGATTGCACGGCTGGTGACGACCTTTTTGCCGTACGGCTTTGCCCTGACCGCGCCGGTGTTTGAACACCTAGACAACCCGGCCCTGCTGGCGCAAGAAGTACATGAAGATCTGGCCCACGGGCTGGTCGGCAAGACCGCCATTCACCCCAGCCAGGTCGCGCTGATTGAGCAACATTACCGCGTCCAGCGCAGCGATGTGGAGGCGGCGCTGCGCATCATGGACGGCGCCAGCCCAGCGGTTTTTAAAATGAACGATTCGATGTGCGAAGTCGCCACGCACCGCGCCTGGGCGCATGGCGTGCTGGAGCAGGCGCGCGTCTTTGGCACCCATCACGGCGAAGGCGACAGCCCTTGCCTCAACCCACAAGCGGCTAACCCCGACAAGGCTTCAACATGACTGATTTTTCACGCGGACAAAAAGGAAAACTTGCTGACATCGGCTGCACCGGCATGTTTTCCGTCACGCTGGCGCTGGACGCGCCCGGCATCGACATTGACGTGAGCTGCTTTGGCCTGGACGCCACCGGCCAGCTCTCCGATGAGCGCTTCATGGTGTTTTTCAACCAGAAATCCTGCCCCGGCGGCGGCGTGACGCTGGACATAGGCAGCACCACCTCGACCTTCAACACCGATGTTTCGCGCCTGCCCGAGACGATTCACAAGCTGGTCTTCACCGCCGCCATCAACGGAGACGGCACGATGCGCCAGCTCGGCGCCAGCAGCCTGCGCTTGGGCAGCGCCTTTTTTGCCTTTTCCGGCGCCGATTTTCAGGACGAAAAAGCCGTGATCGTTGGCGAAATTTACCAACGCGACGGCCAGTGGCGCTTTGGCGCCGTCGGCCAGGGCTTTAACGGCGGCCTGTCGGCATTGCTCAAACATTTTGGCGGCACTGAAGCGGCGCCAGATGCCCCGGCTCCAGCGACGGCAGCAGCGCCAGCGGCCACGCCCGCCCCGGAAACCAAAAAAGTCTCGCTGTCCAAAATCACGCTGGAAAAGCGCGGCGACAAAATTTCGCTGGAAAAACCTGGCCGACTCGGCTTTGGCCGCACCCGCGTGAACCTGAACTGGAATCAAGCCGCCCCCGCCGAGGCCAAAAAATCCGGCTTTCTAAGCCGAGTACTGGGCGCGTCCCGCTCCAGCAGCGGCATTGACCTCGATTTGGGCTGCATGTTCGAGCTGATGGACGGCACGCCCGGCTGCGTGCAGGCGCTAGGCAACAGCTGGGGCAATTTCGGCCTGCCGCCCTATATTCACCTCGACGGCGACGACCGCTCCGGCACCAACGCGGGCGGAGAAAATATTTTCATCAACGGCGACCAGTTCCACCAGATCAAGCGGGCGCTGATTTTTACCTTCATCTACGACGGCGCGCCGAACTGGGCCGTCACCAACGGCGTCGTCAGCATCGAAGTGCCAGGCCGCGCCCCGGTCGAAGTGCGCCTCGACAACGGCAGCGATGCGCCGATGTGCGCCATTGCGATGTTAGAAAACAAGAGCGGCAATCTGGAAATCACCAAGCTGGTCGAGTATTTCCAGCAAAGCGGCAGCAAAAGCATGCACCAGCAGATCAACGAGCGCTTTAACTTTGGCCTGCGCTTCAAGGCGGGCAGCAAGGACTGAAAGCGGGTGCTTGGGCGCTCAAGCATCCACCATCTGCACCACGGCCAAACGCCCGCCCTCGCCTTTGGCCAGCAGAATTTGCTGGCCGTCTTTGAGTTCCAGCTTGCCGCCCACGGGCACAGCGGTCTTGGTGGCAGCGTCCATCAAGTCGGCCAGCCCCTCGTTGACCAGCCACCAGACGCCTTGGTGCAGCA
>Ga0302213_1001517_pt1 | contig 10891 bp, 7 predicted proteins | sample II_Fen_N1_2_FD_194583 | JGI IMG/M metagenome (GOLD analysis project Ga0302213, IMG submission 194583) | Peat permafrost microbial communities from Stordalen Mire near Abisko, Sweden - II_Fen_N1_1 | ecosystem: Environmental > Terrestrial > Soil > Wetlands > Permafrost | place: Sweden: Abisko... | reverse complement strand
GATTTACGGTATTATTATCGCTGTAATATTTGGCTCGCTCTTTTTGAAAGATGCTCCAACTACACAAGTTCCACTTTCTACATTCAAGGAATATGTATTGAAAGGGATGATTGAAAAAGTAGATGCTTACAGTTCCAAAAGGATGATTGAAGCCACACTTGTAGATTACACAAAAGCGCCTATTGATTCTGCATTTCTTCAACGCGCTTTTGGGAAAAACTATAAAAGTTTTGCTTTCAATGAAAAAGCGTTAAAGGACTCTTTGATAAAGAAAGATAACCAGATACTGAAACAAGTATATGGTGAGAAATATGAATCGTTTGCCAAAGACAGGAAAATATCTGTAATGATTCCAGGAGATGAAGCATCGAAAATTGTACAAGCGGCTGATGATAAGTACGGAATAAAAATCGGTTTTGATTATAAAGAAAGCTTCGATTACATGAACATCTTTATAACACTAATTCTTCCTGTCATTGTAATGGTTTTATTATTCGTATTCCTTACGCGCCGCATGGGCGGTGGTGGAGGAGTTGGCGGAGGCGGAGGCATTTTCAATGTTGGCAAATCCAAAGCACAACTTTTCGACAAAGGAGATACTACAAACAAAATTACATTCAAAGATGTAGCCGGATTAGCTGAAGCAAAACAAGAGATTGAAGAAATTGTAGCTTTCCTGAAAAATCCATCAAAATACACTGAACTTGGAGGTAAAATACCAAAAGGAGCATTGTTGGTTGGCCCTCCGGGAACCGGTAAAACCTTGTTGGCAAAAGCAGTAGCTGGCGAAGCAGATGTACCATTCTTCTCCATGTCAGGATCTGATTTTGTGGAAATGTTTGTAGGTGTTGGAGCTTCACGCGTTCGCGATTTATTCCGTCAGGCAAAAGAAAAAGCTCCTTGTATCATTTTCATTGACGAGATTGATGCAGTGGGTAGAGCCCGTGGGAAAAACCCGAACATGGGAAGCAATGACGAACGTGAGAACACACTTAATCAATTGCTGACTGAAATGGACGGTTTTGGATCCAACAGTGGTGTAATTATTCTTGCAGCCACAAACCGTGCAGACATTTTGGATAAAGCATTGCTACGTGCCGGACGTTTCGACAGACAGATTCATGTTGACCTGCCGGATGTAAACGAGCGCAAACAAATTTTCAACGTACACCTTCGTCCAATAAAAATAAACGATACGGTAGATGTAAATTTCCTTGCCCGTCAAACCCCCGGTTTCTCTGGAGCTGATATTGCTAATGTTTGTAATGAAGCCGCTTTGATTGCTGCTCGCAAAAATAAATCATTTGTTGAAAAACAGGATTTCTTGGATGCAGTTGACCGAATTGTCGGAGGTTTGGAAAAGAAAACAAAAATTACGACCAACGCCGAGAAAAAATCGATTGCTTATCACGAAGCAGGACATGCTACGATTAGCTGGATGACAGAACATGCCAACCCGCTTATCAAAGTAACGATAGTTCCTCGCGGAGAAGCGTTGGGTGCTGCATGGTATTTGCCTGAAGAGCGTCAATTGACCAACAGAGAACATATGTTGGACGAAATGTGCTCAACGTTAGGCGGACGGGCTGCTGAGGAAGTATTCCTGCACCAAATGTCAACCGGTGCAATAAACGATCTGGAACGCGTAACCAAGCGTGCTTATGCCATGGTAGCTTACTTCGGAATGAGCCCTGAATTGCCCAACATGAGCTATTACGATTCGACAGGTAATTCCGATTATGGATTTACCAAACCATACAGCGAAAGAACGGCTGAATTGATTGATTCGGAAGCTAAAAAAATTGTTGCCGTTGAATATGAAAGAGCAAAGAAGATTCTTTCTGAAAATGCATCAAAACACAACGAATTGGCCGAGTTGCTAATCGAAAAGGAAGTTATTTTCGCTGAAGACCTGGAACGAATTTTTGGTAAACGCCCATGGACTTCGCGCAACGATGAATTGATGGCTCAAAACGGTGAAGAAACTGAACCAGTGGAACCAACTGTAAATCCGGTAGATCAATTATCCGAAAGCGCTACTAACAACGAAAATGCAAAGTAACTCACGCAATGAGATATTAAACAAAATAGCAGCAGTCCGTTCTGAACGGGCTGCTGCTATTGACATTCAATCAACAGCTACTACGGAAATTTACAAGCCAATCCTCCCCGACCCTGTTACTTGCTTCATAAACGAACTGGAAGCAATTAACGGTAAATGTTTTCTTTGTGAAAATGAAACCGATACTTTTCAAAGATTAAGACATTTTTTACAAGCTCAAAATATCAAATCCATTTTCTGCCGCGACTCGAACATCTCCAATCAACTTGCAGCATATGGCATTTCTTTTTCTGAAAATCCGGCCGATTTTGAGCAAATGGAAGCTGGCATTACTGCGTGTGAATTTTTAGTTGCCCGCACCGGAAGTGTGATTGTATCTTCAGCGTCCGAATCGGGTCGGCAAATGAATGTTTTTCCACCCATCCACATTGTCATTGCCAATACAAATCAACTAACAGATTACCTCACGAATGCACTAATTGCGATTCAAAAAAAATACGGCAATGAATTACCTTCAACCATTTCAACGATAACCGGACCAAGCCGCACTGCCGATATTGAGAAAACACTTGTGCTGGGTGCTCACGGACCAAAAGAATTCATTGTTTTTCTATCCAAAACATAAAGTTTTGTTATCTTTGTCACTAACTTTTCAATTACCCATTCAATCTTTTAAGTATGAAGTCCTTTAATTTGGTGATCACTTCGGTGATTCTTTCGCTTGTGCTGTTTTCGTGCAAACCTATTTATAAATGCGGCGAAGCCAAACCTGCAAAATTGCCTTTCTACATGCCTAAAGTAGTGAAAAATGTAATCAACGAACGTGACTCATTGTGCTCTACATTGTCTTTGAGGAATACTGACGTTTTTAATTTAAAAAATGACACTGCCAATTTGAAATCTACTATCAAAAAATTGGAGAAGCAATATAGTAACTTGCTGAATGACAACAATACTAAAACAGAACAATTCAGTCTGGCTTTGAAACAAAAGTCGGACGAGATAAAACAAAAGACGGACGAGCTTAAGAAAAAATCGGACGAGCTGGCTGCAAAAGAAAAGCTCTTGACAGAAAGAGAAAGCTCTTTGTTTCAATTGAAAAAAGACATCGCTCACCGTGATTCTATTACAGCGCGATTGAACAACATTTTACGGAATGCATTATTGGGTTTCAAATCGGATGAACTTTCAGTAGAAATCAAAGATGGCAAGGTGTATGTCTCATTATCCGACAAACTCCTTTTCAAATCGGGAAGTGCTGCTGTTGAGTCAAAAGGAATTGAAGCCATAAAAGTTTTGGCAGATGTATTGAGTAAAAATCCAGATGTTGATATTTTAGTTGAAGGTCATACTGATAATTTGCCAATCAAAACGCCAATTTATAAAGACAATTGGGATTTGAGCGCAGCTAGAGCAATTTCTATTGTTAGGATTTTGACGACTGAATATAAAATTACGCCGACACGTTTAACAGCATCAGGACGTGGTGAATTCTCGCCCAAAGCTACCAATGTTACTCCCGAAGGCAGAGCCAGCAACCGAAGAACTGAAATCATTCTGTCGCCCAAGCTCAACGAGATAATGAAACTTCTGAAGTCAAACTAATAAAAAAGTACAGCTAAACCTTAAAACATATCTATGAATAACTTTATAAAACGCACGCTCAGCGGAGCTTTATTTGTTACTCTGGTAATAGGTTCCATTTTACTAAGTCGTGTCACTTTTATCGCATTTTTTGCGCTGATTTGCGGCTGGAGCATTCTGGAATTTCACAAACTAACTAATATGCAAGCCGATGTGAAAGTCAATCGGTTTTTAGCAGTTGGTGGAGCCATTTTATTGTTTATTTGTTCATCTGTATATGTTTCGGGAGTTGTGAAGTTTCCCATTTATTCGATATACGGCATATACGTTATTCTAGTTGTAATCTCAGAATTATTTATTCAGAAAAATAATCCAATTCACAATTGGGCTTACTTCATACTCGGACAGATTTTCATCGCCCTACCCTTTTCGCTGCTAAATTTTATTCTTTACATAAACAACTATCAACCGATTATTCTTCTTGCTCTATTTGTTACCATTTGGGTGAATGATTCCGGGGCATATTTAGTCGGTATCACGCTTGGGAAACACCGATTATTCGAACGAATATCTCCCAAAAAATCGTGGGAAGGATTCTTTGGTGGTGCAACTTTCGCATTACTATCAGGGTATATTTTCTCCACATTTATTTCTGAAATTTCTCTCATTAACTGGTTGATTTTCTCAGAAATAGTGGTTGTATTCGGCACGTTGGGCGACCTGACAGAATCGTTACTAAAACGCACAATTAACGTAAAAGATTCCGGTGATGTAATACCCGGCCATGGAGGCTTACTCGATCGTTTTGACAGTATGCTGCTTGCTGCCCCAGCGGTATATTTATTTTTGACCTTATTGTTTCAAAAATAAACATTTTCAATTTCTACTTTCAAATTTCCAACTCAATAATTTCGCTTAACACCTAAAAATATGGCATTCAATTTTGATGAAATCCGTTGTTATAAAAACGAAGAAGTACACGATGCACTGGTTCGCCTTAGTAATGAAAAGCAATTTATGAAGGTGTTAAGCACCATTTATCCATTGCTTCCAAAGGAAGTGATTAAGGAGCGATTATTAAGTTTCAACACCAATTATGCTTTTCAACGGGATATGGTAAATCCTTTTTTGCAATACCTCGAAGCCAATATGACCAAAGGAATCAAACTGAATGGACTAGAAAATATTGATATTTCAAAATCATATCTTTATATTTCAAACCATCGGGATATTATTCTGGACTCGGCATTCCTTTGTGGTAAATTCATTGACCATAAAATGGATACTGTTGAAATAGCAATCGGCGACAATTTGCTTATTTTCCCATGGATTGGAGATTTGGTGCGTGTAAATAAAAGTTTTATCGTAAAAAGAGGGTTGAGTGCTCGTCAAATTTTAGAAAGTTCGCAACGTCTTTCGGCTTATATCGAATATACAATCAATCAGAAACATCAATCCATTTGGATAGCACAACGCGAAGGCAGAGCGAAGGATTCCAACGACCGCACACAGGAAAGCCTACTTAAAATGTTCAATATGTACGGCGAGGAAGGGTTCATTGAAAACATGATTAAACTCAACATTTGCCCTTTAAGCATTTCGTACGAATACGATCCATGTGATTACCTAAAAGCCAAAGAATTGCTACAAAAAAATCAGAATCCGGATTTCAAGAAAAATCCACAGGACGATTTAATCAATATGCAAACCGGCGTGATGGGTTACAAAGGTTCCGTGGTATATCAAATAACCGGTGACATCAATAAAGAACTAAAAGAAATCGCATTTATCACCACCAACCGAAACGAACAGATTGCGTTAGTGGCTGAACTTATCGACAAACGGATTCATTCAAATTACACAATTTTCGCGGGAAATAAAATTGCGTACGACTTACTTCGGAACGAAAACCGGTTTGCGAAGGAATATACCACCATGGAGAAATTGGACTTCGAACGATACATTTCCTTACAAATCGCTAAAATTGACTTACCTGAAAAGGATGATGATTTCTTGATGAAGCGTTTTTTAGAAATGTATGCAAATCCACTGATAAACAAGCTTAAAACTGAATCAAACTATCATCCGGAAGAATATGAATAAAAAAAAATAAGGTACTTTGTAAAACAGAGCACCTTATTTTTTTTATTCATATCGGCTTAATAACCTAATATCTTCAACATTGATTTGTAACTTTGTTCCTTGGCAAATAACTTGGTAAAGTACTCACCATCTTCATCTTTGTCGATTATAACCAGCTTGGGCGCAGGAATCAAGCAGTGTTGAATGCCTCCAAACCCACTCAATGATTCCTGATAAGCTCCGGTATGGAAAAATCCAATGTATTGCTCACGTTCATCTTGCATCTTGGGGAGGAAAACAGCATTGGAGTGTACCTCTGCATTATAAAAGTCTTCGCTATCGCAAGTCAATCCTCCTAAATTCACCCGCTCATATTCCGAATCCCAGTTATTAATCGCCAGAAACACATAACGTTGATTAATGGCCCAGGTATCGGGCAAAGTAGTCATAAACGAGCTATCAATCATATTCCAAAGCTCGCGGTCATTCTGCTTTTTTTGGTTTACAATTGAATAAAGCATAGCTCCGCTTTCGCCCACGGTATATGAACCGAATTCGGTAAAAATATGAGGCTCCGGCACACCGTTTTGAGTACAAATGGTCTTGATCTGAGCTACAATCTCTTCAGCCATATATTCGTAATCGTATACCATATCCAAATGCGTTTGGATCGGGAAACCTCCACCGATGTTCAAACTATCAAGTTGAGGACATTTCTTTTTAAGTTCGCAATACAGATTTACAGCCTTGTTTAGTTCATTCCAATAATAAGCAGTATCCTTTACCCCGGTATTAATGAAGAAATGAAGCATTTTCAGTTCTACCTGCGGATTATTTGCAATGTGTTTGGTATAATACGGAATAATGTCGTTGTAACGAATACCTAAACGGGAAGTATAGAAGTCGAACTTCGGTTCTTCTTCCGCCGCAATACGAATACCTACATTAAACTTGATATCAAAATCCTTTAGAAACAAGTCAAGTTCAAATTTATTATCCAATATAGGAATAACGTTTGTAAATCCTTGACGCATAAGATTCTGAATATTTTCAACATATTGAGGTCGTTTAAATCCATTACATACAACAAATGTATCTTTCTTAATCAACTCCTGTTCAAACAAAGATTCCAATATATTGATATCAAATGCAGATGAAGTTTCGATATGTACACCATGTTTAAGCACCTCTTCCAACACAAATGAGAAGTGCGAACTCTTAGTGCAATAACAATAATTATAATCTCCATCGTAATCAACTTTAGCCATAGCTACATTAAACATTCTTCTCGCTTTCTGAATGTTTTCGGCTATTTTAGGTAGATATGAAATACGCAATGGAGTTCCATACTGTTTAATAATATCCATCAATGGTACTCCACACCATTCCAATTCATTCTCAACGATATTAAATTCATCGTTTGGAAATTCAAAACTTTGCTCAATTAAATCAATGTATTTATTTTTCATTTTGAATATAGAATAAAAATTATATGACAATATAAGTAAGTTAGATTACAAAATTTCTACAAATGTAAGTAAGTTAGATTACTTTTTCTTTCAAAGAAAAGTGCGCAAAAGTAACAATAAAAATCTGATTTAGGATATGCTAAGCTAACTATTTGTCAAAAAGTTGCAAATATCGAATGAAATAAGTAGCTAATGAAAATTTTTATTTACTTTTGCAGCTTCAAAATCGATTAAAACAATGTTCAAGCAAACTTACAAGAAAGCAACATCAATTCGTTTCCGTCGTTGGAGCAGGGCGAAGTATGCTATTTTTTGCAGTTTGTCAACAGCGGTGACTATTGGAAAACTTACTGTATCAATTGCAGATAAATCGCTTCAAAAGGCTATTAATGTTTGCCTAAATGCCTTTTTTACTTCAAACTTTGACAAATCTCCCGAAGATAAAGATGAAAAATTGGAACTCGAAGCCTCATTAATTCTATCTCGGGATATCATTCTTACAAAAACAATAACTGACTGCGCCGTAGCGTGTGGTCACATATCATTATATTCAATTTTATCCAAGCGGTTGAAACGGGTTGTTCCTGTTCCAACCGCTTTTATTTTTAATTCATTATGAGAAAAAAAATCTTTCTTGGTACGTTGGCTTGCGTTTCATTCATTCAATTACACGCACTACAAAAGGATTCACTTTCAGTTGATCTAAATTCTGTAGAGATAAGCGCTGGACAGAAAAAACTCTATTCCGAAATGGGTAGAATTGTTACTGTAATTGAAAAGGCCGAAATAACCCGTTCGGCAGTTCAAAGTCTTGACCAGCTGCTCGATTATGTAGCTGGAATTGATATTCGTCAACGAGGAACAAACACGACACAGGCAGATATTTCAGTTCATGGCGGTTCGTTTGATCAAGTGTTGGTATTGCTCAACGGCGTAAACATAACTGATCCTCAAACCGGACATTTCAATTTAGATGTTCCACTAAATTTGTCGGACGTAAAACGAATTGAAGTTCTGGAAGGCTCAGCTGCACGTGTATTGGGACCAAATGCATTCAGCGGGGCAATAAACATCGTGACAGACAGTTCTGATAAGCAAAATCTCACTGCTGAGTTAACTGCAGGAAGTTATGTTACACTCGGCCAGGCTGTTTCAGGCAACTTCAGCATAAAAAATATTAATACTTTTGCATCAATTTCGCATAAAAGCAGTAACGGATATATATCAAATACTGATTTTAATTATTTAAATGGGCTAATCCAATCCAGCTTATCAACAAATAAAGCCGGAAAATTTGACTTACAACTCGCGACCCAGCTCAAAGATTTTGGAGCAAACAGTTTTTACTCATTGGCGTACCCCAATCAGTATGAAAGTTCAAAAACCTTTATGGCAGCATTGAGCTGGAATCTGACAAAAAGCAACTGGACATATACTGCACAGGCATATTGGCGCGAACATCATGATCGTTTCGAGCTATTTCGTAATTTCTCGAATGCTGCATCCTGGTACACCACACATAATTTTCACATGACTGATGTAACTGGTGGAAAATTCTCAGCGACATATTTATCTTCTCTTGGAAAGACCACTGTTGGCTTTGAGCTGAGAAACGAACATATATTCAGCAATGTGCTCGGAACATCCATCGATTCATTGAAAGCTCCTTTGGAAAAGAACGGATATTTTACAAAACAAGCAAACCGATTGATTGAAACAGGATTGATTGACCACTTTGTAAACATTGGCAAATGGTATCTTTCAATCGGTGCTGCTGTCACAAACTCCACCTCATTCGGATTGAATAGCTACGGAGGACTTGATATCGCTTATGCATTCACTGAAAATTTCAAGGTGTTTGCCAACGCCAATTCAGCCGTACGACTTCCAACATTTACCGATTTATTTTACAAAAGTGCTACTCAACTGGCCAATCCAAATTTACTCCCCGAACGTTCTCAGACTATTGAAATAGGAACAAAGGTTTTGCAATCCAACTGGAAATTGGATGCAGAAGTTTATTATCGATTAGGACAGAATGTAATAGATTGGGTAAAATTGCCAACAGAGACCGTTTGGCAAAGCAAAAACCTTACGAATGTCAATGCACTTGGAGGCGATCTGAGCCTTGCATATTTCTTTGAAAAATCATTCGTAAAGAAAATATCTGTTGCTTACTCCTATTTACAAATGGACAAAAGCGCTGATAATTTCGATTCAAAATACGTACTTGACTACTTGAAAAACAAGCTTATCATATCAATTAATCACAGCATATGGAGCAATCTTTCGGCAACATGGAATGTTGGTTATTATGATAGAATGGGAACATTTACCGACACAAATAAAAATGTCCAAAAGTTTGAGCCTTATGCGCTAGTGGATTGCAGATTGCTTTGGCTGAATGGCAAAGTCGATATTTTTGCAGATTTGAACAACATCCTCAATGCAAAATATGCCGACTACGGAGGATTAGCTCAACCAGGAATAAACTTTAATATTGGCGTTAGGAAACGATTATAACAATCAAAAAAATGGCTGTATAATTCTGAAATACAGCCATTTTTTATACTTTGATTTATATTAGCAAACTACAGTTGGCTTAATTTGCTTGAAGAAATCATTTCCTTTATTGTCAACCAAAATAAATGCAGGAAAATTTTCCACTTCAATTTTCCAAATAGCTTCCATCCCAAGTTCGGGATATTCAAGGCATTCTACTTTTTTAATGTTTTGTTCAGCCAAAATAGCCGCCGGACCACCAATCGATCCCAGATAGAAGCCGCCGTATTTCTTGCATGCATCGGTTACCTGTTGAGTACGGTTGCCTTTTGCAATCATTATAAGACTTCCACCGTTTTCTTGAAATAAATCTACGTACGAATCCATACGCCCCGCTGTTGTGGGTCCAAATGAGCCTGAAGCCATTCCTTTCGGTGTTTTAGCTGGGCCGGCGTAATAAATCGGATGATCTTTCACATACTGAGGAAGCGGTTTGCCTGAATCAATCAATTCTTTCAGTTTGGCATGAGCAATGTCACGTCCCACCACAATCGAACCAGTCAACGACAAACGTGTTGAAACCGGATATTTACTCAAGGTGGCCAAAATATCTTTCATTGGTTGGTTTAAATCAATTTTGACAGCATCTCCTTCGCCTTGTTGACGTAATTCTTCCGGAATAAGACGACCCGGATTATCCTCCATTTTTTCAACCCAGATACCATCTTTATTGATAATTCCTTTAATGTTACGGTCGGCAGAACACGAAACAGCCATACCCACAAAGCAAGAAGCACCGTGGCGCGACAGGCGAACAATACGAATATCGTGGGCAAAATATTTACCGCCAAACTGAGCTCCAAAACCGGAAGCTTGAGCTTGTTTCAGAATTTTCTGTTCCATTTCCACGTCGCGAAAAGCCTGTCCTAGTTCGTTTCCTTCGGTTGGTAATGTGTCGTAATATTTGGTCGAAGCAAGTTTCACTGTTTTCATACAAGCATCTGCCGAAGTACCTCCAATAACGAAAGCAATGTGGTAAGGTGGACAAGCTGCAGTACCCAGTGTTTTCATTTTTTCAGTCAGGAATTTTTCAAGCGAAGCCGGATTCAACAAAGCCTTGGTTTCCTGAAATAAGTAAGACTTGTTGGCGGAACCACCCCCTTTAGCGATAAACAAAAATTTATATTCGTTG
>Ga0302213_1001514_pt1 | contig 10906 bp, 7 predicted proteins | sample II_Fen_N1_2_FD_194583 | JGI IMG/M metagenome (GOLD analysis project Ga0302213, IMG submission 194583) | Peat permafrost microbial communities from Stordalen Mire near Abisko, Sweden - II_Fen_N1_1 | ecosystem: Environmental > Terrestrial > Soil > Wetlands > Permafrost | place: Sweden: Abisko... | reverse complement strand
AAATCCAATGAACCAAAATCCGGGGTATTAAATAAACACTTAGTCATTCTGTTTTAATCAACTATTTTAATATAAACAATTTAATTTTATTTAGTATGAAAAAACTTACATTTTCTTTGATGCTGCTTGCATCTGTTTCCTTTACTACGAAAGTCCTTGCACAGGACGATTTTACAAAAGGTTCTGGTTACCATTTGATTTATCTGGATCAGGCTTCAGCTGATAAAATTCCTGTTGCAAACATCACAAAAGATTATCGTGTGGACGATACAAACAACTTTTTGTATATCTGGGATGCAACTTATACATCGAATGCCGCTGCAGGACCAAACTGGAATGGTGAAGTAGGTGAATTCCTTGACTTTTCGGTTAATTCTGTTGGCTGGTCGGGATTTGGATTTGCCAGTCCCGCTACTTATCTAAGGGACTGGAGTGCAGTAACTGCTGATTATACATTCCATATTGCCATGAAAGCCACGAACGCCGCAACGCATTGCCTGATTATTTACGGTCCCGGAGGTTTGGTTGGAAAAGCAGCTATCGGAACAACACCTTTTATTGATAACGGAGTATCAACTCCTGTTTGGGGTAATTTTGTACGTGATAATAAATGGCATTTAATTGAAATACCTATGTCGTATTTCTTTGATCAGGGACTTCGTTTTCCTGAACCATTCGGATCAAATATATTTGCAGTTCTTAGTGGCGGAGTTTCCGGTGTGGAAGTATCGATGGATGCCATTTTCTTTTATCGTAAAACACTGACGGCTGTTAATAACGTAAAAGGTGATAAACTGGACGTATTGGTTTCAAACCGCACTATCTCGGTCATTGGAGCCAACTCAAATAAACCGTTGGAATTATACAGTATAACCGGATCAAAAATCAGAACATCCAACGAAGCCATTATGGGCATTGAAGATATTCAAAAAGGGATTTACATTGTTCGTTGTGGTCAACAGTCTAAAAAAATCGAAATTAAATAATTTTATATCATTCTATCATAGAAGGTAAAGAATTTTCAGTGCTCTTGTTATTCATTAAAATTCTACCGAAGAATAGAGTTCTTCGGTAGAATTTAGTTCGTTTACTCTTGTCTTTAAAAATATTTCTCATGAAAAAATTGCTCTTTTTAGTCTTCACAATATTATTCTGTTCGTCACTACATGCTCAGGATGCCTATAACCTTGTATTCTCAGATGAATTTGATGGTACAACGCTCGATTTGTCAAAATGGAATATCCAGTCGGGGTATGCAGCTAATCAGGAAAAAGAGTATTATACCGCAGGTGGCAATAATATTCGCCTGGAAAATGGAAATCTGGTTATTACAGGAAAAAAAGAACAGGCAGTACCCGATCGCAATTATTCCTCGGGACGTATTAATTCTCAGGGCAAAGGGTATGTAAAATACGGGAAGATTGAAGCACGCATCAGCGTTCCTTCGGGGGCGGGTACATGGCCTGCTTTTTGGATGATGCCTCAGACAAATGTTTACGGAGGATGGCCTAAAAGTGGTGAAATAGACATTATGGAACACATCGGGTCTGACCCGCGTATGACTTCGCATGCAGTACATACTGCCAACAAAAACGGATCTTTGGGCAACAACTGGTTTAACAGGCAATACAAGGACAGCATGGAAAATAAATTTCATGTGTATTCTGTTATCTGGGGTCCGGATGATATGAAGTTCTATATTGACAACGTAAAAAGTGTCACTTTGTACCGTAATTTTACAGAAGACTATAAAGGCTGGCCTTTTGACCAACCATTTTATGTAATTCTCAACCTGGCTTTGGGAGGTACCATGGGAGGTGCGATTAACGATGCAATATTTGATTCTCCACTTGAAATGAAAGTAGACTATGTTCGTGTATATCAGACTACCAGTACAGCGCTAAATACGCTACATGAAAATCAGGTACAAGTTTACCCAACCCTCATTACGAATGAAATCAGGGTGAAAAGCGAAACACCTTCCCGGGTCATGTTATTTAATAGTTTAGGAAAGCTTCTGTTAAACAGGCAAATCAATGGAGACGAAACAATTCAAACAGGGACACTCTCCGCAGGAATCTATTTTCTAAAAACAGGTGCCACTTCGGTAAAACTCATTAAGAACTGATTATGATTTTGATTTGCCACGATAATGTGTTCATTCTACAACGAAAAGATATGCACGCTGCGTTTTATCCTTCTGAATTTACAACATAAATTAAAACAATTATTTCTATTCGCGTTATATATAAAGAAATGAATTATTTAAAGAGATTAATCCTTTGTACCTTTTTCTTTTTTTCAGTTTGTGGAGTGTATTCCCAATCATTAACTGATGTTGCCCATGCACGCAATTCAGAAATTAAAAATTCAAATGCCGCCTATCACCTTGTATGGCAGGATAACTTTGACGGAACCCAACTGGATGAAATCAATAACTGGGTCATAGAAGTGAATGGTGATGGAGGGGGAAACAACGAAATGCAATATTACAGGCGTGAAAATATATCTGTCGGGGCGGAGCCGGTCAGTGGTGAGGGCTGTTTAATTATAACTGCCAAAAAAGAATCTTTTTCAGGCAAGACATGTACATCAGGCAGACTGAAAACTTTTGGAAAGATGGCATTTAAACACGGTAAAATTGAAGCCAGGATCAAATTGCCCAAAACCGCCAATGGTTTATGGCCTGCCTTTTGGATGATGGGTTCAGATTATCCTACGGTTGGATGGCCCAAATGCGGTGAGATAGACATACTGGAAACAGGGAATGCAAATGGTATAAGCAGAGGCACGCAGGATCGTTATTACAGTACCTGGTATCATTGGGGAGAAAGCTGGAATGGAGGCGCCTATCCAAACTGGGGTCATGATGCCACTGCTACAAATAGCATTCAGGATGGTTTCCATTTGTTTACATTGGTTTGGAATGCTGAATACGTGGAAACTTACCTTGATTTGGACATAAATCCTTCGGCTACTCCTCTTGCCCATATGGCTATTAACGGAGCCGATGTTGCCGGAAATGCAGCCCATTATTTTCATAAGCAATTCTACGTGATCTTTAATCTGGCAATCGGTGGTAATTTTACCGGTATAACCGGTAACAACAATATAAATAAGATAACTGCCTTATCAACCGGGGATGCGGCAATGTATGTCGATTATGTCCGGGTGTATCAACAAGGTGCAGATGGTGAAGAATATAACGGTCCGGCATTGGCTGTTACCGGAGTTAAAACGTTGAATGTTGAAAATCATTTCAGGATATTTCCTAATCCGGCTTCCGATCATGTTACGGTAGAAACAGATAATCAGGGTTATACTATTTCTGTTTTCAACTTGTCAGGCAAAGAAATGATGACTGTTACAAATGCAACAACAATAAATACAACAGAACTTCCAGCCGGAAATTATGTAGTAAAGTGTGTGGATATCAACGGAAATGTTGAAACACATCAATTGACAAAAAAATAATCAACAGATTATACCACCCTATCAGCTTAAATTGGAGCTTTTGCTGAACGACCGATCCCCAAGCTTTTAAAAAACACCCTGAACTGTTTAATGTCAGTTCAGGGTGTTTTTTTATATCCGTAATCATTGTTTTAAGAATGCATCATAGTGTTACTGAAATGAGTGATTCTCTCGTTAAGTTGCATTCAACAAACACTATAAACAACCTGAAAATAGTGACGTTTTCATCCTGTAAATCTGGTTGAAAATTTAAAACCGTTGTAGAAATTCACCCAGGTTAACTTCCCTGTCCAGATACATTTTCTTACGCAACCTGTACCTGCTCATTTCGACGCTCCTGACCGACATGTTAAGCAGGGGTGCGATATCCTTCGAAGATAAATCCATTTTGAGATAGGCACACAGTTTTTTATCACCGGTATTTAATTCAGGAAACATTTCACCCAGTCTTTTCAGGTAATTTTCATACACCAGGTCGAAGTTCTCTTCGAAGCGTTTCCAGTTGTTGTCATTTTCAATGTTTTGTTTAATGCTTCGTTCCATTTTAGTGAGACGCGATAACACCGGACCTGTATCGTGACTGGACTTAATATCCTCCGATACTTTGGAAATATTATCCATGATATCGAGTAAAATTTCATTTTTTCGTATCAGATTCATCGTTGAACTCGCTAATTCCTGTGATTTATGCCTGAGTTCGTATTGCAATTGCTGGTTCTTTAGTTCTTTTATTTCCTTTTTCTTTTCGGATGTTTCAGCTTCAAAATGTTTCTTTTGTTCATTCAACTCTTTTTCTTTGAGTATTTCCATATCCATTGCTCCTTTTTTAGAACGGCGATTAATAAACAGAACCAGTATAAATATACCTGTCAGGATTAAAAGGATATAAATGCCGAAAGCGATTTTTGATTCATACCAGGCTGGTAAAATTGTAAACGAATAGGAACAGACTGCATCCTTTGACTCTAAAATGTCATGTGCCTTTACTCTAAAAACATAATGACCTTTGGGCAAATGAGTATATTCCTTCATATTATCATTACTATACTTTGACCAGGTGTCGTCATAATTCTCGAGCATATAACTGTATTGAACAATACCTTCACTTCTATACTCCGGGGCAATAAATTCAAATCGTATTGAATTGTGTTTATGACTATAGGTATATGATGAATTTAGTTCATCGAGGATTCCTGATTTAATGGAAGTGGAGAAGGCATCATTTGATATGATCACTTTATGAAGATGAACTTTAAATACATTGGTTGTCTGGATTTTCCTTGTTGAATTTAACCAGCTGAATCCATCTTCTGTAGCCAGAATCAGGTTGTCTTTATCTATGAAATTAAAATGTTCAAATCCAATGATTATCTTAGGTTGAAGTATCCGGTAGGTCAATGAATCCATTTGATAAGAATCACCTGATGTTTTTTTAGCCAGTCCGATAAATTTTCCGGAAACACACCATACATCCCCGTTCAGACTTTCATGCAAGCGCATATAACTTGGCGGAGATGCAAACAATTTGTTCCATTTGACGCATGCATCCATTCTGTCGGTTTTTTTATTGTACTGGTAAAAACCATGTTCGGAAGAAAAAATAAGTTCATTTCCTATTCTGAACAATGTGTTGTTCCGGTTGCTTGGAAACCCTTTGTTGATATCAAATAAATCTACACGGGTGATGCTGTCCATTAAACTGTTGAAATGCAACCGGAACAATCCTTTTTGCCAATGGCTAAACCAAATGTTCCCGCTTTCATCTTCTTCAAACATGGGGCTTGTTTCTGTAAATTTACCTTTGATAATATGAGAGAATTTCCATTTAAGTCCTGTTTTCTTCAACATAAATAATCCCTGATATGAACAACCCAGTATAAGGTCGGGGTGTTGCTTCAGATGTTTAAACGACCATGTACCGGTTAAACCAGGTATCCGTTCTGTACGGTCCGGATAAATGATAAATCCACCCTGATCGTCGCCACAAAAAAGTGTATTGTCAATTTCATTCAGGCACCATATCTGTCCTTCCATGCCTTTCAATAGTTTCAGCTGTACAGGAAGTGAGCTGTTTGGTACCGGGTAAGTCGTTGAATAAAGACCCTGATTGGTGCCAAAATATAGAACATTGTTTTTCAATAACGAAGTATATCCTGCCCCATACAGATTATTTGTGCCGAACATATTCAACACCGGGCTATTCAACATCACATAATCAATCCCTTTATCAAGACCAAGCCATAAATTTTGTTGGTTGTCGAATGCAGCGCTTAATACTGTATTGTTCTGTAAACCGGTAAATGTATTGATATAAATCACGCTTTCATCGGATAAATTCTGTACGACTACCCCATTTTGAACTGTTCCGAAAACAAGCTGTTTCCCGTTTGTAGTTGAACAGAATACCTGGTTTTTCTTTAAAAAATCATCAATCCCCGTTTTGTAAGGCACTATTGAATTTCCATCATAAAGGAAAGTACCGTTGAAACTGGTAACAAACAGAATTTTATCATCTTTGAACGGTAAAATGGAACAAACTTTTTTGTCTATCAGTAATTCAGAACCTGATATGCGGACAAATAATCTACCGTTTAGCATAAAGATGCCTTTTTGTGAACTGGCAACAAACAATACATTATGAACATAGGCTGCCACATCTATTTTAGAACTGAAAGGATAACTGGTTATTTTATCCCCGTTGTACTGATAAATTGTTTTGTCGGACTGAAAATATATCTTTTTGTCACCCTGCAATATATTATAAAGTTCATTTGAATTAACAGCCTGATCCCTGAGTTTATTCATTAATGAATAATACTCCGGTCTGCCGTTATCAGATAATCGATAGTAACCAAACTCATTAAATGTAGCTGCATAAATTCTTCCGTCATTTGTGTATAGGATGGATCGGACATTTGTACCGTTCCTGATAGGAAAAGTAGTCCATTTTTTTCCGTCAAATTCGAGCAACCCAACATTGTTGGCAAAATACATTGTATTTGTTTTGTCTTGTGCTATTGCCCAGTTTTGTGTGCCGGCATTGTAATTGGACCGGGTAAAGTTCCTGACCAATGGTTGATTTGAGAAAGAAAATAGTGCAGTATGAATAAATAAAAGAAGTAAAATGTTTCTTTTCATAATTTCAAATTTATAAATGATATCATTTTTTATAAAATTAAATTCAATGTTAGTACAAATTATCCATTTGAAATAACATATGAAATATGTTTAAAAACACATTATTTAGCAAGTATAAGAACTACAATAACATAGGCTTTGAATTGTTGTAGCTTTGAGTAATGTAAATTGAATACAATCGTATTTTTGTGAGGTAAAAAATTACAGTAATAAGTCATATTTCATTTAAATTTGCCTTGACAATATGGTTACTGAAGTAAAAAGAATACACATCAGATTTTATTCGCATGATAAAAGATGATTGTTTCCGGTTAATAGATAGTTGATTTAGTTTAAACGTTCAAAATGTATTTTTATGAGAAAAGCAAACAGGGTTTTAAATTTTTGTTTTATAATGATGTTATTTATTTCAGGAGTAACTGCAAGTAATAATAAAATCGTAAAACAGGATGATAAAAAGGAGGAAGGATATAAATTGGTATGGGTCGATTATTTTGATGGCCCCATGCTTGACGAGTCAAACCACTGGAGCATTGTTTTGAATGGCAAAGGAGGCGGAAACAGGGAAATGCAATATTATAAACGCGACAACATTGAAGTGGGAAAGGAACCTGTTACCGGCGAAAATTGCCTGATTATTTCAGCAAAAAAAGAGAATTATTTATTTAAAAAATTTACTTCGGGTAAGATATACTCCCGAAATAAAATATCATTCAGATATGGTAAAATAGAAGCAAGAATTAAACTCCCTAAAACGGCTAATGGATTATGGCCTGCTTTCTGGTTATTGGGAAGTGATTATCCCAAAGCGGCATGGCCTAAATGTGGTGAGATTGATATTATGGAAATGGGGAATAACAACGGTATCATTCATGGTACACAGGATAGGTTTTTTAATGGCGCATGCCATTGGGGGGAAAAATTTAACCACGGCAGTTATCCCAATTATGCCAAAGCATCCACTCATCCGTATTGCTTACAGGATGGTTTTCATTTATACTCATTAATATGGGATCAAAATAATTTGAAAATGTATGTCGATCTCGATAAATATCCTGATACTGATCCCTATTTTGAAATGCCTATTAACGGTGCTGACGTTAATAATAGCGCAGCACACTATTTCCACAAACAATTTTTTATAGTATTTAATCTTGCGGTAGGAGGAAATTTTACCGGGATTCATGATGTGAATAAAATTACCGCTTTAAAAGACGGTGAGGCTAAAATGTATGTTGATTTCGTGAAAGTATATCAGAAAGGAATTGATGGCGAGGAATTCAACGGACCTAAATCGGGCATTACTGAGTTAAAAGGTAATTAATCCCAACACTAACCAATTTTTTATTAGATGGATTAAAAATGACAGTTCAAAACAGATTAATTCTAATTCTCAACTAAATACTAATTTAAAAAATTACAAACATGAAAAAAATTACACGATTACTACTTTTCTTAGCTGCAACAGTAGCATGGGGGAATGTTGCTAAAGCACAAAACACGGAATGTGCAGGTACCTCTACTGTATCAACTCAGGCCGATCCATTTGTAAATGGTTACAATTATTCATTTACTACTTCCGGAACTGATGTTACAGTGACTTTTGAATTGTTGGATACGAAAGTAGGCCTGGTAGCTTATGCCTGGACGAATAACCCCGGTTTTGTTGAAACTCAATTAGTACAGGGAGCCGGTCAATCTTTCTCGAAAACCTTTACAGGACAAACAATAGGAGCTACTTTCAGCGTTGCCTGTAAATTTGCATATGCCGGAGGAATGGCAGTTACACAAACATTTTTATATACAGTGGGGAATACCTGTGTTGCGGGGCCTCCGGATACTGAAATTCCTGCCGCTTTCACGGCAACTGTGGGAGCTGTGACTTCGAGTACAGTTGAATTGTTGTTAAATGCAACTGATAATTCGGGTGCTGTAACTTATCAAATTACGTACGGGACAACAACCCTGACTACCAGTTCAAATTCCGGAGTTCAGAAATCATATATCGTATCAGGTTTAACACCTGCAACAGCTTATTCTTTTTCAGTCTCGGCTCATGATGCTGCAGGGAATCAAGCTGCCAACAATCCTGTTGTAGTGCCTGCAACAACTGCTGCAGCTGTTGGACCGCAAGTGTCTGCACCTGCTCCTCCCGCTTATGCTGCTCCTAAAGTAAGTTCAGTTTTCAGTGAAGCTTTTGCCAATATTGCGGGAACCGATTTCAATCCGAATTGGGGTCAAAGCGGATCAAACACAGTTATTCAGGTTGCCGGTAATAATACGTTGAAAATGGCTAATCTGAATTATCAGGGAATACAATTTGGAAGTGCCATAAATGCCTTGCCAATGACCCATTTGCATCTTGATGTGTTTACAACAGATGAAACTTCTTTACAGGTGTTTTGTATCAGCGCTTCAACAGGCGAAAAATTCTACCAGTTAGCACCGCTAAATTTAAATGCATGGAATTCGTATGATATTCCGTTGACTGCATTTACAAGCCAGGGATTGGGAATATCCGATCTGATACAATTTAAATTTGTAGGTTCAGGAGGTAAAACCAGTTATCTGGATAATTTATATTTTTACAATAGCGATCCAACTCCTGACACCCAGGCTCCTACAGCCTTTACTGCTACAGCAGGACTTATTGCTTCCGATGCAGTTACTTTATTGTTAACCGGTACCGATAATTCGGGTGCAGTAAATTATGAAATTACCTATGGAACCACTACATTAAATACTAGTGGGATTTCCGGAGTACAGAAATCGTTTCAGGTAACTTCATTAACAGGTTCTACCGATTATAGTTTTTCTGTAGTTTGTAAAGATGCAACAGGAAATTTAGCCGCTAACAGCCCCCTTGTTGTTGCTGCAACCACTTTAAGTGCCTTACCTGGTGCACCGGTTCCAACATTTGATCCAACTAAAGTTATTTCAATCTTTAGCAATACGTATACTTCTGCTGCTCCTGCAGTAAATTATAATCCGAACTGGGGACAATCTACCGTACAGTCCATTGTTCAATTGAATGGAAATGATGCCATTAAATATGCTAACCTGGGTTATCAGGGAGTCGATTTAATGACAACCATAAATGCCGGTTCGATGAATAAATTGCATCTTGATGTATATCCAATTGATGAAACTGCATTGCAAATTACACCAATCAGTCCGGGACCAAGTGAAAAATTATTCACGCTTACCCCCTTGAATCTGAATGCATGGAATAGTTTTGATATTCCTCTAACTACTTTCACAGGTGTTGATATGGCCAATGTTTTCCAGTTTAAGTTTGTAGGTGCAGGTGGTAAAACTTCATATATTGATAATCTGTATTTCTTCAACGATGCCAGTACAGGGTTCACTGCTGTTGCTTCTGATAAAGGTATTGCGTGTTTCCCTAACCCGGTTGTCAATAATTTTATTGTTTCTGCAAAAACGGAAATCAACCAGGTAATTGTTCGAAATTTATTGGGTCAATCTATGAAAACTGTCATGATGACTGGTTTAACTAATACCATTGACTTAAGTGAGATTGCTTCGGGTAATTATTTTATAACCATTAAACTTGCAAACGGTCAACTTTCAACTCAAAAAATCGTTAAATTATAATTTTCTCAACATCCGCGGGGTTATTGTAACCCCGCGGATAATTTTTTTTCTTTTTCTTCTATCTATCTTTTCACTAACTTTCATTCCATGAAAAAACGAAGCATTCCAGTCATCAGTATTATTCTGATAAATTCACTATTTATAACCCTGAATGCACAGTTTGTACCTGTTGGAAACGGAAGTTATACAACCACTTTTCCCGGAACAGATGTTGCAGGTCGTAACGCTTTCCCTTCAGGAACTCCCTTTCTGAGCGGAAATGCTTTAGGAAAACCCGTGCCAACCAGTGACTGGTGGTCGGCACTGATTAAAAACGGTACAGCTTCCAATCTGTTCAATTATCCTTTTACGATGAAAACCACCCCCTCAGGGTTGGTAGTAAGCTATATCCCATCAGGAGTAATTGATGATCTGATACCTTTTTCGGTGGGTGTGACAGGTCTTAATGCTTCAAAAACCTACGTTTCCGATTATTCTGACTGGACGGTAACCATGGACTGGAACGATGGTACGCATCAATTTCAAGCAACTTCGGGCGTTGGAATGCCATTCCTGTATTTTATAAAAAAGGCCACTGATGTGGCACAAGTGACCATTAATTCGGGAACTGTTGTGATTGCCAACGAAATGCTGATCGCTACGAATGTAAAAAACGGTGCTGACTTTGCAGTATATGCTC